>Ga0209339_1001014_pt1 | contig 11367 bp, 7 predicted proteins | sample OlaalgELextract3_FD_187376 | JGI IMG/M metagenome (GOLD analysis project Ga0209339, IMG submission 187376) | Olavius algarvensis symbiont microbial communities from Tuscany, Italy - Type A ELBA extract 3 (SPAdes) (version 2) | ecosystem: Host-associated > Annelida > Digestive system >...
TGCGCCAATTTAATCTTGGCCTCGCGTCAGGGCTTCGGAGAGCTCAAAACAGAACAGCTTGGCGGGCACTCACAGGAACAGCAACGTCACCGACAAGCTCCGATTGATGATGATGTATCATTGTAGTAAAACAGTAAATGGCGACAGAACTCTACTTGTGTTCTATAAAGACTAAGAAAAGTTTTATCCAGGTTTAATATTCATCAGCAGCAATGTTTCCACAAAGCATACGATAACAAAAGACCAGATTTGCCAGTGTATGTGATGATGTAGAAACATTACATTGATTGGCAGAAACCTGTTTCTGCCAGACCAGTTTAAACCGGTTTAAACTGTGGTTTAAACCGATGTTGGCAGAAACTTGCCAACTCTGACTGGTTCACTGGCCAGTACCGCCTATTGACCAGCATAAATTATGCTACTCAGTTATCGACACTCGTGCTCAGAGTTGCTGTGACTGTGAAGGGCCCAGAGGACCTCTTCATGATAAGTGCGACGACCTTACCATTACATTATGATGTCACCAATACCTGCTGCCAAAAAAATGATAATGAAGAGTAAGTGGTATCAACCATAGCAAGACTACAGGGAAGATGTACGTACAGCGGCTCGCTTGGCAAACTCGAGATGTAGCTGGTCAATACGATCCAATATCCGCTCAGCCTCCTAAACACGGTGTACATACACTCACGTTTACACCAGTGTCAGCAGTGTCGCCACACACTGTCGGCGGTGTCGCCACACAAACGTCGGCGGTGTCGCCACACACCGTCTCGCCACACACCATCGGCGGTGTCACCACACACCGTCGGCGGTGGCGCCACACACTGTCTCGCCACACACCATCGGCGGTGTCACCACACCGTCGGCGGTGGCGCCACAACCGTTGGCGGTGTCGCTACACACTGTCTCGCCACACACCATCGGCGGTGTCACCACACACCGTCGGCGGTGGCGCTACACACCGTCGGCAGTGTCGCCACACACCGTCGGAGGTGTCACCATACTGTAACGACTATCGTCACACTATCATTGTGCACTGTGCAGTAACTTAATGGTAAATTTTAATTACATTTTCACAGCAAAAAAAACGGAATAACAGCCTAACAATACAGAAAATCACGAATTATACTTAGCACCATTGCGTTAACACCATTGGTTGGGTGTCGGAAAACGCAGATCTGCCCATGGATGCTGCCCTGGGGAGATATTTGGGTTTCAAGTACAATATATGTACAATTATTAATATGGGATCCCATCTGACTAGGAGTCACGACAACCACAGCTGTCATCAACCAAGTACAATTGTCATCTCGACTGCAGTGTTGTCTACTGTTGAAAACTGCGACGGCGTGAACGTGTTGTTTACAATCGTTGTCCACTGTGTTGATAATGCCAAAACTGAATAGGAGGCATTGTCGTCGCGTCGTTTCTGGCATGCAACTCTAAGATTGCATAGTGCCATACGTTGACATCATCCTCCATAGAGGGCGGTTCTGAGCCAAATCTGCTGCTTCGGGGAGCATAAGGTGTTGTTGTTTCAGATCCTGTTGGACGGTGCTGAGCCACGTGATGTGGGTACGACCTGGTTGTCTTCTCCAGTCCGCTGGAGGGGAGGCTAACAGGATCCTCTTGGCATCTGCGTTGTTGTCCATGCGCACAATTTGCCAAAACAGGGTAAGCCAGCGCGACTAGATTATTGCAGTGAGTTTGGATTGCTTTGTTAGCCTCCGTACATCATCATTCCGAACAAATTGGTACCACTTGATGCCAAGCAGTATACGCAGACACCACTGGCCGAGTGCAACGGTGCTATGTGCGTCCGTCTTTGATATCGCCCAGCAGTCCGAACCATACAGGAGGCATGCCAGCTTTTATTCACAGTGCAAGATGCTTGTTTATGTTAGTTAACAATGTAACCTATTAGCAGAGATATCTTGAAATACCTCAGAGAAATATAAATTATTAAATTTAAAAAATACAAACGAAAAACCGACCTCGAGTTCTTCTCTTCGCTGGGTGACGAGCTTGGCGAGAAGATTCCATTGATCACAGATGGACTTGCAGCGGATGTTCACCTTCTGAACGTCGTAGTAGTTCAACGAACTGCACGCGAACAACACATCGTCGTCACGATCGTCAACTTATCGACATCACCGTTCACAATTCACCACTAGTTTCAGTTTCCACATTAGACATTACTTTTGTGACTCTTATGCAATAAGCAACCCAGTTGGGGTCGGAGATATCTCCCGATCGGACTAAGTTTGGGGTGGCTGCGTGTGGTGCACCGGCCAAAATTCAAAATTCTGTTTCCTGGACGTTTTAGCTTACGACCAATAAAGTATAAACGCCAAGTGTCATCGACGTCGGCCCAGCGGTCTTGGAGCCTGATGGTTGTGAAAATGTTGACACCGAGCGGACTGACATTTGACTGGTTTTACTAGTTATCTCCGGAGTGATAACTAAATATCACTCATTTTTCACACTGAGTAGCTACTAAGTAGCAACTTAAAGAACTTCAGTCATGTAAGTTTACTTTATCAGAAATATAGCACATGCAGCAAAACTGATAAATGTACAGGTACTTCTTTAAAAAAGGATTCGTCTTAACTGCTTATCTCTTACATAACGCATAATGACACAGGACGGGGCAGACATCTTCCCAGCCAATCATTTGACTGAGCAAAAAACCGGTCTCTCTAACCCATCACTTGGCTGCTACTAGCAAAACAAACATAACTATAACCAAGTGACAACATGAAAAACCTAAACAACAACTAATGAAACTACAAACATACACAAAACTAAACCTAATGAAACTAAAGCGTGGTTCAGGTCGCCTTTTATGCCATCCACCTAGGAAACGGATAGAGCCTATTCTACAACTCACAGAGTCTGCACGACGCCAAAACAAAACAAAGAGCAGAAGTAACAGCATGTCAGTGTTTTCACTGAACAACGTTTAGTAAGTAATTCACGATATAAATGTACAAGCAATACGCACTTCAGATCCTGAGCGATACTCGTGATCTGCTCGACGCGGTCCTGATGTGCCGCGAGGTCGCTCTCGAATGCCTCGTGCTTTTTGATCACTGCCTGCTCGCATTAAAAGCAGCCAACTTTAGCAACGACACAGAAACCCTAGTGTACATTAAAGTGTTGAGCACACTCTCAACACAACCCGACCAATATGGGCTGCAAGCCCAATATCCAACACCGCACAGCAGCAAATGTCTTAAACTAAAGACAATGGGTGACTTTATAAAATAGATCGGACTTAGTTCTTAGACCAAACTCCGGTCTGAGATCTAATTTACAAAAAAATTTCAAGTGACAACAAGCATTTGGTCTTATCTTCAAGATTAGTCCAGAATTCGGTCTGATCTTCAAGATCCGACCAAATATCCGGTCTAAGATGGAACTTAATCTGAACACTTGGGTCTAATCGGCAACTACAGACCATTGCACCTAATCTCTAGGAGCTCAGACTAACTTCTTAGCAGAGATCACTTAAATTTTCTTCTGATCGCAAAAATGTAACCATTCACATTACATGTTCAAAATATCGTCCTTTGGTACAAATACACGCCTGAAGACGTTTGCACCACTCGTCAATTGCATCACTGATGATGCTTTGTCTGCCAATGGTAAACATAAGTGATGTGCTGATCATGGTAGGTTTTAGAGTCTGGTCTGATCTGTGTGCTAATCTGAACTTCGGTCTGATCTGGTAATTTGTCAATCAGATTATCCGTTTGGTCTAAGAACTAAGTCTGATCTATTCCATCAAGTCACAGAATGTTTAGAATCTCTTCACTATACTATTTTGCAACACGGCAACCAACATCTTATACCATGCCGATGACAGATGGAAGCATCAGTCGCAGCAGTGTTGTGAACCAGCACAATCATGTCAGAAACTTATTATCATGAGATAAACAGCATAGTAGTTGAGTCATGTGCAACTCAGTCTTTAGACGTGAAGCTCCAGTCAATGAACTACTGCACTAGCGTGCTCATCTGACCACATTTGCTGTGGATATCATATGAATATCACTGAATACAACATTCAGCAGTATTAACCGATGAGGAATTCACAGCGGATAACACGTTGTGCAACAAATTAAATCACAAAGTGACAGAAGCATGCACGACGTCAACAAACGAAGCATACAACTGAAGGCAGTGGAATTTAGAGACAAGCCAAGTAATCACAGAGACGAGCCAAGTACTCACCTTGAGCTCGTTCAGACGACAGTTCTTGTAGTCCTTGTTCCTCAACATGTCGTCCTTACCGGTCGCCCATTCCTCGTGACTATCACATTTGCTCTTGAACTTCTGTGCCAAGTAATCAAGACGCTCCAGCCTGTGCCACAATAACAGCGTACTAACACCACGCAGCACGACAATCAGCTCCACTAGAACACTGATAACACAACCGACTTCCACCAGTGATGGAGCAAATACTTTAAGCACTCTAAGTAAGTAAGTAAGTAAGTAAGAGTATTTATATCCGGCGCCTAAAAGCAAGAGTCACTAGGCACCGCAGCCAAGTTTTTGACAAACAAAAACGTTTTCAAATGTTTTCTGAATTGGCAGAGACTGTCAGATGACCGCAGTGAAGCAGGCAGCCTGTTCCAAAGCCGCAGTCCAGTGACATCAAACGAGCTGTCGCCCAGATGAGTTGTGGACCACGGTATGATGCATGTGATGGCGCCAGACGAGCGGAGACGGCGATTGGCCTCAGGGCGCCGACTTGCACGTATCTGAGAGATATGACAGTGCACATCCGCGTAGATACTCCAATGATGGCAATGACAGTGACAGTGTCACGTCGGCCAGTAAGCTATCGCAGTATATGCCATTGCCAATATGTGGCAACTTTTCGGTGTACATTGAAAAATCTGACCACGCTGTGGTCGGGTGGCAACACACTCCTCGGCTGTACTCAGTACTTCATGTATCCTTCAGCTCTGTCGCCCGGGTTCTCCATAATATTAGACCCCGAGGTATAATGGGAAGCCTGGGAGGAACCATTGTTAGTACTCGTGAAGAATATGAAGACAGTGAAGGCAGTATATTGCATTGATGTTTTTGAAAGTTCTGGTCCCGGCTAATACGGCTTGTCCCAGATAGGGTCACTGAACGGTTGTTTGTATATTTAATGCATCTATTTATCAGCTATCGCTAATGCGTACCCAACAGAAATGTGTACTCCAAAACCTATACAACTTGGCACACGGGTAACTGATCATTTTAAATGTGGGAAAAATGGCTGTTTCTTCGAGTCACCATCACGCTAGTTGTGTCGTCAGAGATTTCTCTGAAGCCAAAGCAAACAAGAACTTAGCTATCGCAAACAGATCGCGCGTCAGCTACGCACACAATACGTCGAGGACATTTATCGGCCTATCACCCGTGACCTTGAAATCTAGGTTTAAGGGTCAATCAAGGTCACTGTAAACGGAACCATTGTAGTAGTAGTAGTAGTTGTCATGTATTTGTATAGCGCATCCCGCAGTGCCTCTAATGCGCTAACATTGGACAGATCATACGCGACTTATTAGTAATCGAGTTATTTGACAGTGAATATTATCGTGACCTTGAAATGTGGGTTAGAGGTCAGTCAAGGTCATTGAAAATGGTACCATTTGAAAGCTTCAGTACGGTTTCCTATTCGTCCTCCATAGTAACTATGGCCGTATCTTTAGCCATTTTGGAGATATTCAGCGTGAAAGAATGGCCTGACCTTGAAATCTGGATTTGGGGTCGTTCTAGGTCATTGAAAGTGGTGCAGTTCAGTAGACCATGTATGACTTTCTATAGGTCCGCCATTGTAACCATAGCTCTATCTTGTACTGTTTTTGAGTTATTTGATGTTGAATAATATGGTGACCTTGAAATATGGCTTAGAGGTCACTCATGGTCATTGAAACTAGTTCCATTCGATAGCTTGGGTGCAGGTTAGGGGTGGTTCAAGGTCATTAAAAATGGTGCCGTTCGATAGACCATATGCGACTTTCTATTCGTCCGTCATTGTAACCATAGCACTATCTTGTACCATTTTCAAGTTATTTGACATTAAATAATATTGTGACCTTAAAATTTGGGTTAGAGGTCACTCAAGGTCATTGAAACTGGTGCCACTGAAAAACTTGGGTGCAGTTTCCTATTTGCCTTCTATAGTAACTATGGCCGTATCTGTAGCCGTTTGTGAGATATTTAGCATCAAAGAGTGGTGTGACCTTGAAAACAGGGTTAGGGTTCGTTCAAGGTCATTGGAAATGACACCATTTGATAGATCGCATACAAGTTCCTATTCACCTTCCATAGTAACTATGGCAATATCTTGTATCGTCTGTGAGATATAGCGACTTATTGGTAGAAAAATGGCTAAATTTTTATACCCCACCTGTCTTTAGCGCCCCCGCAGGGGGCCGCAGGGGGTGACCCCGTCGGAATTTCGTGAAGATGTTTGATGCTGGTAAAACTAGAATGACTGGGCTACCGTATGGTGAAAAAAATGTGACAATGTGTTAAGCCGTTTTTATCTGATACCGAAACGTAACTGACGGACAGGTAAACAGACGCAAAGAATTGCTATATCAATATCGCGAGTCAATGTGTTGATGCGCGATATAAACAGAGCAAGTAAGTAACTACAAGTAACACTCACCTCTGCATTTCTGATAGTAGCCACTCCTCGAAGCCTTTCTCCGAATTCTCCAGCATCTTCCATGCTGCTGCGATGTCCTGAACACAGTCAAGTTATGCTATGTGTAGTTCACACAGCAGCTACAGAACACTGGCAGTTACCATGTCTCAGAAAACTGCAGCTCTATGACATGTTGACAAAATCGGATTAAACGTTCTTTAATTTAAATAAAATTCACTGAACTGCAACGTTAGAAGACAGTTGTGTTTACAGCAGTTTACCAGCTGAAGTGACCACCACAGAAATCCTTCAGTATGCATCATTCCACAGTTTATGCTCCCTATGAACAGAAAAGTTAAATCTTTTTAAACGAAAAGTGTTTCTATCAGAACAATATGCAATAACAAAAGTTACAACAAGTGTTCAAAGTGTGTACTTTGGCCTTCACAAAAGCCCACAACTGTGGTTGCACTCAAAAAAATATGGTGCAGATTTTTTAAATCAAAATGCAACGTTCTTCGCTCTAAACCATTTTTGTTAACATTTCACTGTTGCTTGATAGTGTTGTTGTCGAAATGACGCAGCTGGTTCTCAGCAAATTTTAAAACAGAACAACATAACATAATAATCACGGCTGTAAAATTAACGCACTAACATGTTAAACAATTAATCATAATTAACAAATTAACGCCGTTAAAAATTCTAATGAAAACACGATGAAAAGACAGCATTCGTCCATTTCTTTGATTTTTAAAACTTGATTTCACTTATCAAATAAAATCAAACAAAGTTAATCAATTAATTCAATGCTATGCAATCACACAGTCGTCAAAAGTCAAAGACCGCGTCATTGTCAGTTATCGTTCAGTTCAGCGACCTGCACTAATCAGTCGCTGTAATCAGTCGTCAGTACTAGCAGTAGACTAGTGTTCAACAGTAATGGGTCGACAACGTCTACCTGCAAATGGAACAAAAACAAACTGAAAAACATGCCAAACAAAATGTGCGCAATTAACGCGCAAGAAAAAAAATTAATCGTGCGATTAACACGATTAAAGATAAAGAACTTAATCGCTTAACTGCTCTAATAATAATCGACTTACAGAGACGAGTCGACCCTCGGCAGGGAGGTACGCCGGTCGCCCGCTCAGTCTCAGTCTTGTCTGCAGAGTATTGAACGTCGTCTCCAGTCTGCCTTTCTCCTCGAGCTTCGGCGGCTTGTGTTGGCTGCGATATTCACTGAACTCCTCCAGCCGACGCTGCGTCATCTGAAGCGTGCTGTTGGTTGAGCGGTCTTCCAACCACGGACGCGTCTTCTCGATCCACTCCAGCAACTGAAAACCCAAACACGTATGCCAGCATGCTTCGTACAAACAATAACTGTCTAAAGTGTGCGTCTGCAAAAAGTGTGGGTAAACACTACCTCGGCTCTGTCGGCCAGGCAACACGGTCAACAGGGTCGATCGACCCTGTTACCCGGTACTACATCGGCCCTGTCGGCTACGAAGTGGGGTCCTGACCCTAATCAACCAACGATGTGGGCACTTTTTTGAAAACTGGCACTAACCCGCACTCCTGACCCTATCCGACCCACGAGTCGGGGTTCCTGACCCTAACCGACACACTAGGTGGGCTCCTGACCCTAACCGACCCACGAGGCGGGCTCCTGACCCTATCCGACCCACGAGTAGGCGCAGTTGGGGTTCCTGACCCTAACCGACCCACGAGGCAGGCTCCTGACCCTATCCGACCCACGAGTAGGCGCAGTTGGGGTTCCTGACCCTATCCGACCCACGAGGCGGGCTCCTGACCCTAACCGACCCACGAGTCGGGATTGCTGATCTTAACCAACCCACGAGGCGGGCTCCTAACCCTATCCGACCCACAAGTCGGGGTTCCTGACCCTAACCGACCCACAATGTGGGCTCCTGACCCTAACTGACCCATGAGCAGGCTTTTTTTTGAAAACTGGCCCTGTTGGCTGACCGACGGTGCATGGTATAGTAGTGTTTAACATCCCACTCGACACATTATAGGCCAATGTTGTGTTTACCCACGCCAGTCTGCAAGACTTTACTATGCAACATTCATGTTCCAGTCAAAGCCCAATCCTTTGGCGAAAGTGGTCCAATGAAAACACGTCGAGATCTACAAGCTCCATGCAACCCAACAGACTTATAACCTGGTCAGTTTCTAGGCTTAGCTCGTGACGACTGCATCGGCATGCCTGCAAGGTGTGCTATTGAACTTCCAACCAGATCAAAGTTACTTTTATTCTCACGTAACCAGACCCAATATTTCCATTCTGCACACCTCTAACCGCCATCTAGCCTACTGGACTACACAAAACAAATTAAAATTTGCTACAGGACACATTTGTAAAAGTTCAGCAATCATTTCAATGATGATTGCAGGCCCGTAGCCAAGGGGGGAGGAGTGGGCCAGAGCAGTCGTACGACCACCGCCACCGGCACTTAAAGGTTGCTTTTCCGCCCACTGTTTGAGTGCTAACATCTTGAATATCGTCCGTCTATGTAACAAAATTAATAAAATTGAGTAGACTTACCATGAAGATTTGACCTTTGACCACAAAGTAACGTCATCAATCATTACTGTTTTTAAAACTGAGGTTTCCCTAGACAGCCACTGGGAACTTCAATTTTCAAACCCTGAAAAAAGTCCAAAATCTGAGAAAAACGATCCCCATTATCAGACTGGCTGCGGGCCTGGATTGCGTGAGGGTATCGGCAATGTTGACATGCAATGCATACATCACTGGCCATCTGTTCATATTCCTCCATCAGTTGCTCGTTATCCTGGTTGATCTTCAGCACTTTACAGATGCGATTCGATGCTGTCTCGGCCTACAGAGACAACCAGCACAACACAGTAGACAGATAGTACAGAGACATAGCGTATAGAGAGTATAAGTATTGCGGCGTTTAACGTCCCACTCGACACATTATAGGTCATTTCGGGGACGATTTTACAGATCAAATGACCCAATCAACAGTACCATTGCAATGAAGGATAATGTTAGTCAACCAGGTCAAGGGTCAATCCCACCAGGCTCAGCTCACTAAAAGGTAAAGAACATAACAGATACATTACATATACACAGCACCATGAATACCAAAGATTCAGAGGTGCTTGGAAGATGCAGAGCTAGACCAAGTAAGGTCAAAGCTTGGCCCTGTAAGAACTGTCCGTACCATTATGCACCATTACAATGGTCCAGGATACTGTGGCACTAAGACACGGCCGTTAATATTCCCCATCCTCCAGACCAACATCACATCTCAGATGTGGCAAATAATGCTGTAATCACTGTTGCGGATAACTGCATAAAGATGATTAGCAGTTTATCGCGGTCACTGCTACGCATAATTTAAAAAAATGATTGGCAGTGGAGTAAATTTGAGTAGCAATATAACACGTTAACTTGATGTCATTTTCTGCCTTCTCAAAAACATATGCATGTGTACCACTACTATTTACCATACTGCTATGACTTTTTTGTTATTTTATTATTATCATATGTATATGTTGTGAACTTATGAACTTGTGATGGTGAGCTATTGCGATTTGCATATTGCAGTAACTGACGTTCCTCTATGCTTGTGAAACAGTCGAGCTCCTTTAGCAGGCAATACCGGATTTATCTGTCCACTGTACAGATCAGTGTCCACCAAACAGTCCGGTTGACTACATCATTTGTGGGCCACAAATTGTGTAGTCAACCAGACTGGTTATTTGGGTCCATTGTATGCTTCCAGACATCAAACGTCGCTATGGCAACGCCAACACATTTATTCTGTTCAATTTCCGCGGACGGCGCACAGTCTGCTTCCCCGTCCATCGCCATTGTTCGTTCGTTCGTAAACACTGCGTTGCTAATGGCCCAGATCACACCGCACAACCCGCGGCTACAAGTAGCCCACAGTGACTATGGAGTACAGACGTATCGCCGGCGACTAGCGACGCAAACACGATGTTATTTTTATCCGCAGTAATCCAGCCTTCGATCGCTTCCAAACGTCAAAGGCAAATTGGCTGATGATAAAGTGATAAACCGTGTGTTATTTTGCATCGCTATTAGTGCGATACGAAAATGCTGTTGCATCGCATTCGCTTGAATTTGCGGCGCAAAATGCGATGCGATACCGCTTAACCGCAACACTGGCTGTACAATTCACAGAGCAGTCATCTGTGCTGCTGCAGTTGCCAACGATTACAGGCTGTTCACTGATGGAGAGAAGACTCCGTTTATACCTGCTGTGCTCCGGAGAATGCATGATAATACGATGAGACGTAAGTCATGACAGAACGCTCGTCTGGCTTCACCGCATTCACCATATCTACAATACAAGCACAAGCACAAAGCATTTAACACTGTATCATGTTATATTTTTTAAAATTTTCACAAATATTTTGCCGTCACTTGTATGTTGCTATAAATAATGTCTACTGAACAGTTTTTGCACGGAACAGGGACACAGCGGTGCCTGCAAAAGGAAATGGCTGTGTCCTTGTGGCGAGACCCAGACGATGTCTCAAATTGTCGAATACTGTCCCCTGACAAAACTGAATGGCGGCTTATCTCGGCTACACTCTGCGGATGAAGACGCTGTTTCGTGGCTGACCAGTTATGGTTCACGACACGCATACGAGAAGAAGAAGAATCTAGTGCTGACAGGATACTTTGTTTG
>Ga0209339_1001015_pt1 | contig 11361 bp, 9 predicted proteins | sample OlaalgELextract3_FD_187376 | JGI IMG/M metagenome (GOLD analysis project Ga0209339, IMG submission 187376) | Olavius algarvensis symbiont microbial communities from Tuscany, Italy - Type A ELBA extract 3 (SPAdes) (version 2) | ecosystem: Host-associated > Annelida > Digestive system >...
ATGTGTTGTGCTTTAGCAGTGGTAGTTTGATGACACAGTAGCTGAATGTGTTGTGCTTTAGCAGTGGTAGTTTGATGACACAGTAGCTGAATGTGTTGTGCTTTAGCGATGGTAGTTTGATGACACAGTAGCTGAATGTGTTGTGCTTTAGCGATGGTAGTTTGATGACACAGTAGCTGAATGTGTTGTGCTTTAGCAGTGGTAGTTTGATGACACACGGTAGCTGAATGTGTTGTGCTTTAGCGGCGGTAGTTTGATGACACACAGTAGCTGAATGTGTTGTGCTTTAGCGGCGGTAGTTTGATGCTGAATGTGTTTTGCTTTAGCAGCGGTAGTTTGATGACACAGTAGCTGAATGTGTTGTGCTTTAGCGGTGGTAGTTTGATGACACAGTAGCTGAATGTGTTGTGCTTTAGCAGTGGTAGTTTGATGACACAGTAGCTGAATGTGTTGTGCTTTAGCAGTGGTAGTTTGATGACACAGTAGCTGAATGTGTTGTGCTTTAGCAGCTGTAGTTTGATGACAGAGTAGCTGAATGTGTTGTGCTTTAGCGGTGGTAGTTTGATGACACACGGTAGCTGAATGTGTTGTGCTTTAGCGGTGGTAGTTTGATGACACAGTAGCTGAATGTGTTGTGCTTTAGCAGTGGTAGTTTGATGACACACAGTAGCTGAATGTGTTGTGCTTTAGCAGTGGTAGTTTGATGACACACAGTAGCTGAATGTGTTGTGCTTTAGCAGCGGTAGTTTGATGGTGTTCAGATTGAAGCCGAGTCGACAGTTGAACATCCGTTCTTCGTCTACAACCGCGGTTGGTCTTCATGCTCGCCAGAGAGAACGCTGCAGCGCTATCGACTCAGCTGTCATCAGCTGCTGATCAACGACCGATGCATATCTCTCACACAAAAGAGTTCGTCAGCTATGCTGCCTACGAGCTTCATGAATGGCTCTGTGGTATTGTCACGCCAGTTTCACCACGGAAATTCATAGCCATGTCACTTTCATTTATTGTTCCATATTTTTATACGATGAACATTGAACCTGCAGAAGCCGATGTTTGGCTGATATAGAACTGCTTGCATGTTTGATGCCTTGGAAGTTGCAGGAAAAGAGAATATAGGAATGATGACAACAGAATCTGATGTAGCGGTACAGAGTGAAAGTTAATTCCTCTGTTTTCAGTCGTCTATCATTGTCTCAACATTTTTATTCCCCCACCACGACAGAGTGGCTGGCAGAGGCATTGTGTTCGCTGGTTGTCCATTTGTCTGTTCATAATGGCTGTTTCCAAACTTGTGAATATGATATTTCGAAAACAAAGAAACCAATTTTTATACAAATTGGCACAAGTGGTCTGTGTGGCGAGGCCATGAAACGGTCAACATTTTGGGATCGGAAGGTCAAAGGCTAAGGTCACACAGCAACAAAATAGGTCACAAAACTCCCTTTTAGCGAGATAACTAAAAAAACCGAAACTGTTAGGCACACATTACAGTAAATGCCTGTTTTGTCACAGCAACCAGGTGCAAAAGGTGAAAGGTCACACAGGAGTCCATATTAGATTTGGAAGCCTGGAAGAGGCATCATTCTGAACTCTGTTGGGTCGAGTAGGAAGCCTGGAGGAGGCATCGTTCTGGACCCCGTTGGGTCAGGTAGGTTTTATAGTTCAACTCTGTATGTTTTACCCACATTCAATTTGTAATTGAAGCTGCGGTAATGATCCTCGGTACATCTACGCATTGTCTGTTCGCACGTAAAGCGTAGGCCTAGAGGATTTTCTATTTGTTGCTCAGTTTGAATGCATGTGGGTAGATGTACAGGAGGGATTAATTATCTAATAGAATTTTGTACAGTAGAATTTAGCTAATATCAGTGTATGTCGATCCATTCTTGACATAACCGGCTGGTTTTGACTGACTGTTGATCGTGGTGACATTGATTTGAATGAGTCGTGTAGGCAGATGACTTGTCTGTGGGAATGTATCTTTTCCTGCATCATCTGTCAACTTGCTGCTGATGTGTATTTCTTGTTTTTAGTCTTGCACAACGTACATAATTGCCGTGGTGTGGTGTAGTCACAAGACCTCGTTTAAATAGCCTACAGCTGTTGTGTCTCGCCGTGGAATTATCTAGGAGGGGACTGGGCCCCGGTGCTGCAGCCCACCCAGGCCCATCCTTGCTGTACCAAATGTAACAGCCCACCCAACAACGGCCAGTGTACCAATCAGAATATTGCTGTATAATGGTCCGTCGCTGTGCGGTTTTAATGTGTCTATTAAAGCGTTAATTAATGTCAACGTCAACAATTCTAGTATTTTTGCTTGTGAATATAGCAAATTGACAGACGATGTTGTACATATCACTGACGTAGTGTTGAGCTAACGAGACATTGGTACAAACAAGGCTCTGTACGTTCTCTACACTGTGTCCCAAAAAAACAGTATACCCCTTAATGTTTGATAATAACTTTGGCAAATGAGGACCGATTTTGAAAATTCTTTCACCAACTGATTCGTGAGAAAATTTTCTATGTATACACACAGAAGACCTCCACCTCAGCTGCAACATATTGCTACACTACCTTGTGAAAGTCGAAAATCCAAAAATGTTACTGATTTTGACGGCATCATCAACGAACTGTTGACGTGTTCCTGAGAACACTTTGAACACTTGATTTAACATTTGACAGTAGTTAGACAGACTGTCTCAAGACTGCTGACATTGACTGACTGACTAACATTTTGAAGTTTATCAGATGACGTCTCGTATCAACAGTTGAACGTTGTCCATTTAAATGTTTTGCATCATGGTGATTTTGTTCACCATGATTATCTTCACATTGTCTTCATTCTGTCTACGCTATACTGCATGTGTTGTACATATATTCAAGTAAAATCATTAGTGCAATATTTTTGTGGCAGGTTACATAAGATCTCACAGCAAATTTTAGTTAAGCATATTAATTGTCGCATTCAACTCGAAAATTTGTTTACTTTTTTGGATTTTTCGAATTTCACAAGGTAGTGTAGCGACATATTGCAGGTGAGGTGGAAGTCTTTGTGTGCATCCATAGAGAATTTTCTCACGAATCAGTTGGTGAAAGAATTTTGAAAATCGATCCACATTTGCCAAAATTATTGTAAAACATTAAGGGGGTATAGTTTTTTTGGGACACAGTGTATATTGTTGATCTGATATGAGCTACACACGTAGCCAGCCAGACATTTGGCCACTTGTTGCCACGTTCTACACACGTAGCCAGACATTTGGCCACTTGTTGCCACGTTCTACACACGTAGCCAGCCAGACATTTGGCCACTTGTTGCCACGTTCTAGTAGCCAGACATTTGGCCACTTGTTGCCACGTTCTACACACGTAGCCAGACATTTGGCCACTTGTTGCCACGTTATGCCACGTCTACATTTAGGAAATCTTGGTGATGAGTGGAACGTAACTTTTTACAGGCTGTGTGCTTTTCTTGTTGGCCAACCAACAACACCAAACTGCTGAATGGAGATTGTTTATCGCTTGTGTCAGATGTGTATCACGACTATTAACATTGTTACTGTCATCACTGTCAAGGCTACTTGAACTCGTACTCGGTCATGGATGGATACGTTGACAGTCAAACACTATGTCAAATAACGCTCACTGTTTGCTATTCACTAAAGACTCGAGAAAGCAACATAGACCTGTACTCAGTTAATAACAACCGACTTATATAAATATATGACAGATGTTGTGGAGACCTTTTGATCTGTCATGGCCGCTGTTCCATGGAACATGTGCAAACTGCCTATAACCTCCCGTGTAATCAAAGCAGTTAGCAGATAGCGTGTGATCCAATACTTCAGTTCATGGTATAATTTTGTGTAAGTCTGTTGATGCTAGTGCAGTGTGTGCACAGTCTGGCAGTGTTCAAGTGAATTAACACAAGTGGGATGAAAGTCAGTCCATTGCACTGACACCACAATGTTGGCAAGTATTGTTGACTGTGGTTTTTATTATATTTCTTGCCGAGATGAATCCTTGATGGTGACATACTGATTTTCGTAGCTGTTTGGCTGTAACACCATGTAATACATGTAGATAGCTACAGAAATATGAACGTTACTGTATGAACTCAGTGCGTGTACTCACATATGTTATACACCACTGCGCATACCTTACCAGGGTATAGTTCAGCTAGACGCTTGGTGATATTTTGATGCTCTGCTACATTGTTTGTATCTTCGTATACGTAAGTGTGATATTAATGTATATTTGTCATCACATGATGATAACAAGGGTTAAACGTAGACTTTGCTTCGCTATCGCTACTCATCTGCCCAGTGTATCTAGTATCAACACAAATGTCGTGCAGTGAAAAGAAGCTGGCCCGCCTCGTGTTCAGCTTTGGTGTTGTCAACACAACAGACAATGATTGTGAACAACAGGTTCCAAGCGTTGCAGTCTAAGTAAGTAAGTAAGTAAGTGGATTTATATACGGCACACTTTTAGGCAAATGTTACAAGGCCCAACATGTGACAACAGTTGACAACAGCGGTGGTGAGATGGAATTTGTGCTTGGTTGTCATTTCACGCCAGCAAGAGCAAGAGCAAGACTAGAGATCATTTAGACTAACTAGGCAGACAGTCTGGCTTGCAACTGTATATTAACGCGTAATAATCAACTGAACTGACATCTCAGCATATTGGCGGTCATAAACGACCCAGTATCCAGTTACTCTGAAGAACGGCCCAAACTGCAGCCCGCTGTGTATGCGAATTTAGTCGCTTTGCAACGATACGACAGGAAACCCGGAGAAAATCTTGTTTACACTCTTCGGAAATCAAGTCAGCACAGAATGTACTTAGATTCGTTCAGAAATCACATAGATTTTCATAACACTACGGGGCTGATTAAGCCCTGACGCTTTTTGGATTGGTCTGATGCCAAGTTGAACAGGATGCCGTGTTAATAGTTGCACATATTTTGTATTTGAAACCCGAATATCTTCAGGGTGACGGGGCGTCTGGGAAGGGAACTAAATGCGGCAAAAGCAGTAGCGAAAAAGCAGTAGCGATGCCACTTCCTAATAGTGTTCCATAGTAAGCTGTGGATCTGTCTTGCTTAGTTTTCAAGATATGACTACAGGACTGACGACTGCAACCATCGCAGTCTAGCCCTTGAGGCAGTAATGCTATTACACTGCGATGCTTGTGATGTTTATGGCAACTTAAACACGTTAATGTTGCTTTTTTCTTTTTTGCCTTCATGTGTATAAGTCCTGAGGGATAAAAACAACAAACTAGTGTGATGGCTAGAAATCATTTTTGTTGACAGTAGCGGTAGTCTGACTCTTGTATCAATGTGGAGTTGAAACACTGAAGGACCGACCGACAGTCACTGAAATGAGGACGTCTTCTGTTCGTTGCTGATTTGATGTAGTACGTTGGGGCAAGGTGTGAAACGATCAGCTTTGGACGTCAAGGATTAAGGTCACATGACACTGAAATAGGTCGCAGAAATCTGGAGAATTATCCAGTGGATTTGGCCTGCCCCGATGGCACTGTTGGTAGTGTCGCGGTACGTGCTGCCTGGCTATGGTGTTTGTCGAGTCTGGGTTCAAGGCCCAGGCTGCTCTGGTTACCTTTCTTGCCGCGGCTTATGAGTTAATCGGAGGCGGAAACCAGTCTTGACCAGGGTGATGGGTGTCTGGGGCGCGGGTGGCGGGTTCTCTCTATGGGAGGACTTGGCGCGTGCGCATAGGACATTCTTGAATCCCTGGCTGAGTGGTTTTACGCCACCGAGTATATCCTCAGTACCCCTAGCATTTCGGGACCCAAGGAGACGAATTTAAGTAGTATATTCAAATTAGTGTACACACCTTAGTGTGTCCTTAGTAATTACTCCACTTAGGTTGCCGAATTATCGGAATTAGAAAGAAGGGCACCAGAGGGGAACCTCATTGAAAGTACCCTCTTGGTACCTTCATTCATCACACTACTAGTCTCTAGCACAGAGCTAGATGTTTAGTCCCTAGTTTAACTAGAACTTTTTCTGGGGCTGGCCTATGGACCCACTGGGGGTCTTGGCCTACGGGGCTGAACAAGCCCCGCCCCTCATTGGAATTGGAGGCCCAGGCTGGGCGGATCGTTGTCAGGTTATAGCGACATATGCTGTGAGATTAAATTCTCTGGCAGGCACAGATGGTTCGACGGTGTCCTCTTTAATCTGTTGTATGCACTGGTCGGTCATCATCATCAATGGCTCGGTTCACACGCACCACTAAATTGGACCCTGGGGCCCATGATGAGAGGTGTGCTAGAGCTAAGGCCGTCCATCATGCAGTAGGTATTAGCCACCAGAGAAACAGTGGTTATAGGCCGAGCAGGGTAAATATCATGGTATAAGGTCTCTCCACTCCTGATCCCTCCCTTAGCCGCTAAGGGAGGGATCTGGAGTGGAGCCCTATACACCGATCTAAAATAAGGGGAGGTTGTGCAACTACACACACCATCAGGTTAGCCTCATGGTGTCGCGCTACACTACACTAGTCCCTTCCCTGGGGTTGCGCATTGGGCCAGCCTGTGAAGCAGGCCTCAGCGCTGGCATGTGAAGGGAGCATGTGCACCCCAAAAGAGAAAGCATGAAAGATCCAATAAATTTTAAGAAAACATGGCAATCACATATTATGTCGAAGTCCACTGTGTCACAAGAAATTGGATGCAAAAGGTCAAGGGTCAAATTCACAGAGGCATCATTCGTGACCCCATGGTTTGAGTTGCTTTTCAAGTTATTACTGCATTATTATTATTATAATTGTTGCCAAGTTTGTTTAACCATATTCAGTACTCAGTGTCTGTATTTAGGCACTCAAAAATTATTTTGACTGGGCCAGATTCTCCTGACATGATGAATTGAGAATTTAACATATTACTTAGGAGATTACTAACAATATGGAAATGCATTTGTGTGTACGGTAATTGTATAAAATATGCTTTATGTGGCGTTTCATTCATTGTGGATTTGGATTGTGATAAACAGCTTCACACTTTTATTTCTGTGATAATTGTAATTATAAATTTATTGTAATTTATTATCACCATCATTTGTATTAACATTATTTTTGAGAGTTCAACTTCTGTGAGCATCTAGACTGTGTTGCTGATTAATGTATGCATGTCATTCATTATGCTAATGTGCTTTTTTCAGCAGCAGTTAAACCAGTTGTCGTCACTTTTTTGTTAGCATTTATTGCCACATCAGCTGCACCAGTTTTGTTAACAATATGCAGAACAAGTAGCTCTGCCATTGCACAGAGGCCACACGATGCTTTGTGTCTGTCAGTAGTTAGCTTCAAAAGTAGTATACGTCGAGTGCAGTCTTCTGTTATTGGTCATTTTGGCTTCAGATCCAGATTGGCAACAGATTTACCGCTGTGTACAAGAAGTTCTCTTATCTTCCACTGGCTGTGATCAGATTCACTGATACGTAGTGGTCTGTATGGTAAATGGACGTCCACACACTGCCATAAACTTAAAACTACTGCACGGTCGCACTCCAGTCATCGATCCAACAGCCAATTATTCGCTGAGAATTACGATTTTTGCTTACCACACCTGCGTTTGACGCCCTCGTTATGGGCATACCCGTCGGAATATTGCCATAATGTTTGGTACGGAAAAACGAGAATGGTGTGGCTATGTTTGTTTAGATGAGTTTCAACAGAATACACGAACGAACGTGATGGACAGACGGACGTACAGACACCGCATAACAGCATAGACCACTTATGCATAGCATCGTGTAGCAAAAATGTACACTTTTTCTGCATAAAATTAGTTCTCAACTCAATAGTTGAAATTTTATTAATGGCTACAGCAGAATAATTTAAGTCATTTTCCAGCAAAGTCGGTATGTGATGCTTAGCACTAAGTGTAGAAATATTCCTGTGTCATCACTGTAATGTCGTGGGTCACACGATTCAGTACAGACAAAACCAGTGCATAATCCACACCAAGATGTGACTGAGCATAAAAAGAATACATCATTCAAAGTAGAGTTGGGCTGATACCGCATTTGCTGGTGTTGATACGATATCGGTATTTGTCACCCCAGAATAACGGCAATATCGATACTTCGTCGATATCCTTTACTGAGATGCCTTTTAGCCTAATCACATATGTCACTATCATCCGAAAAGTAGCCAATGAGGTCAATGTTATTCCTGAACTTCCATTTCGGACGAGTAGAGATGTTCAAAGCATCTACTGCACAGCCACGCTTCTTCTTGTATGCGTTTCATGAGCCATAACTCGTCAGCCACGAAACAGCGTCTTCATCCGCACAGTGTAGCCGAGATAAGCCGCCATTCAGTTTTGTCAGGGGACAGGATTGGACAATGTGAGACACAGTGAACAGATTTCAAAGAAAGACGACTCACAAAAATACATCATAGTTCTATCTCGAGAGTCATGATATCATTAGTAACAGCTATACACGACAAGCCAAGGAAATAGTTCTATCTCGAGAGTCATGATATCATTAGTAACAGCTATACACGACAAGCCAAGGCACACGCGTGGTCTTCTCGACAAAATATACCAATTGATTAATAAAAAAATTACTAAATATCAGTCGCTGTTAGAAATATCTGCAGTATCAAATCACAGTATTTTATGTCAGTAAAATCTAAGAATTAGAGGCGACTGGATCATCACTGTCAGTGGGTGGAGTCCTGTTGCCATCGGCCAATCCACCATCGTCAGACAGATGTATCCGGCGTACTGTGAGGATAGATGTCGGATACAGCGGTCGGAGAACGGCATTTGGTCGATCAACCATGTCACACGTCCGATTCACAATACTATTGAACAGTTTTGCTCGGTCTGCGTAGATGTGGTGTCCTGCTTCGTTAACAATCTACATCACAGTTTCAACGAAGCAACACAACAGTTTGTAAAGTGCTATTTATGACAACCTCACTGTGCTAACAGTTTGCTCAATACAGATAGCCAGCATCATCATCAAAGAAGAAAACATCTTCATTAAATGCAGTCTTAAGTTCCCGGCTTAATGTTTTTTCAGTCAGTTGCCGGCTTAATGTTTTTTCAGTCAGTTGCAACACATTTTGTACAGCAGCTCGTGTGTTACCCTGTGACCACAATGTTGGGCTTTTTGATTTCAAAACCACAAAAAATTGTTACATGTAATATAGGCAACAGGCAAACATAATCTTTACGAATGTTGCCAGCACAGCAAACCATGCCCTGTGCCCCGATCACTGCACTGACACCTGGCCTCGCAAGGTCAGCTGCATGATCTCACGGCCACGAGTAAGCATTATCAGCAGCAGAGATGAGAATCGTTAGGCAGATGTGTGATAATGTAGCATGTGTTGAACTGAGAGAGAGATTAGGATTAGATAACACCGTGACTACTGTCCTAACCACAGCAGCCGGCTACATGCCACAAGATACATTAGTGTTTTAGAATACTGATAAGTTAATACACACTTTATTTCACCATGAAGCAGCCACAATATGCCCCCGCCCCACCTTGACTTTTGACCTTGAAGTCAGTGTGGGAGTCGCATGTGACCTGGGGTACCCCTGTGCAAAGTTTCGTCTTCCTAGAGGCCTTTTGGTTTTCGAGTTAGAGCCGATGTACGCGACATCAGACGGACGACAGACGCCGATGACCACCTAATGCCCCCGCCTCCCCTACGGGGGCGGGGGCATAATAATCAAACTATAAAAAGCAGTACACACACACACAGTACAATGAGAGAATACAAAATAAAAGATTTCAAAAAAGATGAAAGATAAAAATAACAAATGTCTTACATCTCATCTCTCCACAAAGTGCAGCGAAAGCAATTAGTGTGAACCACAAGAAGCTCAGCTGTCGCAGATGCTGCATGTCATTGAAAATGTTGCTGTTAGTGCTCTAGTCTGTGTGACTGCTGATGCTAATGATAGCGAGAAATGACTGCCAATACACAGTACAGTATCAGTAATGTATTGTAACTGTCTCTATCTCGTACCATTTCTGAGACATTCAACACTGAATAATGGTGTGCCCTTGAAACCTGTGTTAGGGATCATTCAGTGTCATTGAAAATGGCACCAGTTGACAGATTGCATTAGAGTTCCTACTGGCACTTTACACCAACTATGGCCCTATCTTGCATCATTTCCAAGATAAGGCGAGATATTGGCAAGTTAATTTAAGCTGGACCTCATGTGAATATGGCCATTGTGTTTCATAGGGAAAAACTAGAATGGTGGTGCTACCAGAAAATGAAAAAGTTTGAGCATATCTCATATCATTTCCAAAGTGAGATGTTGGTTAAAAAATTGTGACTTTTTCATACTGCACCTACAGTCGATGCCCCGATTAAGGTGTACCTTACTGGAATACGGCAATTATGTTTCACAGCGATAAACTAGAATGTTGGTACTACCAGAAGGTGAAAAAGGGTTTAAGGATATGTTTACTCATTTGGATACAATAGTCCAATACATGAACTTGACAGACGTAGGGATGGACGGACGGACGGCGTGGCATGGCCGAGGCCGCGGTTATGGACAGCATTGCATGGCAATAACAACTGTTTGTAGCAGAGATCACAGAACAGCAGACCTGAACATCAACAAATGATCTGCTACGCATGTACTTGACTTCGTAGCCAATGCGGTTGTCAATCCACGAGTGAGAACCGTGAACGAATGTCATGGAGATGGAACTCTCCACATCACCGACACGCTGCATCATTGGTCGCTTGGCCCACGCGAAACCGTCATTCAGCATCTTGAACGCCACTTCACCGCTGACAAATGGAATGGAATTTCACTATAATTAAGTAACAGAAAACTCAGACCAAGACTATAGTAATTTTACTGTACAAAAGTTTTTGTTAACAAACTTAGAAACTTAGCTATTGCCAACAGATTGCACGTCAGCTGAGCACACAAAGTGACAACAGTACTGAAATGACCTTCAGAGGTCGCTCAAGGTCGTCAGAAATGTCACTATTTGACAGAGCACATATGACTTCCTATTACCGTTCCACAGTAACTATGGCCCTATCTTGTACTGTTTCCCACATACACCCAGATTTTGTTCGAAAATCGTCAAATTCATAGACCCCATGTGTACTCAACAGCCCCGTAGGGGTGACTGTCGGAATATGTTCACAAAGATCTTTAGTACTCCGTAGGGGCGACTGTCGGAATATGTTCACAAAGATCTTTAGTACTGAGTAAACTGAAACGACTGGACTACCATACACTGAAGACAGTATGATGATATGTTAAGCTGTTTCAATACAATACCGGAGTGTGACAGACGGACAGACAGACACAATTCCTACA
>Ga0209339_1001016_pt1 | contig 11359 bp, 5 predicted proteins | sample OlaalgELextract3_FD_187376 | JGI IMG/M metagenome (GOLD analysis project Ga0209339, IMG submission 187376) | Olavius algarvensis symbiont microbial communities from Tuscany, Italy - Type A ELBA extract 3 (SPAdes) (version 2) | ecosystem: Host-associated > Annelida > Digestive system >...
CCGTTTGGCCACAGTGCACGCGCGTGACAACCAACCAACCAACCAACGACGTCACGACACAGCCTATCTCAATAAGCGCCTCTTTTACTAAAGTAAAGTGAGGCGCTTAAAAATTAATTCAGTATCTACTGTTAGATAAACGCGACGACATAGCTTATGATAAACTGCAAGTTTTTCGGCCGAGAAGGCTATTTGCATTTGCTGTGTTTATGAACAGGTGAAAGAAGGATTTTGATGTCATGATGTCTATACGTTTGATAAGTCGACAGTTGTGAGATGTCATCATTAAGGGCCGATTGCACCAACCGTACTTCAGATTAAGTCCAGATTAACTCTATTCCAAACGCCGGAGTTGATCTCTACTTAATGATAAGTATCGTTGTTTGGTTGGTGCAACCGGCCCTTAATGTCAGTTTTTGACTACGATGTTAAACCCAGAGCACAGCGGAAACGCAACGCAACTCAACTCAACTCAGCTGGCAGTTGAACTGAGTTTTTACCGCGCGATTCTTTGCGGCCTATGCTGACGTGAGGTGTCATTCTCAACGTTTGTTCGTCTGGCTGTCCGTCATGTACTGTGTCACAAGTACCTCTGCTGTCGCAAAGAGGCCGCGCGATGCTTCGTGTCTGTCAGTAGTTAGCTTCAATAGTACAAAACGTCGAACAGTCTTTTATTGTTATTTACATAGGCTACAGATTTATCACTCCGTGCAATTAAATGCTGTTCTGCATGTTGTCTTTGGCGTAACGTTGAAATTTCTTGTCAAAAACATTTAGTCGTCTTTTCGCGCTATCAACAAAAACCGCCACTTAATATCAGCGAAGTGTCACAACTTGCGGGACAGCGTCGTATTGATGACACCTAGCCGGTATATTAACAGCACGCAATGAAGCCAAATATAGACTCAGAATCGCGATTTCAGCTTACCCTACCTGCATTCGACGCCCCTGTTAGGGGGGTTTCCGTCGGAATATTGCCATGCCGTTTGGTGTAGAAAAACTAGAATGGTGTGGCTACCCGACGGTGAAAAAAATTGAAGATACGTTTATTCGTTTTGACACAATGCACGAACGTGACGGACACACACACACACAGACAGACACCGCATGAATGACGGCTAAGGCCGCGCTTGCATAGCAAAACGAGTAACCATATGCTCAAACTTTATCACTATCGGATAGCCACACCATTCTAGTTTTTAGTTCCAAAACGTACGGTAATATTCCGACAGGGACCCCCTAACGGGGACATCGAATGCATGTGGGGTATGAAAAAATCGCGGTTTTTGACCATTATCTGGCTTTGCCATCGATGACTGGTGGAGCGTCGAGTGTCGTCAACAATTTCGATCGTTGACTAAGTTTACAGCACCAAGCGGCGGCCTACGTTTATAGCGGCAGACGGTCACACCGAAACGCCACGCACCAGTGAATCTTGTTTATAACAGCAAGCGTCGACGTCGTTTTGTCAGTCGACGGGCACGCCACAGAGAACAGAACATATAGCCTAATTCAATTGTACGCGTTTGTAATTCTGAAGCCGAAGTAATTAATAATAAAAGACTGCGCTCGGGGTATTGTACTATACAGACAGACACGAAGCATCGCGCGGCCTCTCTGTGACAGCATAGCTTCTTGTCCGCTGTGCATTGGGCTCTAAACACACCGGTACACGACATAGATTTGTCACTCCACTTGCATTGTATTCGACATGTCTTTTTAAAACGAGTTGCTAAGTACAGACAGGTAAACAAAATCTCGAGGGAGACTTTTGTTATCGCGGCAATGTGATCTCACGGTATGCTGCAGTGCTGAACAAAGGTCAGGTGCTGACCGACTACTACCGTCTGATGAACCGGCACGGTGGATACGTTTGGCTGCAGACGTGCGCCACGATCATCTGCAACGCCAAGAACGTCGACGAACAGAACATCATCGCAATCAACTACGTGCTCAGGTAAGTGGCACAGGTGAACACCAGGCACCATGTCTGGTCTGGCCTGCTTACCTGTTAACTGAAGTTCTCACACAGGTAATTATAGTGCCGCATTGAATACTACGAAATGTAAATTTAGATTTATACAGTGTGTCTCAAAAAACCGAACCGCAACAATTAATATCACGTAACTTCACTAATTAACAACGTTCACTAATTATTTTTGGCACAGAGATACCTTATTCAATTCTACATTGACTGCGATAAAAAGTTTTTAAATTGGCTTAGAACCAGCTGTGTGGTTTCCATAACAGAAGTGACTTTACGCACCTGAACAGCGGATTTCTGACAGCATTAGAACACGTGTTGTTACTGTTGATACCACAAAACATTTTATCATTCCGATAGAAACACTGTTTAACGATTTACCTCTTCTGTTCATAAAGCAGCATAAACTGTGGAACGACTCGCATTTAAGGATCGCTACGGTAACTCGCTCAGCTACTACTTTGCTGCAAACACAAGTGTTTTCTAACTTTCTGGTTTAGTTGAAAATATAGAGCACATGTTATCTGTGAAATTTTGTTTAAATTAAAGAACTTTTGATCGAGTTATATCAAAATATCGTAGGGTCCGGTTTTTGAGACACAGACAGCCAAGTCGCTACTGTTGCTATGGAAACCACGCAGCTGGTTCTAAGCCAATTTAAAACTTTTTAACTTAATGAAATAAAATATTGAATATGGTCTCTCTATGCCATGCCCAAAATAATAAATGTAAATGTTGTGAACTGGTGAAGTTATGTCATATTAATCGTAGCGGTCCGTTTTTTAGACACAGTGTATAGCGCATGATCACACAGTGCCTGTAATGCGGAGGAAACTGGGAGGGGACGCAGCACGCCCAGGCCCCTCCTTGCTGTACCAAATGTAACAGCCTACCCATCAACAGCCAGTGTACCAACCACCTTATTGCTGTATAATGGTCCGTTGCTCTGCGGTTTTAATCTGGCGATTAAAGGGTTAACAAATGAATATAAATATAAATAAATATGCTCACACCCAGACCAGTGCAAGCAACCCTAAGCAAGTTGATAACCTACTGGGATCAGTGGGATGCTCACATTAAATCAGCATTCTGCGCTGAGTTGGACGGAAAATTACGTTGCTTATCAAGTGTGGGCCCAGGTGTAAACGCTTAGCACGGTTGACTGGGGATGCTATGTCTGCACGTTGCACTGCGGATCCATTTGTCCTCTAGAGCGGGCATTGAATGGCTAAGTAATGCGCTGCGGTAGGCCTAACTTTAGCTCATGCCACTTGTGAGACTGTCAAGCGCTGCTGGTCATGAGTCTGACTCATGTACGAAACCTGTTTCGAGAAAATCGCAAAAATACAAAGGTTGTATGTCTCGTTATGTGGACATACGACATTTGTGCTTTTGACACCGGCACTTACTGTTTATTTTTTGACAAAATCACGATATTTTGCAATGATGTAAACAAAACAAGCACTTCCGTCGAATTTCTCCATGGCAATAACAATTCTGCGTTACAAATCATAAAAAAGTAACGAAGGCCCAGGAATTAAGTCAACGGCTGGACTTAAACCTTCATGGATGAGTGGAATGGACATAATGCCTTTGTGCATCCACTCAAGTTTGATGAACTGCTTCAATAGTCGTTTTTCTTCGTTTCTATGACGAACTAAAATTTCACATTTTGTCCGGTATCAAAATCTCAATTTCGTCAAAAAGTGGACATAGCACATCTGTGCTGTCAACCACCGAAGTGTCCGAGGCTGATGTTGATATTTAGGCCGCTGTTGCCTTTATGATGTGTTGCAGTGGTATCGAGTGCGCTGACTGCGTCATGAATCTTGACCAGTACCGTGCAGTGACCAAAACTGAACTGGACATATCTGACCACTCGGACGTTGACCGAGCTGGCGACAACGGTGAGATGATTATTAGCATCAGAGAAACATTGTGACGACGTAGTTTACACTTTGGCCTAATTTAAAATGTAACTGACAGAATAGAAGTTTATTACTGGTTGGATTTAGATATACGGAAAATTAAAGCATATTGCAGCAAAGCACTCACCTATGATGACTTCAGAGCTATTACCATCAATCCCATGTTGTCCAAGCTCCAAGGTATTTGAATATTGAGTTCTTAAACGTTAGGAGTCCTTTCTGGTGAGTTCTGATAATCAGTCAAAAAAGGGTTGGGTGATGGGTGTACTTGGTATCAGAACGGTTCGCAGCATAAGTTTTTTCTTGATAACTATGTGGCAAAAGGCAATACATGTATAGCAAGTCTATGTCCAATACACATTTCCAAGGCCTTGGGTAAACCATTTTGCTGTGCTAAACAAGTTGAAACGTTTAGTTCTTGTGCAGTTGTTGTATTTATTTGAGAGCTGGTTGTTGAGTTGTTTTTTTTTCTTGTGTCAAATGGGCCTTGTCGTTTTCACAGTGATTTAAGCTTACTTAAAGGTGTACTCCAAAATGAATTAGCCAAAACTATACTCGCCGTGTACGGTGTAGTGTATGTATACACAAGTTATTTTAGATAGTTAAATTAAATTTACTCCGCTTGTGTGGCGAGAAAACAATTTTCAAACTTTTTATTTTCGAAACTGCCGAGTACCAGCTGTCATCGCATTTATGGTATTACTCGTGATTGCGGGATTCCATAGAGTCTTACGACGTAAATTGTAAACAAAACTAAACTGAATACGGCTATTCTATTAGTACCTCCATGCTTAATACGTTGCAGCAGTTATGGAATTAATATTTCGCGCCAGCAGACGAAATATGTTGCCGAAAATTAACACGTTTAAACAATATTACGTACGGTAACAGGAACTAGTTTTCCTCGCGCATGATGACATTGTTCATTATGATAAAGGTGTACGAACTCAAAGAAATTAAAATAGTACCAATTTGGTGGTTCTGTTTTTAGCACAAAATATTGAAATAAATAACAAAGTTCTTTTTTTATAAAAACTGCTTTACTTACAAATAAAATAATACAAGTTTTTATAAAACTTCTACATAAGTCGTTCGTTAGTTGAAATAAAAAAAGTTCGTTGGAGTACACCTTTAAGGCTACAGTTCGACAAGGCTCTTCACTTTTGTTGTTTGCAATATACGTTGACAGCCTTGCTAAACTGAACGTGAACTCGAAGCGTTAGATTTAGTCATAAATGCAAACAAGAAAAAAACGTAATCGACTGAAGGGGTCGAGAATGATGCCTCCTCAAGGCTCCAAATGTACATATAACTTAGGCGTCGTGTGACTTTGAACTTTGACCTACTGACCCAAAAGTTGACCTTTCATCGCCTTGCCTCGTGGATCATTTGTGCCAATTCGTAGCAAAATCGGTTCATTCGTTTTCAAAACATCATGTTCTCAAGATTTTGAACAAACAAACAGACGAACGAACGACAAGGTAGAGAACATTATGCCTGTGCACAATTTAGGCTAGCGAGGCATAAAAATCATGCTGCTTATCTCATGAATGAGTGAATATAGCCGTTTCAAATTACAAGTAGGCACAGGTAAAATCATGTCACATGTCAGTGTCTGTGTTACTTGTCCGAGGAACACTTGGCATGGATGACGTTGGCTCTATAACTACTGTCATCAGTCATCTATAGTATAGTCCTGCCATCTAGCGAAAAGCAATAAAACAGTGAATCTGTATCAGACATCGGGCTTCGCTTGCTTAAAGTATTGATTTGTCCCATTCTGTCACAACATTATTTCTAAGAAATAGCGACTTTTGTAACTGAAGCACGATGGTCGAGTTAGGCCTAAAGGTGGACCAGTCCCCTTACGTGTCCTGCCAGCAACTTTAGACGGAAATGTGGGTACCCAGTCCCCTACTTTGCTTAAGACGATTCGACTACCGGTACTGAATCAGTTAGTTGACGTTGATCTGACGCATACTGTAGCGAGCATTGTTCTGTCTGCGCACTGTTGTGCAGAGCGGCCGATGAGTCACGATAGCTCTCAACAGCGTGATGCAGTCTGCGCTATGCGAAACGTCGGTTTCAAAACACGATCTTGTCGATCGTCCCTCGGTCTCCCGGGAGACACCAGCGCCGGCGAACTGGACGGTTTTCTCGCCGGTGCGACAGACCCCGGTGCGTCGACCGTCTCGGCCGGACTGCTGTCGCCAGCTGCTGCTGACGGCCGCTACGCGCGACGGCGAGGTTCCACCTTCGACGACGCCGTGGCCGCAGACGCGTCACACAAGAACATGGCTAACTCGCGTCGCAAGGCCGACAAACCCCGGAAACGGAAACGCGCATCGTCGGAGCTGGCGGCAACGAGCAGCGACGCCAAGACGGTGCGCTCGAACGGCGACGAACTGATGCTGAACGTCGAGCCAACGCAGGATCAGGTAGACGACTGCGTCAGTGCCGGCATCGAGGCAGTCGACTCGTCGACGGGAGCTGCGATTCCTGGCGGGCACGGGGCCGCCGCCGTGGGGTCCCCTCTGCCCGAAGACCTGTCGACGGTTCGGACGGCCGACAGCAGCCAGTCCCCAGAGCCGCTGAATTCGCCACCTCCCGCACACGACGCCGACGCCATCAATCATCAGGCGTCGTGGTTGCTGGCAAACCAGACAACGTCGAGCGCTAGCACGGCGGCCGCGGTCGGCGTCATCGCCGACTACACGTTGAGCGGCGTTCCTTCGGCTAGTTCAGTCCACGACCTCGAGGCGGCCATGAACAAGCACCTGCCGACGGCCGGGTCGGCCGACCTCGTGGACCCATACGTCGGCGTCCGACCACACCGGTCGGCGATCCAGTGGATCAGCACCGCCGGCAACTCCATGTCTGGACACGACGCCACGTCGACGCTGCTGCGCTCCATGTACCCGAGTCAGCGCGAGTCTGTCATACGCACCAACGTCTACAGCGGCGGGGTGACGCCGACCGCTCAGCGGCAGTACTACCCGGCCAGCACGGCGGACGTCCAGAGCGCGCTACTCACTCCTCCAGGTGCGACCGAGTCAGCCTTCATCAGCGCCGCTGCCCCTCACAGCCACTCGGCCAAGACCCCGCCGTCAGCCGCGGCGCTGAACCACGGCGGCGCGGCGGGGTACGGCCTCTCGGGGTACGGCGGCGACGCGTACGCGATGACGCCGCCGTCTTCCGTGTCGCCACAGGACGCCCTTGCCGGCGCCGTGTCGCAGTACGCTCTGGAGCACCCGGTCCCCGACGGCTTCTACCCGACGTCATCGCAGCATCCGCACTCGCAGCATCTGCATCACCACTACCATCAGTCTCAGCTGTCTGCCATTAAACCTCTGCACTACGGCGCTGGAGTCTACGAGCACTCCATGTCGTACCACCAGGCTGCGGCCGCTGCCGCCATGGCCGCAGGGTATTACTCTTCCAATGGCGGGGGCAGTCTGGCGTCGTACAGCGCTCACTACCGCGACGCCATGAAGCACGCTAACGTCACCTGGTGAATAGCCTACAACTACAGTTGCACGGTGGTCGACGAATAACGTGGCAGTTTACTTTTGATAACAATTCCGTCAAATTTTAACCGAATCCCAACAGGTGTTGTGCGTTTATGGGCGACACGCCACGAGGAAGCCCCCGCCGCAAGCACACATTTCACGGAAGTGGGGGGTAAATATATGTGACGCCCTTTCTGGCAGTCGCTTGGTAACGGCCGAGGCGACGAACATCGCCGTTGCCTAAAGCCCCGCTATTTTTTTCACCCCATTTTAACCCTTTAGTGCGCACAATCAAACCGCAGAGCGACGTACAGCAACACGGTGGTTGGTACACTGGCCATTGATGGGTGGGCTGTTACATATGGTACAGCGAGGAGGGGCCTGGGCGGGCTGCTGGTCATGCCCAGTTCCCTCCTCGCTGTACCAAATGTAACATCAACGGCCAGTATACCTACTTCATATTATTGGTCGTGGCACTATAATTACCTTTGCACTATAAAGGGTTAATCGTGCAGAAATTTCGCATAAGCTTATTGTATGATATGCCGTTACGGTAGACCTCAGCTGCATGCACACACATTAACCATTTAATCGCCACATTAAAACCGCAGAGCAACGGACCATCATATAGCAATACAATGATTGGTACACTGGCCGTTGATGGGTGGGCTGTTACATTTGGTACAGCGAAGAGGGGACGCAGCCCGCCCAGGCCCTTCCTCGCTGTACCAAATGTAACAGCCCACTTATCAACGGCCAGTATACCAACTTCGTATTATTCGATATGGCACTATAATTGCTTTTGGAGTCTAAAGGGTTAAGCATAGTAAGTGAAAAAAGAATATAACCGCGGCGGAAAGTTGAGTTAATCAACGCAGCATTCTGCAAATAGCAACATCCAGCACGTCGCGAATCAGTGAAGTTTCTTCATATTATAAGACAAGTTCGAAATAATCACCTTACGCAGTAACGCACGCCGTCAAGCCACGTCTCCACTGATCAGTCATGTTATGTTGCTGCAGACCAGATCTGCATTCAGGACGAAGTAAAATAGTATTCCACGAGTGTGCGAGAAATTCACCCCTGGTTGAAACGGTGAAAAATTTATTCATATCGATTTATGTTTGGTGGAGCTATCGTCGACTGTAAACTACCACGTTCTTGATTGACACCGTGTGTACTCACTAACTGTCGCTGCACAGTTTAGTTTCTAGTTCTACTAGAAACATTCCACTTTTAGTAGGCCCAACTTTTTCATTATTGTTGAAAATCGCGCAGTTATTGTTTCTGTGAGTATTTGATACGAACGAAATAAAAGCGTGTTTTCGTGTTACAAATCTAATTTATTAAGCTTATGTTTCTGCTTAGTCGAACGTTGTCATTTTTGTCACTTGTAATTGTCCAACTGCAACACCCATCAAGTCTACACAATACAATTCAATTCATGCTCGTGCTAACTTCTCTAGGTTCAGTGCAGTGTATCGCCGAAAGTAACGACATGCCTACTAATACAAAACGTTGCTCTGTTTCTAGCTTTGATAATATTTTTTGTCTCGTATTCTTCGAGTTAACACGGGAAAATTCATGCAAATCAGCAATCAATCGAGTCAGCAGTCTTATCTTCTACTCAGCGATTCTGCTGTGATAGACAATCACAACGGCACTGTGTTGATGCGGTTTCTTTGTTTTAAATGCGCGTTGTTATTTTCATTCGTTATTTTATTCAGCGAGTATAGGTCCTATTTGTGTAAATCCGAAGTCCGTTGACAGCATTTCCACGCTCCGAGCCGAGAGGTCGGCTGTAGTCTGTAAAAGAGATGGACATGTAGATAGATTATAAACAATATTGTGGTTGCTATTCAGTGTGATGTTGTCGTTACACTATGTTGTTATCGAGTTACACCGTATACGAAACACCACAAAGCTAGGCCTATATTGTTCACAGTAGCTCAAAAATATGGCTATTGTGTTTCATCCGATACATTTGCCAGAAACGGCTTCTAATTTCAGCTAAATTTCGCCTTTGCCGACGACACAATAGCGACGACAACTTAACGTCAGGTATAAAACGTGTCTTAAAATTTTAAAAATAAAATAGTTCAGATCTATCACAAGAGCTTACATTGCAGCAGATTATGATAATTTGTACATAATGTTAATGTTATAATGTCGCATGTAGCTGGACTTGATTTTCAAGTGTTTAGCTAGCTTGGCTGACGTGATAAAACTAAATCACATATTCCGACTGTCCAGTACTATACCAGAAGAAAATTATTTAATTTTTTTATTACGTGCTGCCGTTTGGCGGTTTATTGGAAGTATTATAAGGTTTTGTTGCGTTAGAATTGTAACAATAAGTCTCATTTTGATTTCAAAAATTTTCGTTGTACGAATCTCGTTATCGACGGAGGTAATATGACAATTTTTGGTCACGTATAAAACGTCTATTTATTTATTTCTTTGTTGTAAAAATGCGACGTTTTCTGTTTAGTACTGTTCTGTTGATACTATACTGTAATTTGTGATGAATAAAGATGTCTAATACTAAACATTCCGCAGTATCTGTATACGTTATCTACTGGTTGATTTTCTTCTGTGTGCAGCTGACTTAAATAAATGCTACAAACGCGATGCGTCTTATCGCAATTATCCGCGCTCTGCTTTCACAAAAAAAACCATACGGCCTGCCATACGTCAATATAAACAATAAAGGCTATCGTCCTGATTGGTCGACAGGATGAGCACCCGCCGCCATCAGTGAGGCATGGGGCGAGGTTTGCTGTGGTTCAAGGTATGGCCATCCTATGGGAATAAGAATGAGTTATTTTAAAAGCCCATGTAGGACTTCCTATTGGTCGTCAATAGAAACCGTGGATCTAGATCGTTTAATTTTTGAGAAAACAGCGTTTTTGTGTACGCGTTTCAGGCAATAGACAATCGAAGAAACAAACAGATGAGCAGACAAAACAAACATAAAGATACACTAAATTTGGTAGAGTGCGCAGAAAGTGATTTCTACAAATCTGAACAATACATGTCCAAAAGGGGCGTGGTAAGGGTCACGTGACGTATCACGCTTTTTAATTTTGAGAACCCCATCTTATCTCCGGAATAACTGAATAGACGTTTCAATTTGGTACACGGACTGAAAATGTCAAGCAGTAGCTAAAGAAAGATAATTTGCCTCTAAACGTGGTCCGAGTCTGGGTCACGTGCCGCATTTTTAAAATTTGAATAATCCTATCTCTGGAACAGATAAAGCTAGACACCTCAAATTGGTAGACAGATTGTATATGGCATATAGGCTACTGGCCGACAACAGTGCCCCCAAAGGTAGCGTGGTTTGGGTCACGTCACTCCCTTTTTGGTGCGCATGTACTATGCATATGCGCGACTTATATATGAGTAGCGTGTCTGTCCGTCCATTTGTCTGTCACACAGTGGTATACTAAGTCAAAACTAGGCATAATGAGCTTAGAATCATGCGGTTTTCACCATTGGGTAACCAGGAACTTTAGTTTGAGACCAAATTTCGTACGCTAGGTCACAGGGAACACCCCTTGTGAGGCTTTCAAACGAGATTGGAGTGCGCAAAAACGGCGAAAAACGCAACTTTTCAACCAATAAATCGTTGTATCTCGGAAACGATAGAAGACAGGCACATAGTTACAATGGAAGACTAATAGGAAATCGCATAGGCCTACAGACTTTCGATTGGTGTCAATTTAGACATCCGTGAATGACCTTGAACGACCTTAAAGAAACCACTTTTTATCTTCGTCATCAACATCGTGGACTAGCTGTTCAGTCTATTATACATCTTTATTCGCCAGAAAGGCAGCAGCAACAAGTGAAAGAAGCACCAAACACACAACAACAAAAACAAACAAACAAAAGAGAAAAAAACTACGCTCAAATCGGGCGGACTAGTGAACAGT
>Ga0209339_1001017_pt1 | contig 11359 bp, 7 predicted proteins | sample OlaalgELextract3_FD_187376 | JGI IMG/M metagenome (GOLD analysis project Ga0209339, IMG submission 187376) | Olavius algarvensis symbiont microbial communities from Tuscany, Italy - Type A ELBA extract 3 (SPAdes) (version 2) | ecosystem: Host-associated > Annelida > Digestive system >...
CCGAAAACTGCCCATGCCCCCCCCCTTGTTCCAGTACTCTGGCACCAGCGCTGCCCTCTGTACTGCTGCTGTTTGTTTTCATCGGAAATGTCTGAAAAAATTGTGTCCGTACATAAGTAGTACCTTTAAGATAACCGCTGCTATTCGATCGCGAACTTCAGCTTTAACTTGACATTAATACATTGCAACAATTAAATATCCTTCCGAGTGCCACTGTGTCTTTGGTCTTCATGGTGCTATATATAAATTTTTTGCTCACATCCTCTTTACTTTTTAGCGAGCTGCACCTGGTGCGATTGGCCCTTGACCTGGTTGACTAACCATTGTCCTTCAGTGCTATGATGCTGTTGGTTGGGTCATGTGACTCATAAAATTGTCCCAAAAAATGACCTATACTATCTTGAGTGGGATGTTAAACCCTACTATACCATTCGAGCAAGCAGACGAAATATTGCCAAAAATTAACGCGTTTAATCAACGTTATGTATGCAAGCAGGAACTTGTTTACCTCGTGCAGTAGCTGTGATGTGGCAGGCAAAGCAGCCTAACGTAATGCCCAATAGCAGCCCGTCTTTCAGATGACCACCATTTTTGGAACCATAATTTTTGTGGCAGTTGTGAATATACTACAGGTGGTTGGTTAAGTCTAGCTACTGTATTAGTAGCTCTGTGGGTGAACTACCCCGTCAGTCCATCTGCTATGTACAACAAATATTTAACAGGAACTGAAACTTGAAGCAAAAAGTATGCTAAACCCATTAAAAATTTCCACCAACATTGATGTGATATTTTTTGTTTTAATTTTTTGATGCTTGTAGTGGGGCAACGTTCGTAATGTGTGGTGGGAAATATATTTGTTTTGTTGGAAATTTAGTTCTTTTTCCAGCAGTCAAATAGTCTTGAAAATTGGTAAGACTCGACAAAATTACCACCATGAGTATGGCGGCTTACTTTTTGGAAGCAGTGTATGGCACCAGTCATGGTGAATTGTCAGGATGGAGCAGACAGACCCTCATCTACATGCTGAATTTTAAGTTTGATGTAGGAGTATGGTTTACTGTCCCAAAAGCATAAAAATTTGGAATTTCACAATAGTGAATTTTGATATTGTCCTGCTGTTATTGCATACAGCTAAAGTGCAAATGGTGAAGTGATTGCCAAAATCTGTTGTGACATGCATCAAAAACTGATATGCAATCCAATTTGATGTCAGTTGTGAACTCAAATTAGTATATTCCAGTTTTGGTGTTTGCTTAATGCTCATCTCCAGTGTTAATAATTGTTACATGCCGAGTGACAAAACCATGTTAAAGCAATACAAAAGGGAGTCAGTTACTATTAGTGACAACAGTCCAATATATAACTGATTGCAGTTATTATTTTTCATAACAGTACCTAAATGTTGATTAAAATTTTTCTTTCATTGCTTGCTGTTTTTATCAATGTTTTGTTACTTGCACTTTTCCTGTAGTTTTTATACTGCACACAAAAATTACTGGCATTTTCAGTCACAATTTGTCGATATCTTTTCTTCTTTAAGATTAACAATAACAATATTTTAAAAATTTCACAACTTTGCAATGTATCTGTATGTTTATTCGATGGAACTATAAATAAAAGCTCCATGTGTTTATTCTGATAGCTCAGTGACATTTATCTGGTTTTTGTCATGTGATGTATACAATGTGCCCCACAATTTGTGGTAACTGTGCTCCACTAATCTTGGCTTTGAATCAGTAGTAGACTGTATCAAGCAATTCTGCAAAAGTGCACTGTGACCAAGAAAACGTATTACACCAATAGCCGTCCACCTTTAGACAAGCTTGTAGGATTGTATATGCGACAGTTTGACATGAGCCAGGTTATTCATATTCATAAGTACATTGTTTTAAATTCGTTCTGTTGTGTCACATTACATCAAAATGAAACACGGGTGATTTATTTGAGGGACGGTCCATGGTGACAGAGGCACATGCGCTTGTCTAGGGTCATTACATAATGATGAAACGGCTGGGAGTTGAATCCACGATCTCTTCATGATATGGTAGGACCTGAATATTAACACACCTCGTCATTACAATCACACACGACCAAAAACTACCTCGCCGGCTGCAGTACTGACGTTGACCATATAACCAGTGTCCATATAAGGCGGCATTCATTACCTTACGTGGCACAGCGGTACTGACGAGCTTTCCCGGTTCTGCGCTCGAGCCTCGACCTACAGCTAATGGGTGACCACTTGTGGATAAACCGTCTGCAGCAGGTCAGCCAACCAGGCCAACTGAGCTTTTCATCCTTTCGGGGTTGATAAATGAGTAGCTAGCTGCAATTAGATGTCTGACCAGTCAGTGGTGGCGCAATGGCTGCGTTGTTTTATTCACCGGTTGATTCACCGATGCATCAGACTTGCATTAGAGTGATGCATGTCTGATGCATCGGTGAAATCAACCGGTGAATAAAACAACGCAGCCAATCTGGTGAACGCTTACGATGTAGAGGCAGGCATGGTGTAAAACTGTGTGATCCATGTCTTTGAGCCAAGTCGCAGTTAGGTTCTATATAAATCCACGTAACCTTTACCTTTATTACCCCAACCCGGTGAGGTGACAGTCAGTGTTTGTAGTCACCCGTGTTTCTGTTTGCTGCAACATTTGTAACCATGACGGTTCGTTGGCAACATTACGGAAAAAAAAGGTTCATAGTTATTGTCATGAATCTCTTAGAATAGACATGCAGTGGCTGTGGGATTGTGCCACTAAATCCAGCCTGTGGCAGCACCCTGCAGTGGGGCACGGTGAAGTCTGCTGCACCTGACACCACTTAAGAACTAATGTGTAAGTAATTACATTTATAGACGACAAACACTGTTTCAGTATAATTTATTATATATTATAAATGATGAACCATTCGTCGGGTACTTATTAACTGATGTCGGTAGATTATCGCTGAAAGCAGGATATGCCAATCAGTGTATGGCTGTTGATATGCATGTTATGCCTTTCTGTCAATATTGCAGCATTTGACATTGCTGTCACATATCTGTTGTTGTTGGCCCAAAGTGTGAAGTTGTACTGACTGACGATAGTTAAGTCTAGAAATGTTGAACAAGAAATCAGTTTATAGTCGGTGCAAATAATAGTGGTTAACAGATCTTTCAGCAAGTAACGTGCACATCGGTGACTACTGTTAGTTTGGTCAGTTTTCACCAACACTCATTTCATTATTTCTTGGCTGATGCAAACACAAAAACCTTAGCTATCGAAAACAGATCGCTCGTCAGCTGCACACACAATACGTCGAGGGCATCAATAGTAACGCTGTGACCTTGAAATCTAGGCTAACAGCCACACAAGGTCATTGGGAACAGAACTATTGGACAAATCATACACAGCTTAATATTAGTCTAGTTATTTGACGTTGCATATCATCGTGACCTTGAAATGTGGGTTGGAGGTCACTGAAAATGGTACCATTCGAAAGCATGGGTACTGTTTTCTATTCACATTCCATAGTAACTATGGTGGTATCTGTAGCCATTTCAAAGATATTCAGCGTCAAAGAATGGCGTGACGTTGAAATCTAGGTATGAGGGTGACAACGTCGGAATTTTGTCAACATGTTTGACAATTATAAAACTAGAATGATTGGGCTACCGTGCGGTGAAAAAAACTATTACAGTATCTTAAGCCGTTTTCATAGAATACCGGAACGTAACGGACAGACGCACATACAGAATTGCTATATCAATATCGCACCTCAGTGTGCTGCAGCGTCATAATTAAACTGTGTCTTGAGAGGGGGACAAACCTGTGTGCCTTCAGCTGTGAATGAACTCACTGTCACAGAGAAGCATGCTGGTGGCGTCTTCTGCTGAGTGAGCATACATTGTAGAATACCCTTTGTCATACATAATGTGAAGAAGGGAAGTAGAAAAGTGATACTGGATACAGGTTCGAAATTGGATTAACGCAAAAATTTAATCACTAGAAGTCACCCCTTGCACATGCCTACCAAGTTTGGTCGACATCAGTCAACCATTGTGTGAGTTATCTTACACACAGATGGAGAGACACTGGGTGATAACAATACCTACTCCACCTATAGGCATGCATAATGCATAGTACAACTACAAAAATCTCCCCCACCCAAGAAAATGAAAACATTGCCTAGTTAGTAGAAGTGCATAGCTGGCTTCAAGTAGCCGTCTATATCCATGAAATATGCAACTCTAATCACCAGCTGGTTTATTATGCATTTTGCCTGATCAATCCAAACCCCAGAAGCACCTACAACTAGTCTCTTTCTGCTGACACACTGGCCAATGAAATGAGATAAATAAAAATACTATTCTGGCAAAAAATTAAAAATGACTGCATGCTGTGTAAAAAAGATGTGTCGAACATTAATTTCATATTTGTCTGCGTTTTAACTGCAGTCACACCAAAAATTCTTAAGTTCATAAAATTGCCAAACACTCCAGTGACTTTGTTCTTCATTACTATGAGAGATAGCAAAACCTATCCCCAGCATTTGATCACTGCCTGAACTGTGGCACATGCGAGGACTTTGCTTCTGTAAGACCGCTCTACAGTTCAACAACAATTACTTTTACCATCGTACAAAACGAGCCATAATGCAAAAAAATGCACGCTGCTTCCCAAATGCTAGAAGATGCTAGCAATCTTGTAACATTTAAGTCATGAATTGTAAGCAATTGCAACTGCTTTGTCCACATGTACTTTACAGTAAGCACAACTGCTGTATTTCAATCACACATCAAATCACTGAATTCTCTAAAACAGCAGCAGAAATGCTTACAGAGACTGAAAAAACAACAAAGCGTTGCACAAAATGAAAAACATTACTGTTAGCAGGGAACACAGCAACAAACCAGCATAGTAAAATCACATAGTTTACGATCATTGTTGTAAGGCTGATCAAATCAGTCAGCTTAAATACTGCCAGCAGCCACCAACGACGGTGAATGCTGAGTCAAGGCCTAAGCTCAGGCTTTGAAGGTGTCGTGTGTCTTGTCGAGACTTGGGAAATCCATCTCGTCGGCAACGTTCGGTGCTCGCTCGCGGTGACTGCCGCTGGAGCGCGCACGTGGACGATCGTCGCGGAAACCACCACGATACTGCGAGTCGCGGTAGCCATCAGATCCACGACCGCGACCGCCTCGTGCACCTCCCCGTCCACCACGGCCGACGTTTCCACCACCACGTCGAGGGTTGTCAGCAAAACGGATGTCGATATTCAACAGGTTCTTCTGCTTTCCATGACGTTCATCATATTCCTACAATGAAAACTGGCTTCATTCAACACAGGTGGTGTTATCAAACACTCAATGTAGTTTGCAATGTTGTGAAACTATTAACAACACTAACATACAGCAACTGGAATATTATTTGCTTTATATTTCCATGTGCACAATTGTTCTTTCACACTGCTGTCTCCTTGTCAAACATTTTACATTACTGTCCTTTCTTTACCTGCAGTTTTAAGCCTTCAATGACATGAATTTCGGCTTTAAATATATGAGAAATGACTACTGCTAACATGACGATAATTACAGATGGATTGACCTACCAGATGGCAATATGACTAATATTTCTAAAATCCAGAACACAGCCAGGAATTTGACAGACTTCACTTTCACAGACAGTTAAAATGAAGACAATCACTATTAACAATAAAAACCATAAAAGACAAAATGATACAGTTAATAGACTAATGATAACCAGCAAATACATTTATACGTAATTTAGTGGCATCTTTAAGGGGGTGGGGGGTGGTTCTGGTGTGACCATAATTTTTTTGGCTAATTTTGCCTGTTTTGTAGGCTTCATGTTGCAACTGAACCGTAAAATCAGTGTCCAGAGGCATGGCGTCTGTATAATAATATGCTGTTATACAGACGTCCATGCCAGACCAGAGGCTTCTAGTGATATGTCGGTATTAACAATTACGGCGGGTGACTACTGCTTGTGAACTTCAACAGACAATTACAAAAGCAAAAGCTGTTCATTGTGACTGATAGGGGACACAAGTGGTATGTACACTGCAGGCATAGTGATGGAGCATAATCGCAGTCGCCTAATGACACTGTGGCGTGGCAGTCGGACCGTGGATTCTCGGTGGATTTGTGCGACCTGCGTGAGACAGTAAACTGTAAATATTGGTAGGCTATCTGTCCTACAGTTGCGGTCAGACAGTAGACCTCTCAGCCGCACCGCCGCGAACCAAATTCAACCGGGGCGCCGACCAAAATTCGGCTGGCGGCGGCGGGAGACTTTTCCGGTGGCGGCGGAATTCGGCGTGACCTCATGAACAGAGACACATCACATTATTAGTGAGCCTAAGTATGGAACATGTGGTATCTACAGCTAGCGTCGTTACTGTAGGCTATTTTGGTTCCCAAAATGGCACTAATTTGGGGAAATGGTGGTCTAAATATCACATTTTATGATCGCAACCCCGAAAAGGCACATCCTTGCGAGTGTGTGATAATAATGATAATTGTAAAAACGCAGTTTATAGACACGTTAACGGCAAAATCGCACCACTAAAACATCAACTATCAGAACTAGGATTTTAGTTGTAGTGCACATTGTCAATGTCAACGTGCAACACAACTAAAAATCCCAGTTCTGATATTTACTGTTTTAGTTGTGCGATTCTGCCGTTAACTTGTATTTATTCATATCACTATTGCTATCACTGTGTGTGGTCAAAGGCATTTGACGGTAATGACACTGACTACAATGACTACATTCGCCATCGATCTCTTCTGATCCTTCTGCCAAGAAGCTCGCCGTAGAATAATTGCACGATGCGTACATCATCCCTGGACCACCGTCACTCACCTCCTACCGTTTAGTCATAATCTAAACGAGGTGTTTGGGGTTGCATGTAACAGTAGTATACAGGCCGATAGATAGATAATGATAGATAGATAATGTTGATTTATATAGCGCATCGTCGTAGAAAAACCTCTAATGCGCTGGACACTAGTAGTACTTAGCGAACAAGAATGTTCTCAAAGAACGTCTGAAAGACTTGTCACTACACGTCGGATCACGGAGGTCAGCCGACAGCGAATTCCAAGTCATTGGTCCAGCGACAGCAAAGGACAGACGACCAAGTGAGCCGAGTTGGTAATGCGGCACAGTTTCATAATGTGTAACGTAACAGATACGAACTGCAACGGAAAATTGAAAATTGGTCTTCGTACACTATGCTTTTATTTATAGTTCCATAATATTGGTATAAGTACACAACTGAAAAATTTTCAGAAAACTGATGTTACCAGAAATTTGTGGCTTAATTCACTGTATAGTAATTGGTTGTGTTATCATCTTCAAACACTCGCACGTATGGCACAGAAAAATGGGTTTTGCACCCTGTTGTTGCACGTATAAGAGATAAAAAAATCTGCGTCAAAATGCACCAAAAATTATTATTTTGGGGACATAAAAATGATTTTTAGGACTCCTCCCCCGCACCCCACCACCTCGCCCCCCCCCCCTTCTGAAATCCGAAATACGCCACTGACATAATCTCACAAAAATTCAAAATTTTAGTAAGTCTTGTTTCAGTAGATTTTCAGCATCAGCTTTCGAGAGGCAAACCCTCTTGTCAATCAATGTCTCTCACACTGGTGAAAACTTGGATCACTCAATACAGCAGCACAGACAATTGTTTTTGTTAACTGTTTTATAGTTAATAAAAATGAAAACTATCGCCGATATCTAATTAACAAAAACTAAAAAGTAACAAAAACTTGAAGTGCAAACGAAAATAACTAATATCCGGTATGTGACCTCAGATGTGCAAATATAATTACCATCTAAATCGAGTCACTACCTGTACTGATTGTGATGCTACACTGCTTCCAGCATAACATGTGCTTCACTGTCTTACACTTTTGAGGTTCACAATTACACCAAGTTTTGCGCTATAGAATATGTGTTAGTTTCCAGTTGAATTTTCATGTTTCAGCAGTAAAAAAAGCTATACAATACCTGAATAATCAGACTGAGAAAACTACACTAAAACTAAAAACAAAATCGAAATAACAACTAAAACCAAAAACTTTAAAGCAGAACTAGAAAATACATCAATCAACATGACGGGTAGTGCCCCCGGCTGGGCACTTTTGCTAGCATATGTCAACGGTATTAGCAGGCACTGAGACCACTGATAGTATTAAGCACATCATCTAGTCAAAACTGAATTTACTTGCATAGTAGAAATCCTGACCACATTAAGATAACGAGCTTGGACATTCAATGTCTTGCACTAGATACAAATTCTGCAGAACATAAAACTAAGTGCAGCAACAGAACCAAACTGCAGAATAGTTCTACCTGTTGATCTTCATCATCATCGTGAGTCTCCGACTTTTCTTTCTTTGTCAGCATGAACATCTTCTTCCACTGCGGATCTCCGCTGCATCCTTCGCCTGGTTTCCGTATGTTGAATTCAGCCTTCACCCGTTTTGCCTCTTCCATGGACTTCCACTCATCCAGCGTCATCACCTTGGTTTCCTCGTCTTGCTGACTACCAGTCTCTCCGTCTCTGCATTGCATCACTTGACTATTCAGCCAGCTGTTATTACAAAAGTAAAGTTGCCAGCTGCCATCCCCTGCAGAGCCTGGGGAGGATAAGCACACCATTGAGCACGGCAGTGTGACATCATACCTCTACTACACAATGGTAAGGAAAGTGGAAAAGTGACCCCGAATCCATAAATTGGACCGGATCACCATCAAAAGTTAATCAGTTCTTCTGACCAGTTCTACCTAATCATAACACCAAGTTTCACTGAAATCAGCCGATTACTTTGGCAGTAATTCTGCAGACAAGACAGACAGAAGGACTCAATGACACACAAACAGCACCAATTGCATAATCTCCTTGACGCAGATAATAAATGTACTAAACAGAAACATCTACACTGTGAGCCATAAAAAAGAAGAGGCAAAATATATTTGACCACTTCCCAGATAGCACAAAATTCCCACGAATTGCCTGACTTTTACAGTCACCTGCCAGAGCAACAAATCCAAGATATTCACAGGTGACTGCTGTCAGCTAAGAGCAGGTTAGAATTACAACTGTAAGGATAACACTTCAAGTTTCACCGTTTTCTACTCAAAAAGGCACGTCTATGGCTACATAAACAGTAACACCTATCTGGCCCAATCATTCCGAGTTCAAGCCGTGCAACTTTCCCCTGACCTTTTTCTAATTCTCTGACTTAAATGACTTTCCAGGTTTTTGACTTCTGGTCACCATGATATTCACTCTTTTGCTGCCGAGTTTCTGGCTCCCAGTGCCGGGTTTCTCGGGGTAAGGTAATTAAGAAATTAAGCTCCACCCCATAATGTTCGTAGATACGGCGATACGGCAATTGTAATCGCCAACGGCACTAAGGGCGTCCTGTCGACTTTAGTCGCCAACGGCACTGGAACGGTGTCGACTATAGTCGCCAAGGGCAGCGAAAGAGTTAAAGAAATACACGGAATTGAACAAAAACCATCATAAACCATACAACATCATATGGAATAAACTTGCCGTTCAGCTGCAGCAGCTCTTTCTTCTGCATCAGTCTGTTCTGCCCACGTTGTGCCACCTTCACCTGCAAACTTCTCCTCTGTCTCTTGTCCTCTATTAACATGTCATACAAATCAGAATTCCATAAAATGTGACGGCAGTATATTTACAGTGAAATAAATGCATGAGAGCTATATACGACATCTATGCCTTCATTCAACTTTGTTCTGAAATATAATTTCCAGCTCTTACAGCTTGCTTCAAATAATAAAATACAAATGTCTACCAGGCCTAATCTGCATCATATCTAAACACAGGGTGACCACTCTCCAGACAATGTGAAATTCCCTCACAATTCACTGGTGGTTTGAGGCACTCCTCCATGACACTTGACATGTTAAGCATTACTCATATCATGCCCATACTAGTGTAGTGTTACTGTCAGTGGTGGGGGTAGGAATGCAACACTGCATGATCTGAAACCATATATTTAATATCTAACATAGAACAGACTCCTACTAAATACCTGTATGGATGCAAATATGCAGCTTACAATAAACAGTTTTAAGCAACTTTTCCCTCACAAAATAAATTCCCTGACATTTTTCAGGTTTTCCAGACAAGTGGTTACCTTGTAAACATTAAAAACAAAAACTTAGATATCGCAAACAGATCGCGCGTCAGCTGTGCACACAATACGTCGAGAGCATCTGTCAGTTTAATTACCCATGACCTTGAAATCTAGGTCAAGGATCACTCAAGGTCACTGGATAGATCATACACGACTTACTATTAGTCGAGTTATTTGACATTAAACATTATCGTGACTTTGAAATGTGAGTCAGAGGTCACTCAATGTCACTAAAAATGGTACCATTTAAAATCTTGGGTATGGTTTCCTATTGGCCTTCAATAGTAACTATGGCCATATCTTTAGCCATTTCGCAGATAATCAGCATCAAAGAATGGCCAGAAATTGAAATATGGGTTTGGGGTCGTTCAAAGTCATTTAAAATGGGACGGTTTGATAGACCATGTACGACTTTCTATTGGTCCGCCATTGTAACTATAGCTCCATTCCGTACCATTTTCAAGTTTTTTGACGTCGAATAATATCATGACCTTGAAATCAGGTTTAGAGGTCAATGTCACTGAAACTGGTGCCATTCGAAAGCTTGGGTGTGGTTTCCTATTTGCCTTCTATATAAACTGTGGCCGTATCTGTAGCTGTTTGTGAGTTATTCAGTGTCAAAGAATGGTGTGACCTTGAAAGCCGGGTTAGGGGTAGTTCAAGGTCATTGAAAGTGGCGCCATTCAGCATACCATATGCGACTTTCTATTGGTTGGCCATTGTAAATATAGCTCTATCTTGTACCATTTTCAAGTAATTTGACGTTGAATAATATCGTGACCTTGAAATCGGGGTTAGAGGTCACTCAAGGTCACCGAAATTGGTGCCATTCAAAAGCTTAGGTAGGGTTTCCTATTCGCCTTCCATAGTAACTATGGCGATATCTTGTATCGTTTGCGAGATATAGCGACTTACTGGTAGAAAAATCGCAAAATTTTTATACCCCACATGTATTTAGTGCCCCCCCAGGGGGTGACCCCGACAGAATTTCGTGATGACGTTTGACGCTGGTAAAACTAGAATGATTGGGATACCGTATGGGTGGCGAAAGTACTCTGGGCCTTGTGTTATGCAAGTCCTGAGGAAATTCCGGAGTTGCAGCGTCCACGTCGCGCCACTGGAAACCGCAGGAATCTTCAATGTGGAGATGATTCCATAATGCGGGCC
>Ga0209339_1001018_pt1 | contig 11357 bp, 8 predicted proteins | sample OlaalgELextract3_FD_187376 | JGI IMG/M metagenome (GOLD analysis project Ga0209339, IMG submission 187376) | Olavius algarvensis symbiont microbial communities from Tuscany, Italy - Type A ELBA extract 3 (SPAdes) (version 2) | ecosystem: Host-associated > Annelida > Digestive system >...
CCCCATTCTGAAATTCTGCCTACGCTACTGTCTGGAATGAACATGGAATAACACGGTATAACGATGGCAACCAAGTTTCGTTTGTTGAAAGCTGTGGCTTGTCCAGCTGATACATATGGATGCGAAAGTTGGACCTCAAGGAAAGAGGACGAGAAACGTGTCAGCTCGATCGAGATGAAAGCCAACAGACGAGTTCTGGGAGTTAGCTGGACAGAGAAACGGTCAAATGACTGAGTGGGTTTATTTTTGCAGAAATGACAACTGTACGGAAACTGTTAAACGTCACTTCGGACACGTTAAGAAGGTTAGATATCTGGAAAAGAATATAATCGAAGTAACGATACCGGGTTACAGAGAACGTTAAGTCCTAAGATAACTTGGTTGACAATCAGATTATCACTGTATAGGACGCTATCAGAGGAGCAAATGATAGATATAAATGGAGATTGATTGTCCACGATGCAACCAACTTCGACCAGAAGATGGTTAAGAACAGAACACTATATTACATAGCATCACATAACATTACAAGAATTCCGATATTTTCTATCGGCCCACGAAAACGAAATTCTGACAAGACGCCAACCAACCCCACAATGACGAAAGCTGACTGTCCTATTGGAACGACAATGGCTTTCATTCTGATTGGATTAATTGCTCCGACGGGCCGCACCCTTCGGGAGAACGCAGGTAACACAGGTGTAAATACATAATGCATGCGCGATGCGCACGATCACATCGGCACGCAAGGAGAGTTCACGGAGTTTGGTAGGCGGCAAGGGCACGGACTTGCCTACGCCGAATTACAGAGAAGTCCACGGCCAGGGTTGCAGCTCAAAACGCGCCAAGTTCGCTCAAGTACACGCGGTAAAATCGACAACGGAAACCACACGCACGAAACGTCTGCATAAATTACTTGGCGCTGAATGCAGATATACACTTAAGACTTGCGTGTCTATACGCTGTCTGTCGCACTGACTGATCACTGCATTAACCATGCGCCATTCGCAGATCCAATGTATTCGTATTTTTTGCACTTATACGATTCGCTTAGCAGTAGCACATGTGCTGAAAAAGTTGGTTTACCGCCAATGTTGGGATAGTTACTCTGTAAAACTAGTTAATTATAGTTATTAGTTACTTTGTAAAAAATAAGTACTGTAATTAATTTAGGCTAAGTAATTACCGATTACTATTACTGCAAGGAAAGTAATTAATTATTTTTATAATTGCTCTACACAAACTGACATCACATACTAAGCCAGATGTTGGTCAAAAATCGCGATTTGTGCCCCAGTTAGGGGCCGCCGACGAGATATTGCCATAAGGTTTGGTACAGAGAACTAGAATGGCGGGTCTATAAAACGGTGAAAAAAATGAGGATACGATTTATAGTTTTGACACAACACATGAACGTGACAGACAGCAGGACAGACAGACGGCACAGGCTGCGCTTATGCATAGCATCGCGCGACAAAATACTGGTCATGGTGATAAAGGCACAGGATAAACACGTTGAATACCGTATAAACTTAGATTTGTTTGGAATCAGCGTAGATTTTGCATTTTTAGTGAAAAGTACATATACAGAATGGAACGTCATCGCTTAAATTCGTCGATATTTTAATGTAGTATCGCTTCACTGAACTTGTGCAGAAAATATTTGAATGTGGTGACATGTAACATGGTATTACTCCAGATACAAAACAAGAAGCTGAGCTGTCTGTCGCAGAGAGACCGCGCGACGCTTCGTGTCATTGAATATTTTGCTAAGTCACTCAAGATCATTCGAAATGACACTGTTGAGCAGGGCGTAAGTCCATTAGCATTTCATTGAAACTGTGTCTGTATGTCGAACCGTTTATGAGATATTCAGCGTCAAAGAATGGCGTGACCTTGAAACTGGGGGCAGGGATCGTTCAAGGTCATTGAAGATGGCGCCGTTCGATAGATCATATAAGACTTTCTATTAGTCGGCCATTGTAAGTATAGCTGTATGTTGTACAATTTTCAAGTTATTTAACGTTGAATAATCGTGACCTTGAAAAGGTCACCGGAGGTCAATCAAACTGGTACCATTCGAAAGATTGGGTGCGATTTCCTATTCGCCTTCCATAGTAACTATGGTCGTATCTTTAACTGTTTATGAGATATTCAGCGTCAAAGAATAGCGTGACCTTGAAAACTGCGTTAGGAGTTGTTCAAGGTCGTAGTAAACGGCGCCGTTCGATAGATCACATACGACTTTCTATTGGTCCGCCATTGTAATTATAGCTCTATCTTGCACCGTTTTTACCGCGCGACGCGTATGCATAGCGCGGACTATGCCGTGGCAAGATGTCTGTCCGTCCGTCCGTCTGTCCGTCTGACACACGCCAATATTGAGTCTAAACGGTTATAGATATCTTAAAAGTTTTTTCACCATCGGGTAGCCCCGCCATTCTAGTTTTCCCATACCAAACGGGATGTCACTATTCCGACGGGGACCCCCTAACGGGGGCGGGAATGCAAGGGTGGTAAAAATCACGATTTTCGACCAATATCTAGCTTTATCTTGGAACTGATGCAAGAGAGAGCCATGCTTACTATGGAAGGCAAATAGGAAACTGCACCCAACCTTTCGAATTGTACCAGTTTGAATGATCTTGAGTGACCTCTAACGCACATCTCAAGGTCACGACATTATTCAACGTCAAATAACTCAAAAACGGTACAAGATAGAGCTATATTTACAATGGCGGACCAATAGAAAGTCGTATGTGATCTATCGAATGGCGCCATTTTCAATGACCTTGAACAACCCCTAATCCAGTTTTAAGGTCACGCTATTCTTTGACGCTGCATATCTCATAAACGTTTAAAGATACGGCATTACTTACTATGGAAGGCGAATAGGAAACCGCACCCAAGCTTTCGAATGGTACCAGTTTGAATGACCTTCAGTGAACTTTTCAAGGTCACGATTATTCAACGTCAAATAACTTGAAAATGGTACAACATACAGCTATACTTACAATGGCCGACCAATAGAAAGTCGTGTATGATCTATCGAACGGCGCCATTTTCGATGACCTTGAACAACCCCTACTCCAGTTTCAAGGTTACGCCATTCTTTGACGCTGAATATCTGATATAGGGCCTACGGTACGACATACAGACATAGTTTCAATGAAATACCAATAGGCACTTACACACGTCCAACTCAGCAGTGTCATTTTGAATGACCTTGAGTGACTTAGCAAAATTTTCAATGACACGAAGCGTCGCGCGGTCTCTCTGCGCCAGCTGAGCATCTTGTTGAGTTATTTGACGTTGACATTGAAATCTGGGTTAGAGGTCACTCAAGATCATTCAAACTGGTACCATTCAAAAGCTTGGGTGCGGTTTCCTATTCGTCTTGAGTAACTATGGCTCTATCTTGCATCGTTTGCGAGATAAAGCGAGATATTGGTCGAAAATCATGATTTTTTTATACCCCCTTGCATTCGACGCCCCCGTTATGGGGTTCCCTCTCGGAATATTGCCATCCCGTTTGGTATGGAAAAACTAGAATGGTGGGGCTACCCGACGATGAAAAAATTTCGAGGATATGTATAACCGTTTAGACACAATACCGGCGTGTGACAGACAGACAGACGGACAGACGGACATCTTGCGACGGCATAGTCCGCGCTATGCATACGTGTCGCCCGGTAAAAATGAATATGGATCGCCTTCATCTCATCATACACATGAGTTACAACCTTGCAGAAACAGTCCGGTGTTTTGGACCGCCCTGTATACTATAACATACCAGTTATTATAGCAGTTACTAAGTTCTGTAGTGTATAGGGCAGTATACAGACATGTAATAGGCCTATCCATGCGACATCCAGTTCTTGCCAATGCCTGCTAAACCGAATAGAATGGGCCAGATCGAATTTATTAATTGGTTCGCCCATCTCTACCGTATCAGTAGTACTTGCTATAGTTGCACACACTGAGTTATATTTAGAGTTGCACATCGGTTCGTATGCATTAACGTGGCTGGATATTTTTGTTACGGCTTCCGTTGCTCTCACCCTTCACCTCGTTCAGCATCTTGACGAGGGGCGACGCGTTGGCAAGTCCCGTACGCCGATCGCTGGACAGTGCCAGATCACGCCGTATATAGCCGCAGGGCTGACTGTCAACATTTGATCGCTCATACACGGCGTACGATACGTGTTGACAACCAGGCCCGTCGGGTCGGCCACTAGTAGCCACTACTTTAACTCTTTAATGGGCACAGGTAATTATAATGACACATCGAATAATATGAAGTTGGTACACTGGCCAGCCCGCCCATGCCCCTTCTTGCTGTGCCAAATGTAACAGCTCACCTATCAACGGCCAGTGTACCGATCACCGTATAGTGCTGTATAAAGGCCACATTCCATATAGTCAGTCGTTGACTTGCGCGAGCATGTCGCAAGCCGGTCACAAGCAGGTCGTTAAGCCAGCTGCTTAAAACCTGGTGAGTTTTCCAGTCACGTGTTGGCAACTTGGCATGATCTAGAAACCCGACTTCTCTTTTACAATATGGAGGACACAGACGCCATAGTCGCTGCTTGTACTGCGCTCGTTGTCTAGGTGCCGCGACGATGTTAGCGGCCAAGAAGAAACGGAAACACTCCAGATGGGTTTAAAAAAAGTATATCAGAGACAGACGCAGATACGGTGCGTAGCCAGAACTGCAGGCCAATGATATGAGTCGATACGTGCAGTAACTCAGGATGGACGTCGGTACATTCGAGGAATAATAAATAAGTAACGAAAATCCATCTTCAACAGGTTCGTTGGATGGGTCGAAACGGTTTTTTTTTTCTACATTTCATTTGTCTAGCATGCGCATGAACCAACGAACCTGATGTGAACCAGCCGCATCAATCAATCTCAACATGTCGAGCCTGATGCAGTAGGTTCACGATCAGGTTTTCAACCAGGTTTGCAGCTGGCTAGAATAATGGAATGTGGCCCTAATGGTCCGTTGCTCAAAGGGTTAAAACTAGTCGTTTCGTGTGTTTTTATCAGCTCGCATTTGCACTGCAAAATGATGAGCGACTGTGGCATCTGCGTACCGTGACGTAATGATGATAATCGGCGTTCCAGTCAGAACTACGCCGACTATTTCAAATCATTAGATAACGTACGTTCGACGCACTCAGTAGTTGGAGTAGAGTATTGTAATGGAAACCTGCTGCAAATAACGCCTATAAAGATATTTTAGAATGCATAGCCACAGAAGTCAAATTAGTCGATCAAACACAATCAACCCAATTAACAGTGTGGAGCAGAAAATAATACCACAGAAACGAGATTCGCTGCGGGACAGCATAAACAGGCGGTGTCAAGTTGTTAAATCGATATTAAATCGACTAACAAGAAACGCAGCTATCGCAGACAGGCCGCACGACGCTCCGTGTCGTTCAAAGTTTTGCCAAGTTTCAACGTCGAATAATGGCGTGTCCTTGAAATCTGGCTACTTGCAAATAGCACCATTCAGTAGATCGCATATACGGTTTCTTATTCGTGCTATATGACTTGCACCATCTGAAAGATACAACTTTAACGAACCCCAATCTTATTTGACGCCCCGGTTGGAGTGATCCCGTTGGAATTTTGGCAAACTTTTGGTATTTCCAAAAATAGAAGGAGATGGCTACAATGTGCATGGCCTTGACAGCTTAACGATATGCATCTCCGTTTTGACACATTACAATAGATACGGACAGACGGACAAACAGACATTTCGATGACAGTTAAGATCGCGCTTTGCAATGCATCGCGCGGTAAAAATTATACACGAAATGGGGAACTCTTTGTTTGTGGATAAAAGTAACTACTGTTGTCGTTCGCTTTGAACCGATTGCAAGACATAAGCATATGAACAATAAAATATTACTCATCAAGTGAACTCTTTACGCATGTACAGGACAGGTCCATCCATCCATCCATTTATTCGTTCATAAAACAGTGTTTATACGGTATCACCAGTTGCTTTCTAACATAACACATTTTGTGTATGTAGCCACAACGTGATTTCTCTTTAGTAGATGCACTGCAGACGAAGCGCTATATGGCAAAAGATTGGCTGCTTGTAGCCAGACGGGATCAAAGGAACATCGAACTGTGAAGCAAATTATACGGTCGTATACGGCACGTGCAGCGCCACTGTGTTAGATATGTTACCGGTGGCACTAACCCGACAGGATATAGGACAGCGCTCGCCGACATGGCGTATTTGCACAGACCAGTTGGCTCCGGCAAAGTGCTGCTCGTTAAGATCATCACCCATATAGGCCTCGAGGCCAAAAATTCGTCCTTGGCCTCGGCCTCGTCCTGTGATCTCTCCACCTCCGAGTCCGTGCTATGAAGTGAATTTATGAGTCTAGCCAATTCCAATTTATAGCGCTGTTTTGTCGGCTTCCTGTATGAACTGACACCTGAACATATAATGCCAAAATGCCTGTAGAATCTATGTCGTTTCCAACCAGTTGGTATTATTCAGCGAAATTAGTTTACATTATCAATTTTACACAGACGTGCGTTTTAAGCAACGATTCATGCTATTTTTTATTTGAAATATATAAAGACTATATTGTCAACAGACGTTAAGTCACCGTGGGTGCACCGCAGTGCATCGCAATGCAGCCATTTTCAAACTCGTCCGAGCTTTTGATCTTGCTCCAATAAAAATTTCACGATGATATCTCAAACAGTTCAAGACTTATTGCGCTGGCAGCTACACACACCCATTACAAACAGATACTAGTGCAAACAATAATCATCTTCGCTATCGCTGTGCGGGTGATAGCAATACAGATTATGCAATATCACCACGCAAGATAAACACGACGTTCGAATGCGTGACATGACGCGATAACAAGAGCCGGGAGTGCGACAGGTGCGCGAATAAACCGGCTCGTGATTGGAAGCAATCATCAGCCGCTGGCGCCATTCGGCGCACTGATCGATCTTCGTACCATCAATACCATCGTCGCTACCCGGACGAGCCGCGTGAAACCACAATCAATACCCAGCTGCAAACAGCGTTGACAAAAGTGTCCCTCATTGCATCATAAATCACACTGATGGGTTTGCGTTGATCCAGGGTTGTAAAAATTCCAGTCCAGAAACTAGTTAATAGTTTCATTTGATAAGGAACTAGGCCTAGTTCATCACACCAACTGCAGGAACAAGTAATGAAAGTATGATCTTGCACTGTAGCGCATGCAATTCGTGCCAATGACGTCATACACAGATGGAATGATAATCTGATTTGCAAAACTTATATATACCACTTTGATCCCATATGTTCGAAGTATCTTACTGTAACTTGTGTTGTCGACAGCTAATTAACCGAGTCCCACAAAGGAACTACATGCACGAATAGTTCCCGTTCACATAAATAGTTCCTGAAACACAGGACAGTTCATGTTCATTAGTTCTAGCCCAATGTCACAGTCTCGGTCATTTCCTTAGTTCCTTGGAATTAATTCCTTTACAGTCCATTTTAAAAACAGCAAAGCTAATAAGACAGCATATACAGCCTACAGGCCTATCGCCAAAATTTTCGATCAATATCTCGCTTTATCTCGGAAATGATACAAGACAGCCAAAGTTACTAGCTTTCAAATGGTAGCCAGTTTCAATTACCTTTAGTGATCGGTCAGCGCTAACCCAATTTTCAAGGTCACGCCATTACTTAACGCTGAATATCTCAAAAACGGTACGAGATACAGACATAATTACAACAACAGGGACTTACGCCCTTCTCAAGAGTGTCATTTCGAATGATCTCGAGCGCCCCTGAGGTTATTGGAAACGGAACCATTGGATAGATCATGCACCACTTACTATTAGTCGAGTTATTTGACGTTGAGTATTATCGTTACCTTGAAATGTGGGTCAGAGGTCACTGAATGTCATTGAAAATGGTACCATTCGAAAGCTTGGGTGCGGTTTCCTATTCACCTTCTAACTATGGCGCTATCTTGTATCGTTTGCAAGACAGAGCGACTTATTGGTCGAAAATCGCAAAATTTTTACACTCCACCTTATTTAGCGCCCCCACAGGGGGTAACCCGTGGGAATTTCGCGAAGGTGTTTGATACACATAAAGCTAGAATGATTGGGCTACCGTGCGGTGAAGAAACTATGACAATATGTTAAGCCGTTTCCACAAAATACCGGAACGTGACGGACGGACGGACAGACGGACAGAATTGCTATATCAATATCGTGCGTCATGCTGACGCGCGATAAAAACTGTACCTAGTTTTGTCATAGTATTCCAATCATACTGAGCAAGAGTGCGTAATGGAAAATGCACATACCACACTGCAAATTATGTCATGAATTGCATGGGTGAGGGTCTGACGTTGAAAAGTGGATCGACGACCAACCGACAGAATTGCAGATAAATGCGTATGCGTGAATATTCTGTGCTCGTAACGATCGCTTACCTGAGCAGGTGCGACCAGGTGTTCACGTAATTATATGCTAATCACGGTGAACGCACTCGGACGTTACAAATCGCACACATACAACTACATATACGACTACCTACTACAAATTCATCCGCGGGCAGTGAATGCCATCGAAAACTAAAATTTGCAATGCCGCTCAATGCCACAAGACATAACGTCACGGTCATATAACGTCATAGCAGAAGACATCAAACACATTACATGAGCTGAGCCGTTTACCGCATCGCTAACGCGGAACGCATCACGCTCAATCACACGGTAACACGAGGAGCCGAGACGACTTACCGTACCTGCAGCAATAAACAGCCGTTGAGGCGATATCACATGACGCGCGATTTCATCAAATCCAATCATTCGTTGCCAATAGCGAGAGCAGCGCCGTTTACACCACACCGTTCATAGGTAGATACACGGGCGCTGAGTGACTGACTGACCTGACCGACCAGCTGCAGCAGCTGGCGGGAGAGACCCTGGACGCACCGAGCGCGCTCGCCGGCTCTCACTGGCCAACTGGCCAGGCCTCCGCCTCGCGTCGCTCTCAGGTAGAACGCACTGCTCGCCGTGCCGTCAATCGATTCATCCCGGCTTAGCACGCTGGTCAGCGTTACTACCAGCCGTTGGCCTAGCGCCACCCAATGTGACCAAGGTAATCAATAGTCAACGTTGTATACTACAATGATGACGTAAATAATTCCAGGTAAACCATTCCAGGTAGTCGCGTTGCGTGCGCTGGCGTCGTTCATTTCTTTATCGAGCACTTACTTACGCATTAATTTTTAATCGTCTACTGACAGTAATAAACAAAGCTATTAATTTTCAATTCTATTAATTTGTGTTTTGTGTAGGATGTAGTATGCAGTTTGTATTGCTTTATTACTGTTTATTACAACGGGCAACTGTTAGAGCATGCCATATGCCTTGTTGTCCTGTTTTTTTGTCACTTTATTGTATTGTTATTGTTTTTGAACGAAATAAATGGAGATGGAGATGGAGAAGCATAACGTGTGATGCAGGGCGAGAGGCATCTATGGCCCTGGGAAAGGCAATGCTCACACAACTGTTGGCCATGTAGCACCGAGGTAAGAGCATGCTCGCATAGTTGTATTTCATCAAATGATTCAACAGACTGTTCGCGTGTTCTCGTGTCTCTTAAACACAGATGTTACCTTAAACTACTGATGACGTTTAAGCTTAAACGAAACAGACGATTAGGCAAACATTTCTCTAGTCTGGCAATGTATGAAGTGGGAGAGACAATGCATTGAAGCAGTAAAGAAAGCAAATAAATTGCTTGGTCTAATAAAAAGGAACTTCCAAGATAAATCGAAAGATACAGTCATATATGCCACCATACAAGAGTCTGGTTAGACCGCACTTAGAATACTGCTGTCAAGTATGGAGTCCATATCTTAGCAAAGATATTAATTTAATTGAGGGTGTTCAGAGGAGGGGCACTAAACTGATAAAGTATATAAGGCATTTGTCTTATGACGAGCGACTGGAAAATTTAGGATTGTCCCATTTAACTACGAAAAGAGTTAGAAGTGATTTGAACTTTTAAGATCATAAATGGAATAGATAAAGTTGATAAATCATTGTTTTTCGAAATTGACAGTGGTGGTAGAAGAGGACATTCAAGTAAATTATTCAAAAAACGTAGCAGGCTTGACATTAGGAAATATGCATTTAGTAATCGCACTGTTGACAAATGGAATGCCCTAACTCAAGACTGCATTAATTGCACTACAATAAATGCATTTAAATGCCATATACAAAAACTCTTGGAACCGGAAACAAAATAAAGTTTGTGTTACTCTGGATTGTGAGCTATATAGGCTTAAGCCTGTGCTCACTTATGCCATCAGCGCAACGTCGTTGGTGGTTTCAGTTAATTCGGTGAATGTAGTGACTCGTGCCCCTCCGTGATTGCATTCATGAGGCTTATGCTCGTCCTGGATCAGGCACTGGCCAACTCACCCCGTGTACGCCACTGGCCGCATCGCGCCGGTTGTACCACTCGCCGTTTCACCAGCCACCTATCGAAAGACACGACCCCATCCTTTCTCTGTCAATCAGTGCTCCGGAGTAGGAAATTGGGAAAAAATCCACCAAAGGATCTCGGCCGCCCGTTAACAGATTTTCCAGCGGTTTCGGCGATCGGTAGAGAAATAACAAGAACTAATCAGTAGATTAGATAGCCGAACGTTACGCCCTGTCAACGTACTGGGCCAGTCTTTAGTAAAAACATAAAGAACAGTATTAGCGATATTAGAGATACCAAACGTCGAATAATGAATAAAGACTCTTGAAATCTGGGTTAAGAGTTATTGAAGTTCAATGGAATGGCACCATTCGGTAGATTGCATACGAGTTCCTATTCGTCTTCCATTGCTACCGTGGCGGTATCTTGTACCGTTTTCGAAATAAAACGAGATATTGTTAGAAAAAATTCCAATTTTTCATTTTTCATATTTAACTTGCACGATCCCTTAGAACCTCTTCGAATTTTTGCCTAAAATTTTAATACAAACTGTCCGAATGCCTGTGCTATTACTTTATGCAAAAATATTGCCGAAAAGTTTAAGTCTCTGCCTATAGGGTGCAACAACGTTGCAGTCGACAGAGGGACGACTCATGCCATAAGCCGAACGTAACATAACGTTCCGCTATAAAGTTACCTATATTTTTTTAAATTTTCCTCCCACTCTACTTGTTCGTTTTCCTCAGTAATCCCCATTTCAGTGGAACCTTTTTAAGCGCCTCACTTTACTTTAGTAAAAGAGGCGCTTATTGAGATAGGCTGTGTCGTGACGTCGTTGGTCGTTAGTTGTCACGCGCGTGCACTGT
>Ga0209339_1001020_pt1 | contig 11351 bp, 9 predicted proteins | sample OlaalgELextract3_FD_187376 | JGI IMG/M metagenome (GOLD analysis project Ga0209339, IMG submission 187376) | Olavius algarvensis symbiont microbial communities from Tuscany, Italy - Type A ELBA extract 3 (SPAdes) (version 2) | ecosystem: Host-associated > Annelida > Digestive system >...
TGCTGCAGAGATGATGTCACTCACGTCTGCTGCAGAGATGATGTCACTCACATCTGCTGCAGAGATGATGTCACTCACGTCTGCTGCAGAGATGATGTCACTCACGTCTGCTGCAGAGATGATGTCATCATTAGCAACAAACCAATATCACCGCGACGTCACTGAAACAAAAACTAACTAAAAATAAATTAATTAATTAATAATTACTTACTAAACAAATAAAAAAACAAACAAATAAACACGTACACACAGAGAGCAATGTAACTGCATTCAAAGACGTGAGCAATCAAAACAAGCAGCTCAGCTGTCGCAGAGAGACCGCGCGACGTGTCTTGTCATCGAATATTTTGCTAGTCACTCAAGGTCATTCGAAACGGCACTGTTGAGTAGAGCACGTGTAAGTGCCTATTAGTATTCCATCGAAACTATGTCTTTATCTCGTACCGTTTCTGAGATATTCAGCGTCAAAAATGGCGTGACCTTGAAACCGGGGGTAGATTTCGTTCAAGGTCACTCAAAATGGCGCCGTTTGATAGATCATACACGACTTTCTATTGGTCCGCCATTGTAAGCATAGCTCTATGTTGTACCATTTTCGAGTTATTTGACGTTGAATAATATTGTGACCTTGAAATCTGGGTCGGAGATCATTCATGCTCATTCAAACTGGTACCATTCAAAAGCTTGGGTGCAGTTTCCTATTCACCTTTCAAAGCAACTATGGCCGTATCTTTAACCGTTTATGAGATATTCTACGTCAATGTATAGCGTGACCTTGAAAACTTGGTTAGGGTTGTTCAAGGTCACTGAAAATGGCGCCATACGATAGATCATATACGACTTTCTATTGGTCCGCCATTGTAAATATATTGTAAATCTCTACCTTGTGCCGTTTTTGAGTTATTTGAAGTTAAGTAATATCGTGACCTTGAAATCTGGGTTAGAGGTCACTCAAGATCATTCAAAATGGTACCATTCGAAAGCCTGGGTGCGGTTTCCTATTCGCCTTCCATAATGACTAGGGCTCTATCTCGCAGCAATTCCGAGATAAACACCGATATTGGTTGAAAATTGTGATTTTTTCATACCCCCTTGCATTCGGCGCCCCCATTAGTGGGGGGAATATTGCCATCCCGTGTGGTATGAAAAACTAGAATGGTGGGGCTACCCGATAATAAAAAAAATTAAGGATATGTATAACCGTTTACACACAATACCGGCGTGTGACAGACAGACGGACGGACAGACAGACGGACATCTTGCCACGGCATAGTCCGCACTATGTATACATGTCGCGCGGTAAAAACTGGCCTCAGTTTCTGGGCCACCGTGTAGACTGGTGGAGATGGTTGTTGAACACTCACCCTGTTGCTAGAGCGTGTATGTTGAGCGTCGTCATCTCCGTGGTGCAAGGTCGTGCAGCCGTTTGTCATCGTCTGTGCCTGACACCGACCATTGACAGCCGACGTGACATTCAAATCCGCTGACGTCATCGTCGTCGTCGTCTCCGCCATAGGTCGACATCCGTTCAACGTCACGTCAGACACTGCACTGAGTGATGGCCGGTCGACGTCGACGTCGACGTCCGCACGATGACATGTCAGACACGCTGACGATATGTCCGCCGGCGGTAACGCACTGAGTGATGGCGAGTCCGCGTCCGCAGGCTGACACGACGACGACGACGACGATGATGATGATGAAGCAGCCTGCTGCTGCTGCAGTGCACGCTCCTTTTCCACTTTTGGAATCCTCCCCATCTTCACTCCTATAGCAGTAAGTAAGTAAGTAAGTAAGTAAGTAAAGTAAGTGGATTTAAACTAATGTCACAAAGTGCTGACAGTGTCACGAGGTGTCAACAACGAACGACACACACTATTACTGACAGTTGTATAACGGAACTTTGTAGATGTCCACTAGAGGTGTTCACCGCAGACCTAGCGTACGACAATTGGTCTGAAACAACGAGTTGCTGGGCTATCTGGCCATGAAAACCGCACGAGCCTACAGTCATTTGTTTTAACTCAATACCACCACGTGACGGATAGACAGACAGACAGACAGACAGACACCACATTCGACAACAGTACATGTATGTGCTCTACATCGCTGTGTTAACGCCTCCACAGGCATCAAAATACACCAGAACACGCACTTTTAAGACATACATTTCAAAATTTCTGGAAAGCAGGAAAGTCTTGATCCCGACTACCCTGCAAGCCCTGCTTTGTGCTTCAGTCCATACAGTTAAACTCCATGCCGTGTCGCCACTCAAAAGACAGACTGATACGAAGCAGTAATACAGACGGACGAACAGACGGACGGACGGACGGACGGACGGACAGACAGACAGACAGACAGACAGACCTTGTAGCGACATTCCAACAACGAGACAGCGTCTGAAGCGACACGCTTTACAGCGAGTTCGGTCCGCTCGGCGCAGACTACACTGACCGTCATTGAAACAGTGATACTTGTCGGCCTTCTGGAGACTACGCTTGAAGAAACCCTGCACAGCACACAGCGCTGCATCAAGGCAACACTCTGCTCTGCTACAGTACACAAACGACGACGTCATCAAATTCGCCAATTTTTTCATCATTTTGGTCGAGACGTGCAGCATCAAACCGAGATCACCACCACGGTCTTGGTTTTACATCAATCAATGCATTTCTTCGCAAAGATATGCGTCAAAACGATTTTAACATTTATTCCCAGTGACGTTGACCTTTGACTTTCTCAGCTCAAAACTGCTCTGCCGATTACTCTCCACGTAGATAAACTCTTGTCAAAGTTGGAACACTATATGGTGTTCCGTTTTTATCGCGCGTCGCGTATGCATAGCGCGGATTATGCTATGGCAAGATGACCGATTGACCGTCCGTCCGTCTGTCCGTCTGTCACACGCCGGTATTCTGTCGAAACGGTTACACCTGTCATCAAACATTTTCACCGACGGGTAGCCACATCATCACAGTGTTTCTGTACTAAACGGTATGGCAATATTCCGACGGCTGCCCCCATAACGGGGGCGTCGAATGCAATGGGGTATGAAAAAATCGACCAATATCTCGCTTTATCTCGGAAATGATACAAGACAGAGTCAAAGTTACTATGGAAGGCGAATAAGAAACCGTACCCAAGCTTTCGAATGGTGCCATTTCCAGTGATCTTGAGTGAACCCTATCCTAGATTTCAAGGTCACGACATTATTCAACGTCACATAACTCGAAAATGGTACAAAATAGTTACGGTACAATGGCAGTCTAATGGTAAGTCTATATGATCTATCGAACGGCACCATTTTCAACGACCTTGAACAACCCCGATTATTTGATGCTGAATATCTCAGAAACGGTACAAGATACAGACATAGTTTCAATTCAGACACAGCTGCTCAGAAACAGCATTCAGCTCTGGTGACTCGCACCATGCAGCGCTTTATCCACATTCGCCAGGTGACCTTACTCAACAATGGTGCTTTGTGGCATTTTTGTACTACTCATCAGCGTTCTGGCCCACAACTAATTGGTGTGATCTGAGAACCATTAGTTATGATCCGAGAACCATTAGGCATGATCCGAGAACCATCAGGCCACATCATCCAAGGCATGGTGCGAGAACCATTAGGCGTGATCTGAGAACCATAAGGCTGGCGTGATCCAAAAACCATTAGGCATGATACGAGAACCATTAGGCATGATCATCCAAGAACCATTAGGCATGAAGATCCAAGAACCATAAGGCGTGATCCGAGAACCATTAGACATGAACCGAGAACCATTAGGCATGATCATCCAAGAACATGAAGATCCAAGAACCACTGCCGATCTATGCTGACAGTCTCACGACGACTGCTGGAGCCGTTTTCCTGTAATCCAGTTAACAGACAAACAAACACACAAACACACACACAAACACTACTGAAAACAACACCCCGTCGTCTCCAACGGCGCTCAGCAGGCTGCAGACATTTCCCTACAGTGGAATCTTTTGGGAACACACTGGAACCAATCCTCACTTGTGGTAAAGGCTATGTACAACGAACTACGGACTGCAGACAGGCAGACGGACGGACAGACCACACAGAGAGCACAGCGTGTCTACCTTGCAGCCCTCGCACGTCGCGACGCCGTAGTGGACACCAGTCGCCGCGTCGCTGCACACTTGACAGTCGCCGAACGGAAACGGAATAGCGCCGTGCGGCATCACTGCATTCACATTCACACACCTTTATTAAACGTAGCCTCTATTCATGCTTCACCCTACATTCTATTGGGCGTCGTTCCACGTAACTGTTTCGAGGTCAAACCGCCCAAACTGAAATTTTCGCCCATAAATTGGGCTGTCAAGTGTAAATGACACAAAAAATTCAAAACTACACAACTACGCCGATCATGATGAAATTTTCACAGATGACAGCCACCATAAATGGGTCTTCGTGGACGGTCCCACAACTCCCCCATAACAAATCCAAAATGGCGCACGGCGGCCATATTGAATTTCATAAAATACAAATATATCGCTAGTGGATGAAACTATTTGCGCAAAATTTGGTAAAAAGATGCAACACGACCACGCGGAGATGCCCACGACCAAAACCGGAAGCGGAAGTTAATTCGCATGACGTCATCAGTCGAACGTCGGGAACAAATGTGGTTCGTTCTCAGAGATTATACGAGATATCTTAAACAAATTTGGCACACGGTCAACAAGCAGGCAGCAATTATGGCGGAACGTGCCAACCATGAAAATCCAAGATTGCGGCGGCCGCCATATTGAATTTTGAAAAATGTTAATAATCTCCGGGGCAGACTACGGGAATCAGCCCAGCCGTAAGATGTCTTTCATCGTACATGTAGTGGAGAGCGTCAGTGACGACCACACTTCAGTTTAATAATGTTCCAATTCTGCGTATGGATATGCTTGCTGTAACACGCACTGCAGACTTTCTCGTTATTCATCAAATACAAGCGCTTATAGCACATAGAGATGTAAAGCGAGATGCTGACCTTGTCATCTTGAACTCTGACCTGTCATCTGTCTAAGTTCTCCACATCTGACGTTTCACGAGCGAGTCTGAAGATCGCATCTCATCAGTCATGGCGTATTGACTGCCAATCTCTGACGCCTCTGACCTTCACTTATGATCTCTAACCTTGAAACTGACAGGCGCACTTGCTGTTGGAAATCTTTGAACCAAACTCAGACGTAGAACGACCATCAGTTCGAGTTACCGTCCCGTGTGTCACGGACAGACAGACATCAGACGGACAGACTGCAACGCGTTATGCACCATCTGTGGTAGGACCGCAAAGACCAACAGTGCGACTGTGCGTGAGCAGTCTGTTTGGGGAATTTTCGGCATTTTTGTTGCGGATTTCGGCATTTTCCTGGACCAGTTGCAGTAAAATTTCCTTGTCTGATATTAAGTGGCACGGCGACGGACAGACAGGCAGACAGACGGACTGTAATCGCCTAATATGGCCTCGTACATAAACGGGGCCAGCTAACTCACTGTACAGATGTAATTGTGCCCACCTATATTTCCACTAGAATAGTTTAAATAAGTCAAGACTGGCTTAGTAAAGTGTAGAGGGTTTACTGCCTCCTTTAATTGCCGGCACTAATAGGAAGCCTTCAGCCGCCCACTAGCTTTGTGTTAAAGGACAGTCATGTGTGATCGATCGTCTAGTCATTATTGATACACTGTAGATGGACAAACTAATATGTCATTGACGTCCGTTCATATTTACATACTGAACGATAAGCGCATCAACGGCAACTCTGGTGGTCATGGACGACTGACCAATCATCGTCGATGTTGAACGATGACGTCATTGCATCGACCAATGAGGAACAGTTGAGGATAGATCGACCAAGCTGGAAGTTGTCATCTCAGTGTGAGAACGTTTTGCGGTGATAAAGTCACGTGCAGTGAAGTCAGACTTCAAAGAAGTCTGTGAATACAGATCTGATAGTTAGATCAGACTACACTATACAGTGAGTGACGGTGCGTGAAGAGAAGAGACGTGCTGAACCACGCCGGCAGTCACAGTCAGATGAACGTCATATCGTATCGTCGACGGGTGAAGAAGTACGTAAGTAAGTAAGTCTTAAGTTTATATAGCGCATTACGCAACGCCTCTAATGTGCGAAGTGTCCACGTGCATTCCGAAACAGATGCGTCTTTAGCGTCTTATCTTAACGTCATATCGTACCGTCGACGGGTTAAGAAGATCGTCAGATCGCGTCGCGATGCTCGTTTATTCTATCATTCACACATGTATTAAGCATCGACTTCGGGTGATGACCTGCGACTGAACATTGAAAGGTCGCCGACGACGACGACGACGAGATCTTCGTGAAGTTCAGTCGATCGATAGCTCGAAGCACATCTTTGTGAGACGACATCATCTGCCTGTATGACGATCAGTGTCAGTCCGCTAGCTGCTTGCACACTGCTCGAGTATATATAGTCTACTGTCTAGGTTCAACTATATTTTAAGAGAATATAACTTATTACCAGCCTTCTGTTCTAACATTTATACATATTATTGTTGTTTGTTGAATAAATGTTTCTATAAAATGTCACGTCCGTTATCGACTGCGTGTTAATAATCAACTCGATCAGTGTTAACGTAGAACTGGCATCTGATTCGATCCTACTTCAGGCAATTCGGGTTTGTCAGAGTGGATCAAGGTTGTATATACAGCCGGCTAGAGAATCAGTCTACAGTCACAGGAAATGCCAAATACAGGAAGAGAGGAATCGTACCGTAGGTCTTGTGCTAAACGTAGTCGACTGACAACAGTACTCATATGTTACCTGGCCTTCTATGTCTGTTGGAAATACAACGCAGAAGATGGCCGCCGATCGGTCGTCTTACTACACCAGACTGCAGTTATCAGTAGTGATCGACTGATAACTAACGACGAGGACGACGACGACGACACCTTGTAGACGGCGCACTGACACGCACATATCACACATCTCCAGGCTGACGACAACAGCTCGGTGTTATTTTAGCCACATGCACATAACTGTAATCTTAACGAACATTAAAACGTGATTTTTCAGTTCAGCCACACAATTGAAACTCGGAGAAAACTTAACCGAGACAGAAGACTTGACTCACTCAAACCAAAGACTACTCTAAACACCTATATACTTAGTGAATCATTTCGTGTCCTCGCCCTCTAGACTTGACTCACTCAAACCAAAGACCACTCTAAACACCTATATACTTAGTGAATCATTTCGTGTCCTCGCCCTCTAGATCACTTGTATCAACTTGCATTGAAATCAGTTCATTCGTTTCGCAAGTTTGGTGCTGGTCGAATGGACGAACCCGTACAAACACTTTGTCTCCGGGCAGACTGGACTGGCAGGGGCATAAAAAGTCATGGTGTTCTGTGTGTGCCTAATGCTGCTGAGTGAAAGACCAAAACAACATTGCGTCTAATGGAAGCTGGTGCCGTGCCAGACGACAGACGAGCGGCAGCAGAGCACGCACGCAGCACGGCGACAGCACCGGGACCGGCCGTGCACCTGTCTCACCTACGTCCCAACAACCTACTAGTGTTATTTCCGCCGTGTGTTGCGGCAAAATCAATAAACATTAAACACCTATGCGCCAGTCATGCCAGTGCCCGACAAGTACACGTTTCAGGCGAGAGACAAGACGAACAAACAGACAAACAGATGGACATCGCCCATCGCGTAAAGCCGCCCCTCGCTTTATAAATATTAATCATCACACAGACATCGTTCAGTGTGTTTAGTAACTCACACTGTTCTATGGTTTCTCGTGTCAAACGTCACGGCTGCACGCTGACCTTCAGTGCACGTGCACGCACGCACGTGCTCATTATATACCTGTAGACTTGTGCGCTCTCCTACCAACATGCGCCTTTCGGAAACGACGAGAATCTCAGCTATCGCAGAGAGGCCGCGCGACGCTCCGTGTCGTCACTCGAGGTCATTCGAAAATACATCGTAAGTTGTGTACAAGTCCCTATTAGAATTGTAAGTACGCCTCTTATCTTGTACCGTTTCTGAGATATTCAATGACAAATAATGGCGTGCCCTTGAAATCTGGGTTAGGAGTAACACTCAAGGTCATTGAAAAGGGCACCAATCAATAGATGGCATGAGTTCCTATTGGCTTTCCACGCTAACTATGGTTCTATCTTGTATTGTTTTCAAGATAAAGTGAGATATCGGTCGAAAATCGCTATTTTTTCTTGGCCCACCTGCAATCGACGCACCTGGTAAGGGCAATCCTGTCGGAACATTGTCATAATATTTCGACGTGAAAACTAGAATGGTGTGGCTACCAGAAGGTGAAGAAGTCTAATGATATGTTTAGCAATTTCCATACAACCCACGACCGTGACAGACAGACAGACACCAGGACATAGCATAGACCGTACTACGCACAGCGTTGCGTGGCAAGAAGTCACTTGTGGCCTGTCGAACAATGACCTTGACTTTCAAAGGTCATTTCATCTGTCCACGAGAAAATGCAGCAGACGTCGGCTATGACATAACTGACAAGCAAACAACTAAAACGGCGTGTGACATCTCGACTGTCGTCTTCTAACTGACGCACAGTTCAAGTTCGTCTGTCAGTCACAGACTGTCATGTCGGATTTTAATTCGTAAACAGGAACCAATATCACGGAAACAACGCAAGACGGACAGACCACCAGCAGAAAGTTAGATGTACTTTTTCGACTAGCGACATCTTATAAGCTCGACTAATAAGGTCATCTCAAGGTCAGTCAGTCCAATGTTTCTACATCTCTTCTTTCTGCAAAGCGCCAACAACTACAACGAAATTCGAAGGATTTGACAGGTTATCATATTTCTAATGACTGTGAATTGCAACTTGCAGCTTTGAGTTCAACAACTCGGCATCAATATTATTACTTTGGTATAAATTTTATTTCTATTTTGCTCGACGTAGGCACGCTGTATACTGTCGTGGAAAATGTACCATCAGTCAGCGTGCCATATGTTAATAATAATAATAATAATAATAATACGACGACTTATAAGGCGCCGTAACATATCCATAAAGTCACTACAAGGGCGCCGTGTTATGTGATGACTAGCGTTATCTGCATCATATACGTAGGTTTTTCCAGGTATTGATGTCCAACGTTGGAGTTCTTAGGATTAGGAGTCCCACCCTGTGATCCAGGGAATGACAGTTGGTTTCAGTAGAGTCCCTGGGCTACACGTAAGTAAAAACCGCACGATCCTGCGGTTATTGGTTTTGACGCATTACCAGCGTGTGACGGACAGACGGACAGACACAGCTGGGCATGACAACAACGAATAAACCGACTTTGATGCCAATTGGCACAAGTAGTCGAGGCCACGTGGCAAGGACATAAAACGATCAACTTCGGGGGTCGAGAGGTCAAAGGTCAAAGGTCAAGGTCATACGAGACTGAAGGTAGATCTCGAGGCCTGCATGGCGGAGGTTGCGACTTGTCAGTTAGAGTTTCAGTTATCGACGACAACACAACAGAACGTGCGAGAGATAACGAGTCATTTAAATGCTGCTGCTGCAGCTGCTGCTCGTCGAGAAGGTGATGATGATGATGATGATGATGATGAATGATGCTCACAAATGTAAACACTACATAATAAATGACATTAGAGTCACAGCAGATTGTCCACATGTGTTTAGCGCAAGCACAGCATATTGATTGAGGATATACAAGCACTAGACGTTGGACTGGCCTGGTTCAAAGACGAGCCGACTGAGACTGAGACTGAGCGGCGGCGGCGGCGCTGCAGCTTCATCTCAATCAATCGTTCACTGTCGCCATTGCAAGTCTGTTTGTTGTTTCTAGCTCGTCAGTCCTCACTGCTGCACGCTTGCAGCCAGCCAACCTCCAGCACACGTCACTCCTACGTGACTGTCTCTGTGTGAGGTCGTCAGACTGTTCAAATCGCTGTTCCTTCTACACTTTTTCTCGGATTCTGACGAAACTTGGCACAGATGATCTACGTGCCAATATGCAAACAAGAAGTTGAGCTGTCGCAGAGAGACCGCTCGATACTTCGTGTCACTCCTACAAGGCTACAAGGTCTGTCAATGTCATTCGAAATGACACCCTTGAGTATGGCGTGTGTAAGTCACTACAAGTATCCCATTGTGACTATGTCACTTGCCGTTTCTGAGATATTCAGCGTCAAATAATGGCGTGACCTTGAAATCTGGGTCAGAGGTCACTAGAATGGTACCATTGGAAAGATATTTGTATTTGTATTTGGTACGGTTTTCTATTCGCATTCCATAATAAATTTGGATCTATTTTGTATCATTTCTGAGATAAAGTGAGATATTGGTCGAAAAGCGCGATTTTTTTCATACCGCCTGTATTCGACTCCCCCATTAGGGGGTTCCCGTTGGAGTACTGCCATACTGTGTTTGGTACGGAAAGACTAGAATAATGCGGCTATCCGACGCTGGAAAGTTTGCTGATATGTTTAGCCGTTTCGATACGATACCGCGGCGTGTGACGGACTGATATACATCTTGCGACTGAACAGCATAGCACGGTAATTACTATGGAACAGATTTTCTAAGTTTTGATTTCACAAATTCTGGTGACTTTTTGATGACTTTTTGATGACCATGCCTCCGCCAGGCCGCACTGGCACGCACAGGCATTATGTTATCAACTTGTCCGTCCGTCCGTCTGTTACCAAACTTGTGAACATGATATTTTAAAAACGAATAAACTTATTTTGATGCCAATTTGCCAAGTTGGCCACGTGGCAACGGCATGAAGCTATCAACTTTGGGGTCAGGAGGTCAAGGTCAAGGTCACACCAGGTGGAAGATAGATTTGGAGGTATCGAGTCGAGTATCTGTTCCAGTTGAATACAAATACTTCCTCTTCCTTTCAGCGGTACCGTGTAACAATAACAAATGTGGCGAAATCTGCGCGTTGCAAATGCATTCGCTAGAGGGCAGCACAAGTACACGGCGGCATCAGATACTCAGTGTACTCAGCGCCAGTTATGTGGGACTGGCCGAGGCCGACACCAAGTGGCACCTCCTGCTCATTACCGACAATACATTCGCCTGACGAACCAACCAACTATTACCAACAACATCAGCTGGTCGCTGAATATGCGTGTCCTGTCTGGCACACTAGCTTGACAGTAGACCAGACCGACCGTATTGAAGCGACCCAAAGTCGGGCTGTGAAGATCATCTACAGTGACTGTGACATGGTTCAACTGGCGGACTTGCCTCTGATGGCTGATAGGCGCGAGCAGTTGTCTAGGCGATTCTTTGACAAGATATGCGATGTTAACAGTT
>Ga0209339_1001021_pt1 | contig 11350 bp, 8 predicted proteins | sample OlaalgELextract3_FD_187376 | JGI IMG/M metagenome (GOLD analysis project Ga0209339, IMG submission 187376) | Olavius algarvensis symbiont microbial communities from Tuscany, Italy - Type A ELBA extract 3 (SPAdes) (version 2) | ecosystem: Host-associated > Annelida > Digestive system >...
GCGCCAGACAGTTTAACGGCTGTCTGCCCCGAAGAGAAGAGAACAGAACTGATAACATGAACGTGTACAACTACCTGTCTGCAATACCAGCCGCTGTGACCAGCAACTTGAAGCAGCGCCTCACTGACACATGGGCAAGCATATCACAAAACGTCATCGACAAAGCAGTTGGTCAATGCAGAAAGCGGTTACGTGCTACGATGAAGGCAAAATGATATCACTTTGATCATCTGCTAAACTAAAACCAGCTCTTTTCAGAGCTAACCCACTACCCAACTGGCTCTTTTCAGAGCCACCAGCAGTCTATACCGAGGAAAACGCGTTGGTTCGCGTCATTTCCATCGCAGTTATTTAAAAGTAAATAAGTAAGTAAAAGTGACGGGATAAGAAAAGTTGAATAAGCATATCATTTTTGAAAGTGTGCTAATGCTGTTGACAAAAAATTATTAAAATTAGTCAATGCTTGTCGAAACTACAGCTTCCCAAAGTTGGTGCGTTTTTTCTGAGACACAGTCTGAAGAACGAAGACACAGAAGAGCTTGGAAAATAGGGAGCTAAGCCAAGCAAGATCAAAGCCTAATGTAGTCAACCAACCTGCAAGTACTGCTCGCACCATTGTTCACCATTAAAATAGTACACAGTACTGTAGCACAAAGTCAGTTTTATTAATATTCCCCTTCCTCCAAACCGACATCATATCTCAGATGTGGCCAAATAGAGATAAGAAGAACCATATCTTGAGACATGTCTTGGTCTGCAGACAATAGTTTTAGTGGCATGGTCTTGAAGGTTACTGTCTGTCTCGGTCTTCGTCCAAGAGGCCAATCGTCCACTGCTGATAGTCAGTAACATTAATATCTTCAATGCAGCAGGCAAACTCTGACAAGCGTGTTGTTGATACAGCATCTAAGCAGGTTCTGTCAAGCCTCACCGCCGATTAGTCAGCTCACATTCACCTACAACAACTGCGAAAGATACACTGACGTGTAGGCATGAAAGTTACAATCCAGATAGTCTTGGCTGTCGTATCTAGGTTGGATTATTGCAACTCAGTCATAGCTGGCACGCCGCTAGCAACGTTGGGACCCCTACAACGCGTACAGAATGCTGTAGCATATCTAATCTTTGAGCTCACTCCGACAGACCACATTAGTCCAAGTCTCCTACAGCTTCACTGGCTACCAGTATGCTAGTGCATCGAGTATAAGTTGTGCTGCATTATGCACTCTGTATATACTGGAAGATGCCCGGCTTATATGAAGCAGCCGCGACGTTCTGATCTACGTACTTCGTCATCTTCAGCCTATCTACTTCCACAGCTCAAGACCAAGTTTGGTGAGGTGTGTTCTCACACGCTGGTCCGTCCGCATGGAACGCACTGCCTACTCACATCCACAACGTTCCTAATTCTGACAGTTTCAGAAAGCTTTCGAAAACTCATTTTTTTAGCATAGCTTTTAACATTCACCAACATTTACTTGACTTTGTACTCCACCTATGGCCACTGTGTGTAACAGGCACACTATAAATAATCATATGATGATGATGATAATGATGATGCAGGGACCTCAATGTAACTATCCAACAAGTGTCTTGGTCTTGAAGGTCACTGTCTTGGTCGCATCAATGCTGTGAGGTAACGACCCAATGCAGTTGACAGAGGTGGTTGTATGTCCGTACTACGGGTCCAACTGCATGTAAGCACAGGCAGTGAATAGCTACGTAATGCACACAAGTCACAGATGTAACTAGTGTCCAGACATTTACGTTTACACACACAATACATCACAAACTGTAACTACAATACTTTGTCACTTTGCACAGTATTTTAATACCGTGCAAAGTGACACGCTATGAATTTATACCGTAAGCATTAACAGAACAAGAGTAACAGTAAGAGCACCTGAAGTAATGCAAGTCGTGAGTTGAGAGAGACTAGATCATGGTACGGCATCTCACTGACAGTGTGAAGTGAACTGTCTGCATCTTCAATGGCTTTGTTTATGTTAGCAATGGCAGTGTTGTATGCATCAATCAACAGTGAGCGATCACTGACTGCACCAGCCACGTCTGACAACTGACAACCACCGACCTACTTACTTACTCGCTCGACCTCACGACACAACACAACAGAAAGCCTAAAACAGAACTACGTTAGGTTGGTCGGTGTTTAATGGCACTTTCAGCACACAAAGGCTATATCGTGCCAGGTGAAAAGTAAAAGTTTGTTAAAGATATTAATTTCAGATAAGAATTAAAAATATGTTGTTTAGGGTATTTGTTAAAATGTGAGAGAGCTCGAAAGTTGGGACAAGATGATCATGATGAAAATGAACAACTACAAAATAACAGTGACTAAAACTATAATGCAAACTTCAAAACAGTTCAAATGAACTGCTTTGTTTAAAGGTTAACAGATCCTCATGCTACCATGTCTTTGTGGAGATGTACTCTTCGACAAAATGCATCATTGGATACGGCCTGGCTACCCAATTAATTGGCAAAGTAGTCCAGACAAACTAGGCTAACTGAAATAATACACAACACAAAAAACCTAAACAACTACACCTAACGAAACCAAACTAACCATGGTTCAGGAACGCCTTTTACGCCATCCGGCCAGGAAACAGATTGGGCCTATTCTATAACAACAGAGCCCGGGACCCACTCAGGCCAGAACTACGTTAAGTCCTTTCTGATTTTTCTAATGTTATAAGATGAAAAAAAATAACTCGACTGTCATTTTAACAGATAATCACTTCAATAATCACAACACACATATTTCTGCAGTGAAAGTTATCACACAAACAATTTCTCACTGTAAATCAGTCGACAGTTTCTGAACCAATGAAAGCCAACATATCCATATAAAGTGCAAATTCAAGTTCACAGGCATGACATTCAATAAAACTAAAATGTGTTACCTGTACATTACAAAACAAAATCGCAACAGAAACTGAGCATTCACACCTTGATGTCTAAGCTGGTACACTGGTCATCAAGACGAGTCAGCTGGGCAGTGAGACAGTCTATGTCAGCTGGCCAATAAGAAGTCTTTGAAAGATCATCAGCCTCTGCTCTAAGCAAATCAACCTCCTGACACTTGCCGGACAATGCACTCTGCATCTCCTGGTACACATTACAGCAAACAACTCCAACACATATGACAACAATATCACAAAAGTCTTTCCATTACTATAAGAACCTATTAAAAGAAAAAAAAACAATAACAATAATGCAACAATGCATAATGAAAGGCACCATGTAGTAACATGACGGTCACCACTCAACACACTCAGTTACAATAACTATGTCTTTATGCAGCACAACAGTACTGTGACCAATGATGTCTTAATTATAGGGCTGCAGATTAATTGCATTTATGTCATGATTAATGCAATTAGTAGTTGACTGTGATTATTTTAATCATGATGAAATATTGTAATTGCCAGAAAATGTTGGAACCACTCAGATCTACAATTTCTATACTTATTATGCCCGTTTGGTGCTAGATCTAATAACTTTAAACAATTTAATCATTTTAATTTCTTGAATGGCTGGTTCACTAGGCCTAATTATTAGTTCACTGTGGATTTGTTTAGTCCTCGCTTCGTATTTTGTTAAAAAAACTAATACCACACAGTATGTTCGAAATTGGAAGCATAGTGAATACAAGTTGCACCATTGTTTGAAAATAAGAAAGTGAAGTAAGTGAATTGGCTATTTTGAAACTGAAGATAAATTCAATTCTTGATTGTTTTTGGTTGAACTCTGAAGTACTGTAAAACATCAGTTATTGTAGCATAGAGTTACTTCTATGTGCTCAATAACACAGCACAAACAAATTCAGATACAAACAACAGTTTAAATGATTTATGTCATTCAAACAAACTACAGTTTAATATTTAATCAATTCACTATTAAATCAGCTCACCTGAAACATAATGTAAATGTTATTATTTTACTTTTTTGTGAAATGAAGGAAACTAACAAAAAAACCTACAAAAACATGCCATAAACAACTGACTTAACTATGATCAAATTACCTCTGCTAATAGTGTCCATGAAAAGTTAAGATTAATCACGATTAATCTTTTAAAATTGCAGATTAATAGCAACTTAAAAAATTAATTGTTCTGCAGCCCTAGTTAATTATATGTATCACTCTTTATTCGCTTAAAGCCTTAAATGGACAGTAAATTTCTAAATAAACAGCAATAATGAGATAATTACACAGAACAGAAACAGCTCAACAGACAGCAGTGAATACCAAAAGCACAGACAACTAAAGGGCAGGCACTCGGTTGAGCGCATGTACCTCCGACAAAGGTGTTTCGACGGCACAGTGAATAAAACCACTTTAAAACCATGCCTCGCTGCACGTAAAATTCCGCGTAGCAGCGCTTATACGATATCGGAGAAAGCAATCCGATTCCAGCATCCGGACTATGATCCGGATCGGGCTCAAAAGTTAATCAGATCGTCCATGTCGACACGCAACATTTCATCCAAATTCATCCACGCGTTTTTGAGTAATCCTGCTAACAGAGAGACAGACAGTCAGACAGACAGACAAACACGGGCAAGAGGCAAGAACATTTACCTCCTCCTTTGTCGAAAGTAACAAGTCGATACATATTTGTAAAACCAAGTCGATTTAAGTACATTCAGTATTGTGCTAATCGGCAAGCAACATGTCGTTATATGATATGGTGAGCAACTTGATGCCCCCCCCCAACCAGTCCCAATCCCGATCACTTTAGAAAATACATGCAATCTTCCGTGATTCACAGGCTATTCAGCCGTAACATTTCATTGAAATCTGTCCATTACTTTTAGTGCTATCGGCCTTGCAATTTTGAATCCAGGATCCGGACTCTGATCCAGATCTGGCTCAAAACCTAACCAAATCGTGCAGACCCCCGCAGCTATCGAAGCATAAAATGTCATCGAAATCAGTCAACTTCTTCAGATATCCCGCTAAAATTTTTAAAAAATCCAGTGTAAATCTGGTTCCTGGATCCAGATTATGATCGAGATCCAGCTCAAAACCTAATCAATTTGTCCAGCTCCCCGTGGCTATCGACCCATTAAATTTCATCCAAATCTGCCCATAACTTCTTCAGATATCCCTTTGAAATTTAAAAATCCGGTGTAAATCCGGTTCCTGGAACCGAACTCTGATCTGGATCTGGCTCAAACCCTAAGCAAATCGTGCAGACCCCCACAGATATCAACGCATCAAATTTCATTAAAATCCGTCCATAACTTCTTCAGATATCCCGCTAAAATTAAAAAATCTGGTGTAAATCCGGTTCCTGGATCTGGACTATGATCCAGATCGGGCAGTTAATCAGTTTGTCCATGTCCCGACATCTGTCGATATGCTACATTTCATCCAAATCAATGCATGCATTTTCGAGTAATCTTCGACGCATAAAATTTGATCGAAATCCGTCCATAACTTCTTCAGGTATCCCGCTGAAATGCAAAAATCTGGTGTAAATCAGGTTCCCGGGACCGGAATATGATCCGGATCGGCCTCAAAAGTTAATAAGTTCGTCCATGTCCCCACATCTGTCGACACGCAACATTTCATCCAAATCCATGCACGCCTTTTTGAGTAATCTTGCTCACAGACAGACAGACAAACGAACATGGGCAAAAACATATACCTCCTCCTTTGTTGGAGGGAAATAAACAATACAGTACAATACAATACAAACGCAGAAAAACTACACATCAGCTTACACAAAACATCGATGAACTCCAGCTTGATGAGGTAATGCTAATGGTATGTCACTGAATATCCTTTCTAAACAATAATACTACTAAAACAAATGTATCGGAGACGATACGAAAGCCGCCGCTCGTCAAAGCCTAAACTGCATTAAAAAAAATTAAATATGGCGAATAACGATTTTCAATATGGCGGATGGTATTCTTACAACCTGCAATGTGGCACGATCATGACATTGATTACGCCAGGTGACTGCACCACTCTGCAACGTGGCATGTGGCTCTGGAATCGTGACAGTGAATTCACCAAGTCGCAGCACCCTGCAATGTGATAGGTGGCTCTGGGATGACATGCCATTGAATTCGCCAAACGTCCGCCATATTGGAATTCTACATCTGGTTTCGATTTCGACCACATCACCACAGTCGACATGTCATTCTGCACCAGTCTGTGAAATTTTATCCAAATCGGACCACCCACGGCAGAAAAAAATGACGTTATGTCGATTTTCAAGATGGCGGATCTCAGCCACCTTGGATTTCAGGGATCCAATAACGAGTTCTTTGAAAAGCCCATGTACGACTTCCTATAGGTCGTCAATAGACACCACAGCTCTAAATTGTTTTTTTTTGCATTTTGGCGACAGACAGACAGACGAACAGATGGACACGCCCGTCACATGAATCCGCTCTTGCTGTCGCGAGCTGCGGCTTAATAATATAATATAAGTAACAAGAGTATCGTCAAAGCCCAAACTGCATTAAAAAAAACCAAAAAAATAAATATGGCGAAAAACGATTTACAATATATCGGATGGAATTATTACACCTTGCAATGTGGCACGATCATGACATTGATTTCGCCAGGTGACTGCACCCTGTAATGTGGCATTTGGCTCTAGAATTGTGACAGTGAATTTTTTCAAGTGACAGCACCCTGCAGTGTGTTATACGTGGCTCTGGGATGACATGCCGTTGAATTCACCCGGTGGCAGCACCCTGCAATGTGACTCAGCTCTGGGATCATGACACTGAATTCACCAGGTGACAGCACCCTGCAATCTGGCTGGTGGCTCTGGGATGACATGCCATTGGATTCGCCCAAACGTCCGCCATATTGGAATTCTACATCTGGTTTCGATTTTGACCATATCACCGCAGTCAACATGTTATTCTGCACCAGTCTGTGAAATTTTATCCAAATCGGACCACCCTTAGCAGAAAAAAATGTATTCATTTCGATTTTTAAGATAGCAGATCTCAGCCATCTTGGATATTAATGGTCCAATAACGGGTTCTTTGAAAAGCCCATGTACAACTTTCTATAGGTCGTCAATAGAGACCATAGCTCTAAATTGCTTAGTTTTTGAGAAAATCGCGTTTTTGCATTTTGACGTCGAGATCCAAGATAGTGGATCTCCGCCATTTTGGATTATGGGTCCAATAATGGGTTCGTTTAAAAGCCCATGTATGACTTGTATATAGGTTGCCAATAGGCTCTGAATTGCTTAGTTTTTGAAAAAATCGTGTTTTTGCAATTTGGCGACAGACAGACAGACAAACAGACAGACAGCTGGACATGCCCACTGCATGAAGCTGCTCTCGCTGTCACGAGCGGCGGCTTAATAAATAGCAGTAAATATAAATTACTAAAAAACTGAAATGACAAGGTTACTGCAAGCATTCTTACTGCCTGTCCTGTGTCTGTGGACATACAAAGCTGGTGGTATCATCTGGCGACTGTTTGACTAATGTAAAGCAACAACAACTGTATTGGTTTGTGGGTGCCCCCTTGTTAAGCCTATCTACTACTACACTTCTGATCCAACAGATCTGGCCAAATATTCTTCATACATGGATGCACGAACGATGCTCACACATTTTCCATAATTGCTTTCATTTGCAAATTTGAGTGATATTACGTTGGAGAATAGGTCAAAAATGTCGGCTTTGGTTAAATTTTATTGGAACCAGTGAGGCACGTGGAAAAACTTACAATTCGCACAACTTAATCACAGTGCTAATAAAAAACACTCTAAGTTACATCAAAATTGGACAATGCCTTCTTGCTAAAGTTATGTAGAGCGACATTAGGCAGACAAAAATTACGCAGACACTTGACAGCCAATAAGGGGTACCTGCAGTAACCAACAGTGCAGCCTGGCTTTGTGGCCTAATTGGTTAAGTCACTGTATGCGCCAGGATTGGTCAGATGATACTCAGCTGTCTAAGGTTCAGGAACCGGGCTGGGATGCTTAACTGCTTATATAATTTCTGGTGCATATGTTATGAGATAATTTCCTCTCAAGCAGTGAGAGAGGCTTTGCCGTTGTCCTCTCTAAAGTGTGAATGATAATTACCTCATTTCATTGAAACAGATAAGGTAATTCTCTCCTATCGATGATAACAAGGGCGGGTTCAGTATGAATGGTAGAACTTTTTTCCTAGCATAGAATTTTTTTCTACCTTATTAACGTATTAAACCACTTGCCACATATACTGCATAGAACGTCACGCGACCAAAATGTTTACTGACAACTGTTAAAATAATTCATTGTTTATATTCGGTATGTTATTCAAATGGTCAGATTTTAAACATACTAAACATAAATGTCAAAATATTTAAATACAAAAAATAAAAACAAACTTTTCGTTCACCTCCGCCATAAGTGGGCGTGGCCAAAATCACTAGCAAAAATAGCTAGCAAAGAAATTTTCTGCTACGGTAGGAATTTTTTCCAAACTCTTAGGAGAGCGCTTAATAGGTTTTTGCATGCTAGGAAAAAAGTTCTATGCTAGTACTGTGCATATTAAACCCGGCCCAGATGAGCTACTGCATCTGCAAGGTCATAGAGAAGCCTGTGCGCTGGTCCGGCCTCCAGGGCTGCTAAATTTGGCCAGTAACGCCATACGGAACCGGACGAGGCTGGGACTGGTCAATCGCATGGCCCCGCAGCACGTAGCAAAGCTCAGAGAAACAACCGATCAGTCAGGCAAGTAAACAAATATGAGCTTAAAGTCTCAACAATACAGTAGGCTACAAGCCTCCTCCCTTACCTTTCTTACATGCACTGGACTGTCCATGGCACTGTGGGCAAACAGGTACGCAGGGGAGAGGACAGACAACCAGTAGCTACACACATACTTACACATGCCTACTGCTTCGGCTGTTCTAGGGGAATGCAAAACTGAGAATATGCATGGTGTATGGAGTAGTACAGCCGTGCATCACTCTACATGACCCTGGAAGTTCGTCATGTGATACAAGGAGGCACATAATGCAGTCTCTTACAGGCGTAGTCAGCAAGGGAAATGACTGATAGGCCTACAAAGGCCAGGGCCTATGGGGCTGATAATAGAGCCCTGCCCTTGTCCAAGCTCCCAGCAAACGCTGGAGTCTCTCTGGGGATGGCCTTATGGACTCAACCAGCGGTCTCATTATATGGGGCTGATTAAGCCCTGCCCCTCACTGATACGATACAAACCAACAGTACGACTTCAACAAAAAGCACATAACGACATCAAACCTGACACTGAAGAGAAGCCTGGGAAATGGTAGCTGATCGAGCTGCTTCCTGGAGCTGTGGAATCCTGTCATGCTGTGTCTTCAGCCAATCATCAACATCAGACACAGACTGGTCAAAGTGCTGCCAGCGTGGCTCAAGCAGTGACAGTTGTGACAGTTGACAGCTGACATCAGATGACAGTGATTCATAACGTTGAGTTGTGTCGGCCAAGTTGATTGACAGTGCAGTGCTCGGAGTGTCACTGACTGACAACTGACGACACTCATTGATGTAGTCGACGGTACGATGGCGATCATCAACGTCTGATTTCAGCAGCTGAGCACACACACACACACACACACACACATATATATGACAGTAATTTACACAACGTAATTGACAGCTACCATCAGCTGCTCGTTGTCAATGCAAAACATCCTCACAGTATTGTTCATGATCTCTCCCGCCTCAACTCAAACATTTATCATTTCCTCCACTTTAACCAGCTTCGATAAGCTTATAGAAATACGCGTTCTTGTGAGACAGCTTTGTGTAAGACGTTGAACGACATTTTATCTGTCCTCTGACAGTGTGAAATGTACTTTACTGTCTAACTAGACCTAAGCACTGCATTTGATACCACTGATCATAACGTCCTCCTCAGTAGATTATGCACAAGGTTTGGAATCACTGATTTGTTGGGTAGACATAGAACACAGTGCAATTTGCATTGGCAATGCTTTCTCTGATGTCACCGACTGTCGTACTGGTGTGTTTCTTTTAGGCTACTTTTTCTGCTATGCGAGATATCGCGAGTAATCTGCAGTAAAGTAAAAGATGATTTTCTCGCAATATCTTGCAGAAGTTTTGTTGCCATGGCACCCTGTCAATGGCAACGTTTATAAACAAACATAACGCATGTCTTTTACTATTATTTCTATGACAAAAAAAAAATAAAACTACAATATCGTTCACATCAATACTGAATTTGTACAATAACACAAAATCCATCACCTTTGAGCCCACGTTGTGGGCGAAGCTAGCAAACTGTAGACATGAAAATTTTTGCTGTCCAATTCTACAAGTTGGTAGTGTAGAATCTACGTGAATTTTGTAGAAATAAAAGTATAAGAAATGCCTCCGTTCTGGACCTGATCTTGTTTTGCCTTTACATCTCGCCAATCACTGACCTGACTTACAGTACGATGTGTCATTACAACACACAGTTATATATTGCTACAATGGTCTAGCTCTAAATCCTAGCAAATCTGAAGCAATAATATTTGGCACTCGCCAATGCCTCAACTCTTTTCCTAGACCATCTGTCATCCATATTCTCAGTTCTTTAGTGCTCATCTCCGATTACATCACCACTCTCGGCGTCACTCTGGACTCAAACCTCTCTTTAAATAAACACGTTTCATCTCTATGCAAGTCAGCTTACTATTCCATTAAGGCACTTTGTCATATCAGGCCAGTAATTACATGTGATTACATGTAATTACTGTTGCAGCATCATTAACACAGACCTGCTTTGACTTTGCAAACTCTGTACTCATCGGAACTTCCAGTAGCAATATCTATAAACTTCAATGTGTCCAAAACTGCCTGCTAGAGTGGTATTTCAAGACTATTCAAATTCAGCTACCTCCCTTTATCACCACTCCCCTGGCTTCCAGTCGTCAAACAAATTAAGTTCAAAATTGCAACACTCATGTACCAGTCAGTCGCTTTTGGTCAGCCTACTTATCTCTCTTCAGTATTGATACCTCATCAGCCTTCTCTCCAATCACTCAACCAGAATTTGTTATTTGTGCCATGCTGCAACAGCAGCTTTGGACAAAGAAGCTTCTTCTACTGTGCCCTAAAATCTGGAATGACATACTACTTTCGGTCAGACAGTCTCCAACACTCCACAGCTTAAAAACTCACTATTTTGCCAATAACTGACCACCTGGTGACTGCCTCCAGCGCCTGTGATTCGACATTTCGACATAGTGTGCTCTACAAATTGTTATAAACGAATGAATATCATGCAATAAAAACTAATACATGTACCTGTGACCATTTGATTTAGAAAAAAAAAAACTATATTTAAATAAAAT
>Ga0209339_1001025_pt1 | contig 11342 bp, 7 predicted proteins | sample OlaalgELextract3_FD_187376 | JGI IMG/M metagenome (GOLD analysis project Ga0209339, IMG submission 187376) | Olavius algarvensis symbiont microbial communities from Tuscany, Italy - Type A ELBA extract 3 (SPAdes) (version 2) | ecosystem: Host-associated > Annelida > Digestive system >...
TCAAGTACGCCGGGCACGACCGTGGATGCACTTCCACACGAGCACAGCAATCTTGAAGTCGATACGCTCACTGACTCGAAGCCAGTGGAGCTCTCTCAAGACAGGAGTGATGTGTTCTCGACGGGTACTGGGGACTGCAATCACGATTAGGACATTTAAGAAGCAAAAGTCACTTCTGTTCATCAGTGCGAGTAGACGAACTGACACTGGATAAGCTTACAATCACGTTTGCCAAATCTTACTGCTCTAATCTTCACGTGAGCTGCTGCCAAGTGACACTTTCCGCTGCCAAATGAGCCACAGTTGGCATTTTCGGATGTGATTTGGCTGCGAAAATTTCGACCTGTCAGTTTGGCATATTTTTGTCAATTTGCTACCGCAGTTCTTTATTCAGCGTCCGAATTGGCATTAGGCCTATGTAGCCATCATGAAATCTGCAAAAAAATGAAATCTGAATCTCTACTGTACACCGTGAGTCAAAAAACTGGACATTTTTTTCATTTGAGCATAACTTTCGCAAATACTGTCCGATTTTTATCGCGCGTCAGCATACTGACGCACGATATTGATATAGTAATTCTGTCTGTCCGTCCATCCGTCACACGCCGGTATTAGATGAAAACGGCGTAACATATTGTCATCGTTTTTTTTGCCACCGTACGGTAGTCCAATCATTCTAGTTTTATCAGCATCAAACATTTTCACGAAATTCCGACGGGGTCACCCCCTGTGGGGGCGCTAAATACAGGTGGGGTATAAAAATTCCGCGATTTTCGACCAATAAGCCGTTATATTTCGCAAACGATATGAGATAGCGCTGTAGCTACTATCCGTATATAGCACACAGACGTTATATCAACGTTGATCTATGGTTATACAAGTGGTTTACGTTAGCATCCATATGTTACATCAATGCTAGTCAACATTTGATGGTATATATTGGCTAGTTATAACTTTTCATTACGCCATCATTAAGTTAAAGTAGCCTTGTCTTTACATGTTTTTGACAGTATAACGTACGAACACACCATTTCACGTGTATATGGTGTCACATTTTCTGGCGATTTGTGCTCAAACTACGTGTCTCGGTAGGAGTTTTTTTTGACGTTTGTGTATTGGATGGAAACGGCTAAACGTATCCTTAATTTTTCACTTTCCGGTAGCCTTACCATTCTAGATTTTTCGCACAAACATTATGGCGAAATTCCGACGGCGGCGTCGAATCCAGGTGCGATATGAAAAAATCGCGATTTTCGACCAATATCTCGCTTTATCTCGGAAAAGATACAAGATAGGGCCATTACTGTGGAAGGCCAACAGCAACTTATATGCAATCTATTGAACGGTGCCATTTTCAATAACCTTGCATGACCACTAACCCATATTTCAAGGGCACGGTGAATAAAGTTATTTATTATTCAACGTTGAATATCTCAGAAATGATAGAAGATAGAGAAATGAAATACTAATAGGAACTTGGACACATCCTGTTCATGGTGTAATTTCGAATTACTCAAAGTAATTCGAAATTACACCATGAGCAGGATGTGTGCAAGTTCCTATTAGTATTCCTTGAGTAACTTTGAGTAACTGAGCAAACTTTTCAAATACACGGAGCGTCGCGTGTTCTCTCTGCGATAGCTGAGCTTCTTGTCCATTGTTTAGTCGGGCGCAGGCACGGGACGGACTGACGGCGATCATTAACGCTTATTGCTTCCTTGCTGTTGCCTCATTTTTGCCAAATATATGTCGAACACACCACGAATTGCACGTTTCTGTAGCACTCAGTGCGCTCGACCAATTTCCACGTCAAGGTGATGCATATACATGTAGGTCTAGGCCGAATATTCGTCCTTGGACACGCGCTCTTGTACATCTTGCCATCTCAAAGCAGGCAACATTTGATAACTTCCGTTATCCATTTATCTAAGTCTTTTCGTCTCAAATTCTTCTGATTGCAGTCCGAAATTCGGTTACTGGCTGTAGTGGAGAATAGCTTTGACGCCTAAAATGTGACGTTATGGTATTACGCTGGATCTGTGAGTCGAGTTCAGTCGACTTCAGTCGATCTTTAAAAGTGGATCCATGGCAACTCTAGTATAACCGTGTAAAGTTAAACACAATAGCAGCTAATAAGTCTTATTGTGTTCTTACAGAATATGTATTTGCGAGTCACACCTTCTGTGTGCTGCACGATATTTTTTCTTTTGTTTGACAACATGCATTTTTCTAAAATCAGAGACAGCACAACTACTAAAACGATCTAAACTGTGTCCCACAAAGTAGTACACCAAACTAGTGGCATAACTTCTAACGTTGTCAATTCTTAACGTGATTTCAAAATTCTTTCATTACTGGAAAGAGAACTAAATTTCAAACAAAAGCCATATAATACTTTTCACCACACCTTTAGTGTGTTGCCGCACTACCTTGCGAAAGTTAGAAGTTCGAATTTTGGCAAATCTGGAAGAAAATGCAAACGAAAATATAACATGCATTGCTTTTTTGAACACACCCAATTTTAATGCATTTAGCTTATTTACTTGTTGTTTCAGTTTCAGATTCTTGTTAAGTATTCTTTGTAAATAGCAGACGATTTTATGTAAACAAGTGTTGTGAACTGAAGCAGCATTTCCTGCATGGCATTCATGAGACCATCATTGACAATGCAATTGACTAGTGGCATGGACGTCTTCGCGCATGTGTGTAAGCAAAAGGTGGACACTTCGAACAACTTGTGACAATATTCATCCATATAACAAGAGATGTTTTAGTTTTTGTTAAATGTGACACGGTTTTAGATTGGTTTTTTAAAAATAAATTACCACAAATTCGGACTTCTAAATTTTGCAAGGTAATGCGGCAACACACCGAAAGTGTGATAGGAAGTATTATATGAATTTTGTTGAAAATTTAGTTCTCTTACCAGCAGTGAAAGAATTTTGAAACACCGTTAAGAATTAACAAAGTTATCGCCATGAATTTGATGTGCTACTTTTCTGGGACAAAGTAACGTAATAGTTCATGACAGTTGCGCATCCCCATAAAGTCGCGCAGTCGTCTCAACGTATTGGTGACGTCGACCTTTCGGTAATGATCGCGATTGAGATGACAGCACATTACTAAAGCCCGTTTTCCATCATCACGATCACGCAATGCAAAGACAACGTTGCGCACGCAAGACTGAACGGAAGCGCAACGCAGAAACTCGACTAAGATTGTACTTGTGATTCGAACGCACTGCTTCGTTTACGGGAGAAACTCTTTACGTGCTGCTTAGTACAAATGACGACGCATCAACTGATGTACATCGTGGGCCGCAAAAACGCGCCACCGTTTTACGACAACTTTGGCAGATGTAAACTAATTTTAGCAACTGCACAGCAAAGCTCGTCCCCTTCCCATTGCAGAGTGCTGCCACCTGGCGTAGATAGCGGCACGATTGTGAAGTTATTGCCGTCTATTCTGTAATTTTCAGCCCTAACGGTTCTTCCGTAACATTGCAATGGTAATAAACATCGTAATGTCGTAACAAACATCAAAGCAAAGTGGACCGAAATGAAAACCTCGCCTTACTGTCAGTGTTGTATTGTCAAATGACCCTCTCGGGAAGCTGGAAGTAAAACGAACATCTGGCCTCAATTCCACTACAATTCGACTGCGCCACGATTTTTGCAAAAAAACCTGACATATCAATTGCGATAACTGTATTACAAGAAGTACACAAAAAGCAAAAGGTACAGAAACAAATGCGTAATCAATACGCATATACAACAAACCACGGGGGTGCAGTTAAAACTACGTGCAACACCCTCGCCCCATTTTCAATAGCAATATTTCCGTAGCTCATTGTATGCTTCTATCTAGCCTACTCAAAACTGTTAAAATTAACGGTGGTGGTGAATGCAGGTGTGTATGTACAAGTAGCTCTGCTGTCGCAAAGAGGCCGCGCGATGCTTCGTGTCTGTCAGTAGTTAGCTTCAACATTATGTTCTCTTCTCCTCGGCGTATTCACTGGTGCATGGCTTTCTGTGCCGTAAACAGACTTGCAGCGTGACTGTGATACACCACTGGACGGACGAACGTCAGTTGATAGCACTAGCTACAGCAGGCATCGATCGATAGCCAGGTATCGGCCGACAACCGTGTTGATAGCAGCTGGCCGTCGCAGCGTTCACAGCAGTCGCAACGTTCACACGATGAAGCCAGATATTGGCTGAGAATCCCGATTTCTGCCTACCCCACCTGCATACAACGCCTATGTTAGGGGGGGGGGTTTCCATCAGAATATTGCCATGCTGTTTGGTACAGAAAAACTAGAATGGTGTGGCTACCCGACGGATAAAAAAATGAAGTTATGTTTATTCGTTTTGACACAATCCACGAACGTGACCGACACACACACAGACACCGCATGATGGCTAAGGCCGCGCTTGCATAGCATCGCGCGGCAAAAACTAGCGATTTTCGACGAACATCTGGTCGATTACTGCTTGATGGCCATGTGCGATCACTATTTGGACGACCGTCTTAGCTTATCGCACGTGAGCCGACGACGACGACTACGGCGACCCCGTGTAAGCGCAGTAAACAATATTATTCACTGATGAATCGTACGGCCACGCATCAGTGGAGAATTGTTTACGACGCAAGCCACCGAAGCTACGTCGAAGACAATTTGCCAAAAACATTTTAAACCCCTATTTGGAGACCCCTATAGATATCGTCACCAAAAGGGGAGAAGCTCTGTCCGGATGACAGATCTACTGTCGTGCAAACTTTCACACCTATCGGTGGCACCTGCGCCGAGACATTTATCCCCGGACACATAGGAAGATACAAAGAAAAAACTACACCAGATGATAGATGCGACAAAACGCACACTAGCGTTGTGTCTGTTGTATAAAAAGTGCAAACACAACATGTCATAGCTTTAGTTTGCGTGCAGACTGCACATTTTTGCGCTGCCTTGCGTAGTGGTGGAAACTGGACGTTTTATGCGAGGCCGTCAACTATATAGCCTACGTATACGTCGCAGTGACACGAACATCAGCAGCGCTCGAGCACATGTACGGCAGCAGTAATGATCGATGTCCACGTGGGCTAGGATCCACACGTCCAAACGCCTCCTCGGCTTTACCAAAATTTACTAATGCTGCTGTCGCGCGAAGTGGCATTAAATGTGACAACGTCTCAGCAACGTCACTTAGCACGAAAGCAGCACTGGGTGGAGAGTGGCGAGGGCAGCTGATGGCGAGTTTTGTGGATTCCTTGCGGAGTAGTGATGTTAGGTGCACTACATTGTCGACTAGCTTTTTACATTTCGTACAGCACCGCACCAGTCCCTCGTCGGCGTATCAAATGCAGATGCCCGTAATATTTACCAAGTACCTGACTAACTTAATGTGTATGTCGCGGCCGTCTGTCACCTTTGACTAGATCGGTCGGACAAATTCGGTTTACGTTCTGTTGTTGAGTTGTTGATTACGAGTGTGTCGTGTGCCTTCCAACAAACGTTAAGCTGTTATTTGTTAAATTCTGTTATAGAAAACAGTTAAATTATACACGTGTATTATAAACAAAGGCTGGCACCTTGCTATATATATTTAACAGTTTCTTTATGTGGGAACGCTAGCTGCAAGCACGCAATGCTGACGAATGGCACAAGCGTTGAGATCTCACAGCAGATGTAGACTCGTTGTTCCTTCTGACGAGATGTCGCCGTGTGCCTCTCGTTCAAGAACTTCTTCTATGACTCACCGTCGGTTGATCATGACTTGCCAACCGCGCCGTACGACCAGACAGACCTTTGCGTCTTCTGTCGAACGTAAACTTCTGTGGAGTTGTTGACAACAAAGATGGCTGGACCTATCAAAAGGCCGAGTTCGTCGACAAACACTTTTCTCCACAATATAACAGGTTCAGTTGCTTCCTGTTACAAGTCCCACAGACTTTCAACTAGTCTGCGACCACCAAACTATGTGGCTTTACACACGACTATAATGCGTCGTTTTAAAGTTTGTCCATTCTTCACTTCAAACTTGTATTAACTGTCGTCCGTGACGTCATCATTTATGATGATCCTTTGACTCAATTCACAGTAAAACCGTTTTTTTGCAATGCAAGCGAGCGCGTGCGGCCACTTATAGGTGCCAGCGACTTGCGGCCATAGGGGCCTATAATAACAATAATGCCTTGTGCCAGCGACCTAGTACATTCACATAGGCCTACAATGTAAGGTGGGCGACCATACTGCTTTACATCAAACGGGATTTGAAACATCCAGCAAAGGCAGTACAACATTCGTGATAAAATACATACATACACGCACACACACACATACACACATAATATACACTGTTTCTTAAAAAGAACTTTTCATTTTTGTTTCTGTCAGAACTAATTTCCACCAACTTTAATAAGTTTTGGTACGTAGATGGCAAAGTGGCTGAAATTGTATGCTATATAAATATTTTCCAGTTCCACATAATCTGACCAACGTCACCGCCGTACGTTGTGAAACTCAGATGTTCTCAGTTGTTACATAACGTTGAAATGTATCGTTTGCAACAAACTATCTGACGACTGAATTAACACACAGTAAACTGAATAATGGTTTATTTAGCAGAGTTATTCCGACAGATCGGCTCAAAAGTGCCCCATACACGGACACAAGCGCTTAGACGACGATGCGTTTCTCGCATCTCTTTCTCACTCCAGGAATGCGACGGTGTCGCGCGCTGATGTGCCGAGGTGCCGTCCTGTTGAAACATTAAAAAATCGTCTCCAGACAACCTCCGCATGTCTGACAGTGGCCTCTAAGCAAGAAAGTTGTCGCTACAGTATGTCTTCTTCACTCTGACACCAAATCTGAGCAATCTGATTGTAACAAGTCCAGTGTTAGGTTAAACTTAGAACATCCGCCTTTAACAAGGTAGTGTAGTGACATGAGTCAGGTTAGGTGGAAAATACATATACAACATACAATTTCAGCCATTTTACCATCTACCTACCAAAACTTATTAAAATTTATGAAAATTTGACGAAGTTCTGACAGAAACAAAAATGCACAGTTTTTGAGACACAGTGTAGAATGTAGATACGTATAAGCTAAAAAAGACGTATTCCGAACTGGAAGCCCAATAGACTCTCCTGGCTCTTCAATAGCATGGCACTGGCCGACTGTGGAGTAAAGGTGACGTAAAGGTAAAAATAACGTGGATTTAGGCCTATATAGCGCCAGTCGTGAAACCTCTAATGCGCTCAGGCATGGATCACACAGTTTTACCTGCAAATTACATCATACCTGCCTTTACCTCGTAAGCGTTCACCAGATGGCGCTACCACTAACTTGTGATAGCATCCGTCTAATTGCAGCTTACTATTCATTTATCTACCCGAAAGGATGAAAGGGTGAGTTGGCCTAACTGGCTGACCTACAGCGGACGGTCACACGTTAGGTGTATAGGTCGAGCTCAGGACAGGGAAAGTTCGCCGGTCAAAGACCGACGTTCTACCACTGCGCCACGCAACCAACTAAAAGCATTAAGACCCCATCCGCCCCTCTGGATATCAGTTGAACTATCTGCTGGGGCTGAGCGAAGAACCGTAAATCCACCTACGATTTAAACACCAAATTAGTCTGCTCAGCGACAGAGGCACATGTAAACAATTGCATAGAGCCGTCACGTGACAGCACCCTCTTGATTATGAGTCCTATACGTCTCAAGGTGTATCCTTCCTGAACTGATACTAATGTGCTCCGGAAACGTTTCACACACAGGGTGTTGTTTAATAGCATTTACTAGACTTTGACATTCACTCACTGTACTTTGTCGTGCTGTATAATCAGTGTTTTGTATTGTGTTTCGTTGTGTTTCTAACTTCTAAGCCTACTGCATTGTACGGCTCTGCGTCTATCAGAATTTTATACAAAGAATATGCTTAATTACTTACTTATTTACTTACTTACCATTGCATCACCATGCTACACGCTCCGTCCCATCAGCGTGGCCTCAGTTGACGTCGCCGAACGATAATAACTACCTTTGCGTCATTCGTCGATCTGCAGCGTCTGTGATGAATACCGTTATCAACGTCATCAGCATCATCATCAGCATCATCAGCGTCAGCAGCAGCAGCAGCATTACCTGGATGTCACGTCACAAGAGTCATCGATAACCGTTGACCTGCAACCCGCAATCAGCGTCCTGTCACCTGCACGGTCTACTAATTACACCGATAAGGCTGCTGCAGCTGACGCCCGGGGTCAGTTCCATGAAATGCGATAGATACGATAGGATGACTTTACATGCAGTAAAAACCTGACGGGTAGCCAGCTCAGTCTTCCACTGCCAAACGGAACCGAAACGGAAAATTAAAGCCGGCAACGTACGACGATACTCCGGCGATTTTCAGCGAAAAATACACCTTTTCTTTTCCATTACCGCACAACCCCATAGAACTATGCAAAAAAACGTTTATTAGGTTTTTAAAAATAAAAAAACGCTTTTATAAACGATTGTTTATTTCTCTAACAGTTATTATTAATAAGCTATAGATCATACCTTCGATTTAGCAACTGTTCCCTTTGTCTTGGTCTAAGCTTTCAACTGATATATAGATCACTTAGCTACGTTCTTTCTGTGGAGAGTGTTCAGCTAGAAGAAGTAAAGAAAGAAAGACACTTTTTGTACGGCGAGACATCGCCGTATGGACAAGAAGCTCAGCTGTCGCAGAGAGGCCGTGCGGTGCTTCGTGTCATTGAACATTTCGCTAAGTCACTCAAGTTCACCAAAGGTCATTCGAAATGACACATTTGAGTAGGGTATGTGTTAGTAATGCATTCTAACTCTGTCTGTATCTCGTACCATTAGTCCATTACTGAGATGTTCAGTGTCAAATAATGGCGTGACCTTGAAATTTCGGTTAGTAGTCATTCAAGGTAATTGGAAATGGCACCATTCGATACATCGCACGCGAGTTCCAATCGGTCTTTCATTGTAAGTATAGCACCACCTTGTACCGGTTTCCAGTTATTTGACGTTGAATTATATCATGACTTTGAACTCTGGGTTCGAGGCCACTCAAGGTCATTGAACTAATCGCTAGCGTGATGCGACGTCGAATCCGTCCGTCTCCAAGCACAAACAGGGAATTTTTTGACGAATCTGTTTTATGCCACTTAGGAGATTCTTGTGAAAAAAGAACGCGAACATTTATTTTACTTCATTCAGGTAATTTGCCTTCGTCGGAACATAACAGCACGTCCACTGTTAATATTACTTAATTCTTACTTACTGGTTATCGGCAAGTCGTGCGCCGCAGTGTGCAGATGCGCAAAACGTGCCAATGACATGCAAGTCTCAGCAATAACTGAGGAATTTTTTGCTATATAAAATTAAAATTGTATGTGTATTCTTCATCGTATGTTACTGTCACTTTTATTCTTGTTTATGGCATGTCAGTGACATTGCTCTTTGACTGTTATTTTCAAATGAATAAATAAAATGATGGGGCACCTGTCGGGGTGTCGTCACGGGTTCACTCTTTTACGTGTGGTAGTATCCTTCAGTTACGGTAGCGTATTAGAAGCCGCAGTATGTATACAAGTTTATTATACAGCTTTATACAGACCACACGGGTCGACCGACAGCAAATCGAAGACCATGCATGAGATCACACTCTGCATAATATGCAATGCACTGTATACAACTATAGCCAATCAGCAGTCGCTCGTAAGGCGCAAAAACACCTTCATCGCACGCTGCGACAGCTGCGGTAACAACATTTTAGCCCACAAGCTGCGATCGATCGCATGCAATTCTAGTATACGTTCAAAACCAACAAAAAACGTCAAAACATCATCATCTTTTAACGTAGGAAGCATACCTCTCAAGCTCGTGATTTCATGCGCATTATTGCGTACCACGGGAGGTTGTTCCCCGCCCTGTGATAATAGGAGCCTTTCTCTCTCAATGGCCCATTCTTGGTCACGGGCGTCCCTTTATGCCTGTAATTCCATACGCCGCGTTTCTCTGCGCTCACGTTCAAGGCGGATCTCCATTTCTAATCTCTGTTGGGTTTCATCCCCCGCGGGAATAGGAGCTTGGGCATCAGCGTGGCCACCGCTAATTTCCTCGTCACCCTCAATCCCGCCATACTCTGCGTTGGTCCCTCCCCCAACATCGCCGCCAAGCGCTCGGCCATCATCATCATCATCATTGGAATCACATTCGGGCACAATATAATCGCGAACTACGTCGCATTCATTGCCGTCATCCGGCACATCATCTTCATAATCAACGTCATCAATGCCATTTTCATTTACATGGCGTATAACATCATCATCATGACGTAATGCTTCAACTAATTCGTGCTTGCGCAAGCCGCTACATGCTATTCGTCTTTCATAACACATCTGACGCAATTGCGCGACCTTACACTTTGTGTAAGCTGGCATGTTGTAATGCCAAACACTAACAGCATAAAACACAACACTCAAATATTTATCAAACAGCTACACTGTTACAAAATTTACTCGCTAACAGTTTTGTAGCTCGGCACACTTGGCCGTCATTCAATGACTCAAAGATCAATAGTCTACACACGTTATTATACGTGAAACAAGTTTTATGCTCAGTTTATCTTGACACTTGCCGGACGTTGTGGGTCTTTGGTTGGTCGCATTGGTACCAGCCAACACACCGTGATCTAAAAGTTTTATGATATGTTTGTCCGTTTCGACACGGTCCCTAGTAGAGTGTGACTAACTTACTGACTGATGCAATGGACAGAATCGCCATTGCATAGGGCAATTAGTGCATACGTGGCTCCGGCATAGCGTCGCGCGGTAAAAAAAAGACAGACAAGGACAAAGAGTCCATGTTCTGCCAAGGACGACCGTGATCAAGCACGTATTTGTACTGTAAAGACAAATAAACGGAGAACAATGTTGTTAGCCGCAATTTTATGAAGATGACGATGATGATAATGATGACGATAATGACAATAATGGTAGTAAATCACTGTAGTTCATCAGCTTACTTATATACAACGACGACGACGACTACCACAACAACAGTAAGTATCGTAGAACAGCGGCACGGTATGCGGTCCTCCGTGCTTGCGTTCACTTTAAAGGGACACTCCGGCGCAGATTGACCTGTATTTTTTTCTCGTTCAATAAAAAGTTTAATATATAACATTTTCACCTACAAAGTTTGGACTCCAAATTTCTGACCCCTTATGGTAAAAATTGAAAGTTTCATTCTGACGCTGGGAAATTCCGGACTTACGAACTCTGCCGGTAGGTCTCGCGCCGTCCGCTAGGTGGCGACTTC
>Ga0209339_1001028_pt1 | contig 11320 bp, 8 predicted proteins | sample OlaalgELextract3_FD_187376 | JGI IMG/M metagenome (GOLD analysis project Ga0209339, IMG submission 187376) | Olavius algarvensis symbiont microbial communities from Tuscany, Italy - Type A ELBA extract 3 (SPAdes) (version 2) | ecosystem: Host-associated > Annelida > Digestive system >...
AAGTTGGTGACACGTTCAACTGAGCCTACTGGGGTTGAGAGGAGTGGAATATCAGCTGGATTAATGCGACCAAGAATCATTTCTTTAGTTTTGGATGTATTAATTTGCATTCGAAAGCTTGGGTGCGGTTGTCATTATTCGCCTTCTATAGTAATGGCGCTATCTTGTATCGTTTGCGAGATATAGCGACTGGTCGAAATTAGCGAAATTTTTATACCCCACATGTACTGTAGTTAGCGCCCCCGAAAGGGGTGACCCCGTTTATGGCAAGCGGAATTAACATTTATTCATTTTTTCAGATATCCAAAATAATTATTTTGGATATTCGAAAAAGAATTTGTGATATCTGAAATACTAGCACATTAATTTCAGATATCTAAAAAAGAATTCCAGATATCAGAAATAACTATTTCGGATATCCAAAGTAACATTTTTTGATATCCGAAATAAATGTTTATTTTCGAATATCTAAAATTGTTATTTTGGATATCCAAAATAACTTTTTTGGATATCTCAAATAAAACGCCTTTTTGGCATAATTTCTGATATCCGGAATAATTATTTTGGATATCCGAAATAAATTGGATATCCGAAATAAATATTTCGGATATCCGAGATAACTATTTTGGATATCTGAAATAAATGTTTATTTTCAGATCCGAAATTGTTATTTCGGATATCCGAAATATTTATTGCGGATACGGTATCCAAATTAATTATTCCGGATATCAGAAATTATGCCAAAAAGGCGTTTTATTTGAGATATCCAAAAAAGTTATTTTGGATATCAAAAACAACAATTTCGGGTATCCAAAATAGTTATTTCTGATATCTAGAATTTTTTTAGATATCTGAAATTAATGTGCCAGTATTTCAGATATCACAAATTCTTTTTCGGATATCCAGAATATTTTTTTGATATCTGAAATAAACGAATAAATGTTAATTCCGCTTGCCATACACGTTGGAATTTCGCGAAGCTGTTGGCATGATTGGGCTACCGTGTGGTGAAAAAAGCTATAACAACATGTTACGCCGTTTTCACACAATGATGGACCGACGGACATCTTGCGACGGCATAGTTCGCGCTATGCATAGCATCGCGCGGTAAAAATTGTCGTTTTCAGCAAATGTCTCGCTTTATTTCGAAAACGATACAAGATATGGCCATGGCCATGGGTCCCATACAGTGGAATGCGAATAGCAAACCGTGTGCGATCCAATGACCTTGAACGACCTTGAGTGACTTGTAAAATTGTTAGTTCATAAGCAAGCGCTGCCGGTGCTTGCCTGTGCCCAATCTAATACGGTATTACAGACAGTACTATAAATAGCACTATGAGGTCAGCCAACAGTCTGGTGCAGAGGTTATATAGGCTGGTCTGGTGTATGGTGTCATAATATAACCCAGAGAGCTGGAATAACCCAACTACGATCCGCTGATCAAAACAAGCAACAAAGTAAGAGTGTGCCTTGGCTACTTCTCAATTTAGCGGTTAGTTTTGTAATGTCGTAAGCTTTCATTTGAGTATGTTTACAGAATTCTACGCTTTCTAATACAATTATTTTCCACCACGTGGTTTGAAGGTTATTCCGTAGACAGTTATCAACAACAAAGTAACCAGTAAGTAAGTAAGAGTATTTATAAGGCGCAATAATCAAAAAAAAGTCACTATGCACTCCAGTGCGCCGAAAAAGTCGCGATTCGCTGATGAGATAGGCGAACGTTACGGGGAAATTGTGGTGAGTATAGGGGTGGTAAAGTTTCACAACGATGACGTGGTTCAGGCGGTAACGTTCGCCTATCTCATCTACTGATAAATTTCTTGTCTGATAAGTGCAGCACCACCCACATCGCCTGCGTGCATGCACTAGCGGTTAGCTATAGGTGTCTACTCAGTTCACAATGGACAATATGCTACCATCCACAGCATGATGATTTGTACCGACCACATACAAGCTGTGGCTTAAAAACTCGCTGGGTAACATTGACTAACCGGCAACATTCTGCCCATGTGAGTGCTGAGTAATATCATAGGCCAGTGACAGTTGAGTAGGCATTAAGCCGGTCGGAAGGATTGGACTTGTCATTTACTAATTAATTTTAGAGTATACGACATCTTTTAATCAACAACGAACGGCAGGTTCTGTTTTTGGGAGCGTAGCGAGTGGTTCTGTGGGTTTGTATAGGCCTACATGTGATCCGTCGCTTAAAATGGTCCTATTTTATTCGGGTAAAATCGAAAATGTTATACAACAGTGCCTTGATTGCTGCACATTTTTGACCTTTGAAGCTTACAGGTCAAGGTAAAGGACGCGAAGTGCCGAAATAGTTTTTGCCAATTTCGGCCGTAACTCAGCCGCAATTAATTCATTGGATTTACTTTAAATTAAGCCGAACGTGTTCTACTTCCGGTGGTGAATATGCCTGCTGCGTGTGCTGCAGATTTTCTTGTTTTAGACTTTTTCGTGTTTGTGACGCTTTCGTCGCTTTGCGTTTGCATGCAGTGTCACAGACTCGCAGTGACCATGATACCGTTAATTCGGAAGGCTGTCGCACTTATGTTCGGATCGCGGACGCTGTTTGTTACAAATGTGGTAAGCAGCGGAGTGATGATGGGATTTGGTGATTGGATCGTCCAGCATGCAGCTGAAAAAACCGATAAGAATCGACAGAAGACAGACTGGGCACGAACAGGTAGCTCTCTCTCACGTTACTTTTTCATCGTTAGCGTTTCATCAGTGTTTAATTTATCTGCTTACCAAGGCCTACTTTTTTGACATGCTTTTGTTCCTTTGCTGCCTGCCACGTTTTAGGCATAATACTACTTTGTAGTTTGTTTGTGGCCGCTCGATACAGTGATCGGCGGACATTATGTTTTGCTAATGTTTATGTATTTCTTCACGGAAGCGAGATCTCAGAGACGCTGCACTGTACGTGCGTCAAATCTTTACAAGATGGTTACGTTACGTTATGGTGCGACTTAATAATGCTGTTTTGAGTTGGTAAAAATTTCAACGGGGTCACCACTGGCCTGGCCATTTATACAAGAAGTAGCCCTGCTCTCGCAGAGAGGCCGCGCGATGCTTCGTGTCTGTCAGTAGTTAGTTTCAATAGTACAATACGTCGAGCGCAATCTTCTGTTATTGGTTACTTCCGCTTCAGATGTACCGCTGCGTACAAATAAATTCTGTTCTGTTATCTTTTTCTTCGTCGTGGTCGTCCACGATGGTTGTGATAAAAACGATTCACTGATGCGTGGCGGTCTGTGCGGTAACTGCACGGTGGACCGTCGCAGTTGCTGTTCGCACTGCAGCAGTCATCGATCGATAGCCAGCTGTTCGTCGAGAATCGCGATTTGTGCCTTCCTCGCCTGCATTCTACGCCCCGTTAGGGAGTCTCCGTCATATTGCCATGACGTTTGGTACAGAAAAACTAGAATGGTGATTGATGGGTCTACCAGATGGTGAAAAAAAGTTTGAGAATATGTTTATTCGTTTCGACAGAATTCACGAACGTGACAGACAGAGAGACAGACGGACACCGCAGGACGCCATAGGCCGCGCTTATGTATAGCATCGCGCGGCAAAAATTCGCGATTTTAGACCAATATCTCGCTTTATCTGGGAAACAATGTGAAAAACAAAACAATAGTTATTGTGGAATGCTAATAGGAACTCGTACGCGATATATCGATCGGCGCCGGCCCATTTCCAATGAACTTGAATGACTCCCTAACCTAGTTAGGTTGTGATATTCTTTAACGTCAAATAACTTGACAATACAAGATAGAGCTACATGGCTACTTGCAATGGCAGACGAATTGGAAGTCGCGGGGATTTATCGAATTGGTGATATTGCCATTGACCTTGAGTGACCTTTGAAGGTCATCATAGGCACAACAAATATTTTCAGGTTCATTATCTCGAAAATACGTCATAATAGGTATGAACTTGACTACAACAATCGGCCATCATAGATGAGCTACAATTTTTACGGTCGTTTTTCTAAGGACTGTTCAAAGTCAATCTTGGTCACACAAGTCCCTGTTTCGTAGAGAAATGGCAACATCTCTGCCGGTGTCGTGCACGGCAGCTCAGTCTCATGTACATATGCACTGCGTATAGTATTTTGTCCCGGGAGATAAAATTATTCTTTCCAGGGAGAGAATTAGGGAATAGAATACTATGTCGCACCGGCTGTTGACGACTGTCAGGGTGACACTGATCGATTTGTTTCATGTCCGTACTGAACGGTGTCCTAGAACCTCGCCCTGATCAAGCTGACGAGTCATGTCATCGGGGCGACATGAAACCCCAGTGGAGTCTACATGGTACTGATATATAGAAGTAGTTTATTTACAGTTATGTACAAAAGCACAGACACCATACATGACTAACGAACCAACACTGTCTGTCTCTCTAACTGTGCGCAAACGACCAGACGAGACTATTCTCCCATTAAGCAAAACTTGTTCCATTTTTATCGGGCGTCAGCACACTGATGCGCGATATTGATATAGCAATTATGTCCGTCTGTCCATCCGTCCGTCCGTCCGTCACGTTCCGGTATTTTATGGAAATGGCTTATCACATTGTTATAGTTTCTTCACCATACGGTAGCCCAATCATTCAATTTTTATCAGTATCAAACATCTTGGTGAAGTTCCGACCGGGTTATCCCCTGCGGGGCGCTAAATACAGGTCGAATATAAAAAATTTCGCGATTTTCGACCCATAACTCGCTACATCTCGCAAACGATACAAGATATCGCCATAGTTACTATGGAACGCTAATAGGAACTCATATGCGATCTATCAAATGGTGCTATTTTCAATGACCTTGAACGAACCATAACCCTGTTTTTAATGTCACACCATTCATTGACGCTGAATATCTCACAAACGGCTAGAGATACGGCCAGTTACTAGAGAAGGCGAATAGGAAACCGCACCCGAGCTTTTGAATGGCACCAATTTCAATGACCTTGCGTGACCTCTAACCCACATTTCAAGGTAACGATAATATTCAACGTCAAATAACTCGACTAATAGTAAGTCGTGTATGATCTATCCAGTGGTTCCGTTTCCAGTGACCTTGAGTGACCCTTAACCTAGATTTCAAGGTCACGGGGTTATTATAGAGACCCTCGACGTATTGTGTGCGGAGCTGACGTGCTATCTTTTGTCTCAAGCGCACCTTTTGCACGCTGGTTATATACTCTCTTGTGCTAAACTGGTACTGGATTTACCATGCTTATTAAACACCAGTATATAATAGGCTATACATAAACGCAGGCGAGTGTCTCACGATGATCCTTATTCAGCTCAACAGTATATACCGTCATACTGTGACAATGTTTGTGCGTTGTTGTTGGCCAGGTCGAATGTTTACAGTTGGGCTGGCTTTTGGTCCCGTCTTACATACATGGTACAAGTACCTGGATCGGTTTCTGCCGTTAGCCAACATTTCTACAGTTGCAAAGAAGGTGACGGTGGAGCAACTGGTAGCTGCACCTGTATTTTTGGCGTATTTTTTTGTAGGTATGTATTTTTGTTTTTGTCATTTATAGTAATGATAACTATCAAATTTACGTGCACTTGTATTTGTGTAACAAAATAGTTCGGACTGCAGAAGATTTTATCAGCTGGAAGAAGTTTGCGTTCTGTCTTCTCACATGTAATCACGAAATAGGCCTAGAAGTTGGAACAACTGCACTCTGCTCACTTATACTATATAGTGGATTGTTACTAGCGACATGCCATCTGTTAACCATTGTATTGTCAGCCTTTGCGGATGTTTCCAGTTTAGACTGTAATTCGCCGTCATCCTTACTGTTCATGTTTTAGTGCATACATTATACACTCGAAAGAAAAAATACGCCAATTTTGGCAAGCTGTAGCTTCGACAAGGACGAACTAATTTTGGAGAACGTCGGCCGACAGCGCAGAAAGCGTGCAGCAGGGATTTCGCGTCATTCCGTCGCAGCTATTTAAAAGCAAATAAAGTAAGTAAAAGTGAAGGGACAAGGAAAGTTGAATATGCATGTCATTTTTGAAAGTGTGCTAATGAGGTTGACCCGAAATTATCAATAATAATCCGTGCTTGTCGAAACTACAGCTTGCCAGAGTTGGCGTTTTTTGAGACACAGCGTATTGTTGTCGTTGCAACAATGGTCGCAGCTGAGTTTATGTTGTTGCAGCTAATGGTCTGCTAGAAGGGAAAACAGCTGAAGAAACCTGGAAAGAGATGCGGCACAAATTTTTAACTATTTATATGGTAATTATTAAGAGTTGTAAGTTCTAATTTTATATAATGTATTCCATAGTACAAGTTATATACCATTTATTTGACACCGGTGTAGTTGCTAACGTCGTTGGCTACATTTGGTTTTTATCGAAGTGTATAGTGTATACGTAGCGTAATTTTATGTGTAGTGTACCATTCGTACATTCAGGCAGAAATACATGTACACTACTTTTACATAATTAATGGCCAACTTACACTGAGTAGTGTTTTCATATTTTACTAGAGCTTTGCAGCTGTCATTTGAAGAGAAATTTTCAACTCTTCTTTTCTGATTGCAGATTGACTGTTTGTTTTGGCCAACAACACAAGCGTTTAATTTTTACTTCCTTCCTTCGCATCTACGCGTTGTCTACGTCTGTGCAACTACTACAGTCTATGATGCATTCCTATCATTCATGAAATATGAGGTAAACCGTGGTATCTAAAATTGTTTTCCTGTAGCATAGTCAGTTCTCTTCGTATTCAGGGCATGTGATAGCCCAGTCATTCTAGTTTTCCCAGCAATAAACAACATTGCGACATTTGCACTCGGTCAACACGTGCGTACGGGGGCGTTGAATATAGCTATGATATATAAACTTCGCGATTTTCCACTATAACTATAAATAACTTTGACGTCATCGGCAATTTGATCATCTTCAACTTGAAAGTTGAACTTGAAGTTAAAGTGGAACCTGCCATGTGCTAGCTATTGATGGCGGTGGGGGCTTATCGTGTTGTTACTTTGTGTGTACAGCTGACGCGCGATCCGTTACTGATACCTAAGTTTCTTGTTTAAAAGTATACCGTGATTTTTTCGCTTTCTTACCGTGATTTTCAGTCGAAAGTAGACAACAAACGCCGCCATATTGACTTTCGACAAATATCTGGGTCAGACTACGGCCAACAACAGTACTGTCAGACGGCTTTCAGCGTACATGCCGAGAGCGCTAGCGACGACTACAACTTCTAGTTATTTGTTAAAACTTGCAGTTACGGTAAACGTTCGATAATTAAAACCTGTTTAGGCTGTTTTTGTTGTACATAGGCTACAGTCTGTGATCGTTGTTTTGTTATTCACAGCCAAGCAGTGAAGCTCTTCTATTCTTGGAGCCCAAAGACTGAAGAAAATGTCAAAAAGAATTGTTTCTTCTACCGTCGTCACTCGTGACTTGTCATGAGTGTAGAACTGACAGCTGGCTCGGCGTGTATAATTTAGGTTTATTAAGCTGCCGCTCGCGACAGCGAGAGCGGTTTAATGCATCGGTGCTGTCCATCTGTTCGTCTGTTTGTCTGTCTGTCTGTCGCCAAAAATACAAAAACGCGATTTTCTCAGAAACTACGCAATTTAGAGCCATGGTCTCTATTGACGACCTATAGAAAGTAGTACATGGGCTTTTCAAAGAACCCATCATTGGACCCCTAAAATCCAAGATGGCGGAGATCAGCCATCTTGGATCTTGACGCCGAAATTCAAAAAGGCAATTTTCTCAAAAACTAAGCAATTTAGAGCTATGGTGTCTATTGACGACCTATAGGAAGTTATGTAATTATGTAATGGGGCTTTTCAAAGAACCCATTATTGGATCTCTAAAATCCAAGATGGCTGAGATCCGCCGTCTTGAAATCGACATGACGTCATTATTTGATGCCAAGGGTGGTCCGATTTGGATAAAATTTCGAAGACTGGTGCAGAATGACATATCGACTGCGGTGATGTGGTCGAAATCGAAACCAGATGTAGAGTTCCAATATGGCGGACGTTTGGGCGAATTCAATGGCATGTCATCACAGAGCCACCTGCCACATTTCAGGGTGCTGTCACTTGCTGAATTCACTGTCACAATTCCAGAACCACATGCCACATTGCAGGGTGCAGTCACCTGGCGAAATCAATGTCATGATCATGCCACATTGCAGGGTGTAAGAATTCAATCCGCCATATTGAAAATCGTTTTTCGCCATATTTTATTTTATTTTATTTTTGTTTTTAATGCAGTTTAGGCTTTGACGAGCGGCGGCTTTCGTATCGTCTCCGATACACTTGTTTTATTCTGCGATAACTTTAGTTGTTTTTCTACTCTTTGTGTGGCTGATGTTTCTTTCTTTCATACAGAGTCGTTGGTAGTATATTGTGAATAGTAGAAACGTGTTTCGTCTGACATGTTGGTCGACATGTTCAGATGTAAAGATGATCTGTTTTATAAGTCTTCTGTGTCTTAATTTCAGAATCAGTGTACAACAGAGTTTATGAGCAACATTTTGTACGTCAACATTTAACGGTTGCATGTTCTGTCACTCAAATACACAACGGTGTTTAAATGGGTTTGTCCATAGTCCTTTAAAGGTGTTCGTGAAAACCTATGGAGATTGCTGAAGCAGTAATGCCATTCCGACGTCCAGCCAACGGTGTCTAAGCACTGCAGTCTGCATCTAGTTCATCTTTGTTCTATTTGTTACCGACGTCTCTTATTTACCTCCGACAAAGGAGAAGGTATATGTCTTCGCCCGCGTTTGTTCGTTTGTCTGTCTGTCTGTCTGTCTGTTAGCAAGATTTCTCAAAAACGCGTGGATGGATTTGGATGAAATTTTGCGGGTCGACAGATGTCGGCACATGGACGAACTGATTAACTTTTGAGCCCGATACGGATCATAGTCCGGATCTAGGAAGGATTTACATCGGATTTTTGAATTTTAGCGGGATATCTCAACAAGTTATTGGCAGATTTCGATGAAATTTTATGGGTCGATGGCCACAGTGGCCTGGACGAATTGGTTAGGTTTTGAGCTGGATCCGGATCATAGTCTCAACAAGTTATGGACATAATTTCGATTAAATTTTATGGATCGATAGCCGCGGCGGCCTGGACGAATTGATTACGTTTTGAGCTGGATCCGGATCATAGTCCGGATCCAGGAACCGGATTTACACCGGATTTTTGAATTTTAGCGGGATATATGAAGAAGTTATGGACGGATTTCGTCGATTTCGATGAAATTTTATGCGTCGATAGCCGCGGGGGCCTGGACGAATTGATTAGATTTTGAGGTCAGGTACCGAATTTACACCGGATTTTTTTAATTTTAGCGGGATATCTGAAGAAGTCATGGACGGATTTCGATGAAATTTTATGGGTCGATAGCTGCGGGGGTCTGCACGATTTGGTTACGTTTTGAGCTGGATCAGAGTCCGCATCCTGGATCCGGACATGTATTCAAAATTACAAGGCGGATAGCGCTAAAAGTAATGGACTGATTTCAATAAAATTTTATGAGTCAATAGCCTGTGAATCACGGAAGACTGCGCTTAATTCCGGGAGCGATTCGGGTCATATTCGGGATGCGGTATCCGTATCCGGATTTTACCCAGATTATTGACTACGGCTACTGCGGATTTTGACGAAATTTGGTGCAGAGATGGCGCCTACGACAGGGAAGAGCTGAGTAAGCTGTAGAAGCTCAAGATCATAGGTCAAGGTCAAGCACAACAAAAACACATATTAACTGAGCTGTCGGATAACGACCTTTGTCGGAGGTAATGCGCTCTACCGAGTGCCCTTCTGGTTATTAATTCCACTGTATTTATAGGTTTCAGTGCATGTATTTTAAGGTGTAGAATACTTGTTATGTCTCCGATGCTATACATAGCATAGCCAGCAACGGAGACAGAAATAGCTGAAATGACCTTGAAGCCTGAAGGTCGATGAAGGTCATTGACGACGGCACAGTTCAATAGGCCAAAAAAACTTCTGTTGTCTGTAGTAACCTTTTGTCTAACTTGTACCGTTTTCGAGATATTTGACGTTGAAGAATATCGTGACCTTGCGGGAGTTTATGCACAGTCTGTGTAGAGCTGAAATCTGCAGACCGGGGCTATTTTTTGCTGCTGATGCCTATATACGGGTCTATCTTCCTTCGTTCGTTACATCAAAGCGAGCTCCGGAAAATAGCGTATTGGTGCGTTACGGCCGTTAAAGGTCATTCAAGGTTATGGAAATTGATACCGATCGAAAGCCCGTGTGCGATTTCCTATTAGTCTTCAATTGAAACTATAATTGTTTATGCCTATCTTCTGCCTTTTCCGCGATATAACGATTTTTTGGTCGAAAAATCTAGGTGTTCGAAGTTATTTCGTTAAGCGATAATTGCTGCCGTCACTGCTTACTTTCTCGACAATCGGACACAATAATGTCGTAATATCTCTGTTTCAGTTTTGCAAAACATTATTTTCGCCGTTTCTCCAGTCTCTTTTGAAGCCCCCGATCGGAATGTTCCCCTGGAACCTAGGGTAGACGAAATTTGGCCTCGAAGAACTAGAGTCCCTAAGCGGATGATCCTACGATCATTAGTTTTGACGCATTACCAGCGTATGACAGACCGATGGACACGCCGCCTGCTGACAGCTGCTGTGAGCGCGACAAAAACCCTTGCAACAAGCAGTGTGGCCGCCGGGTTCGGCCGACACGGTATGCCCCCGCCCGCCTCTAATGACACAGGTAACACTGTGTGATCCGTATCTGAGCGCCTTGAGTGTGAGGTACTACAAAAAGTGCGCTATATAAATACACTTCCTTTACCTTTACCTTTCTTTACAGCAGTTTGTTTCCCAATTGTCAAATAACTTTTTTGGCGACAGAATTCTAGATTTAGAAAGCGATTTGCGAAAATTGGGCTCAGTTACAATGTTGCGGTCCGTCATTAAAATACTGCATGCAAGTTTGGTGCAAATTGATGCGGAAATGACTGAGAAATACGCCAACCAACGGTATGCGGTACCACTCCTGCACTACGACGATTTGTTTCCGATTTATGGGCTATTGCGCGTTGCGGTCATCGACCGCTTGGCGCTATTGATCGGTCGCCTATATACTCATACTCATACTTTATTGAATTCACGCATCAAACGTGCATGACAACGTGCATAAACGATACAGTGATAAAACGATGCTAACTATAAAAACAAACCTATTGAAAATCGAACAAGCACCAGTTAACAAAGGAACGTTTATAGGTACTGGAGGTACACTGGGG
>Ga0209339_1001030_pt1 | contig 11318 bp, 7 predicted proteins | sample OlaalgELextract3_FD_187376 | JGI IMG/M metagenome (GOLD analysis project Ga0209339, IMG submission 187376) | Olavius algarvensis symbiont microbial communities from Tuscany, Italy - Type A ELBA extract 3 (SPAdes) (version 2) | ecosystem: Host-associated > Annelida > Digestive system >...
GCTACTAAAACGGCTAAAAACTGTTAAAAACGGATAAAACGGCTTATGGCTAATAACGGCTTAATATGGCTAAACGGCTAAAAACGGCTTAAAACGGCTAATTACGACTAATAACGGCTAATTACGGCTAATAACGGCTGAAACGGCTAAAAACGGCTAAAACGGCTAAAAACGGCTGAAACGGCTTAAAACGGCTAAAACGGTTAAAAACGGCTGAAACGGCTAATAACAGCTAATAACGGCTAAAAACGGCTAAAACGGCTTAAAACGACACACACTACATCAAATATACCACATTGATGTGTTAAAAGTTATTTTTAAAGTTGAAAAAGTATAAAACAATGGAATTCGTTGGATGTTAATTATTTTATGATCGTCAAAATCCATAGAATGCGAATTCTCGAACCATGGTGCAAATGCATTCGCCAACAGTAGCATCATAACAATTTCTACATTCTGTGGCCAGAAGACGTGGATTTTAGCCACAAAGTTAATGGTGTGATCCCACACCCATTGTCCGTCTACTGTGAAAGTTCCATGTTGCTATAACTTTAAAGTAAACAAATCGATGTTTGACAGCACAAAGGTGCTATGTCCCACGTTTTGGCGAAATTGAGATTTTGACACCGGGTGACAAGCCCGAGCATTTTCCCACCTCTAGACAAAACGTGGAATTTCAATTCGTTACAGAAACGAAGAAAAATGACTTTATTGAAGCAGTTCATCAAACTTGAGTGGATGCGCAACGGCGCTATGTCCATTCCACTCTAGTAATTCGACGGAAGTGCTTGTTTTGTTTACATCGTTGCAAAATATTGTGATCAATAATAGTCATACTACGTTCCGGTGTAAAAAGCACTAACGTTGTATGTCCACATATATGACATACGACCTTGCGAGTTTCTCGAAAACAGGTGTTGTGGACATTGCACCTTTGTGCTGCAAACCATCAAAATACACAAAGAATCATAGGCTACTAAAATAATAAATCGCTGGCTCACAGCAGGTCGACGTAGTCATGTAGTATGCAACAATAATGCTCAATTGTTACACCCTTGCAGGTTATGCTCAACGTAGCCTAAAGCGTGGAGATTACGTTTTCACTTTGTCCATCCCATTGTCTGTCCATCCAGTTGTCCCACCATGGCAACATCGGCTCTGGCCGTAGATCAGCCATAATGGTCGCTGTCCGTGCGGGCGAGTCCATTTCTGTGCCAACATGGGGCAAGTCAGATGCAAATATCTCGGAAAGTAAGTAAGTAAACAGACATTTAAACACGCTAGCTAAACAGAAACTGTCACGAAAGCGCGAAACTACTAGAGCTAGAAAATTTAAATTAAAAAGACAATTAGATGTGGTAAAGTACTCGCTTTGGGTATAAAACTTTTTCCGCTGGGGGCGTCCAGGCAGACACTGAGATCCACATTAATCCGAAAATCCGGATTTGAATCCCGGATCAACTTTTGACCCCTTAGCTGCCTAGGGCTGGTCCCCCTGGAAGGGAAAGGAGAAGAACGTAGAGGGGAGGGGAACGGGTGAGGTGGGTGCGGATGGGGGACAGGCAGGGGTTGTGCATTTCTAAAAAATTCTTTCAAAAAGCCTTGGATATTCATATAGCATTTCTGTCCGTCCGTCCGTCTGCCCGTCCATCCGTCGTGTTCCCGCACATTGTATTGAAAAGGCTTAACATATCATCATACTCTCTTCAGAATATGGCATTGGCAGCGCAATCATTATAAATTTTCCAGTACTTATTTGGACAGTTGGACAAGTACCCCCTATGGGGGCGTTGAATATAGGTGCTGTAAATAAATTTCACAATTATTATTACGTCTACTATAAATAACTTTGACCTCACTGACAACTTGATGTTGAACTTGAAAGATAGAGTTATAAGGTCGTACATAATGATCTATCGATCGACACCATTTTCAATGACCTTGGCTGAGCCTTAACCGATATTTCAAGGGCACGCCATTATTCGACGTTTAATATCTCTAATATCGCTAATACCGTTCTTTATGTTATAAATGTAAAAACTGCCATTTTATAACAACGTGTAAGGCCCATAGCAAAGTGACACATATAAAACAGCATATTTTTTGTCACCTCAAGGGCAATGAATATAATATATATCTTTATTCACCATATATGGTAGCAAATCAGAAAAAATATAATAAAAATTGAACAACGTAACTAAAGTAGGATAGCATATTAATTATAGACAATAATAGCAATCACTTGCAACTGACTGGAAAGAAACACATCAAATTACAGCCTTGATGCTGACAAGTGCTTAAACTTCATGTCGAAACGTTCCGTCCTTTGTTTTAGCATTTCACTTGGTACTTAATACACAGTGCTTATTATATCGACAGCCTTGAGGTGATGAAAATATTTTTGCTGTTTTATACGTGTCACTTTGCTATGGGCATTGGTCGAAAGCGAAACAAGATGTAGAATTCCGCAATGGCGGACGTTTGGGCGAATTCAATGGCATGTCATCCCAGAGCCACGTATCACATTGCATGGTGCTGCCACTTGGTGAATTCACTGTCACAATTCCAGAGCCACATGCCACATTGCAGGGTGCAGTCACAAGGCGAAATCAATGTCATGATCGTGCCACATTGCAGGGTGTAAGAATTCCATCCCCCATATTGAAAATCGTCTTTCACCGTATTTTATATTTTTTGTTTTTAATGCAGTTTAGGCTTTGACGAGCGGCGACTTTCGTGTCGTCTCCTATACACTTTTTCTACACGGTGAGTCAACAAAACTTGCCGTATAGTATTAGGCATAACTTTAGCAAATGTTGACCGATTTTCACAATTCTTTCACTGTTGGACTCAGCAATAAATTTGCAGCAGGGCCATTGTTATATTTTTAACCGCACCGATCAAAAATAGCAAAAATCTGACATATTTAACACAGTAACAGTAGTTTACTTTAAATGTTCACAAAATCAGGAAATTAAACGTTAGCATAATGTGCTCAAATTAAATGCTTAAATGTCCTCCTTTGGTACGAATACGTGAATGGAGACATTTGCGCCACTTACTGCGTCGTCGATGACGGTTTGCTCCAGCCGTGCTGGACATCGATCATACGCTGCTTCAGTTCATCAACGTCATGAACATTTACAAAAGTTATGCCTAAAACACTAGAGTGGGATGCTTTTTTGACTCACACTGTATACATACAGCACCAACAATGCCGTCGATTCATGGACGTGTCGGCTTTGCCGCATATAAAAGTATTTGTAAAAACGTGATTACCGTAACTGCATCGCGTCGCCAATCACTAATTTTATTCAACTACCACAAATGTTATCCTATTGCCGAAAATTCTAGCGTTTTAAGGCCACATTCCATTATTATAGCCAGCTGCAAACCTGGCTGCAAACCTGGTTTTCTACCAGGTTCGCAGCCAGGTTTTCGACAAATTCGTGCGGGTTTGCGACATGCTTTCGACATGCTTTCGACACGCTTTCAACACGCTTTCGACTTTTTTTTCTCGAAAACCTGGTCGCGAACTTGCTGCATCAATCTCGACATGTCGAGATTGATGCAGCAGGTTTGTTGGTTCGTGCGCGTGCTAGACAAATGGAATGTAGAAAAAACCCGTTTCGAGCCAGTCAACGAACCTATTGAAGCTGGATTTTCGTTACGTATTTTATTATTCGTGCTTATCGTGACGTAAAACGCTATGCAAAAGCTTGATTTTACACCCAAAAACGTTACAAATTGCGTGTATAATGAACCCGCGTTATGGGACACAGAATTCACCAACGTCCATCCTGAAATTACTGTACGTATCGACTCATGTCATTGGCTTTCATTTCTGGAAGCATTGTGCTATACGCATCATATCCGTGTCTGTCTCCGATGTACTGTTTAACCTATGTGGAGTGTTTCTGTTTCTTCTGCTAACACCGATTTTGTTTGAAGCAGGTTTGAAGCAGGTTTGCAGCTGGCTTGCTACCTGCTTTCGACCTGCTTGCGACCAGTTTTGCGGGTTTGCGACATGCTTTCGAGGCGCTTTCGACTTTTTTTGTCGAAGACTCGAAAACCTGGTCGCGAACTTCGCAGCAGGTTCGTTGGTTCATGCGCGTACTAGACAAATGGAATGTAGAAAAAAAAACCCGTATCGAGCTAGCCAACAAACCTGTTGAAGCTGAATTTTCGTTACGTATTTTATTACTCGTGCTTATTATGATGTAATTAAGTGAAAAAACGCTATGAAAAAGCTTGATTTACACCCAAAAACGTTATAAATTACATCGATAATGAACCCGCATTATCGGACACAGAAGGCACCGACGTCCATCCTGAAATTACTGTACGTATCGACTCATATCATTGGCTTTCATTTCTGGAAGCATAGTGCTATAGGCCTACGCATCATATCTGTCTGTCTCCGATATACTGTTTAACCTCTGTGCCATGTGGAGTGTTTTTATTTCTTCATGGCCGCTAACATCGATTTTGTTTGAAGAAGGTTTGAAGCAAATTTGAAGCAAGTTTGCAGCTGGCTTGCGGCCTGCTTTCGACCTGCTTGCGACACGCTCACACAAGTCTGCGACCAGGTTTGCAACCAGGTTTGCAGCTTGCTAGAAAAATGGAATGTGGCCTTTACAGAAATTGTGGTCGCTCAGATTTCGTATCAGAAGTAAGGACGTTGCAAATTTTGTACGTGTGCAATGAAAAAAGTCAAAAGTCATGCGAATCGTTTCCAGATTATCAAAATTACTGCAGTCTGTCTGTAGGAAATCGTCATCGCAACTAGAGCATTTTATATATTCAAGTACCGGCTACGAGTAGATCAATATTTCCTTCTGTATAGTCGAACATAGTCGAACATTGGAGCAACTCCGAATCTGACAGAACTTATTGTATCTTGATCCCATAAAAATCCGATTACTTGTATGTACATGTACACTTTGACGCTAGACCGTCACTCTGCGCAGTGGAAAACAATAAACTGACACAGTAAGTGCGTCTTTCATTGACGCCTGCCTGCATATTACGGCGACCACATCGGTCGACAGCAAATAACGGAATTATGGGATTGTCCTGCTTGCTGCTGGATGAGGATAAGGGTGATGTGTGAAGTCTGTATGCGTGCGGTACACCCATCAAACCACTGCGACGATACACGTGATATAATTATATTATTTTTTGCTGTTGTCTAGTGCCGCCTGCCCATCTACACCTCAGATATTTTTACTACAGCTCACCCGACAGATGGACAGAGCTTGTTCTTGGTTAAGATCTGTCCAAGGGTTCTGTCGATTTTTACCGCGCGATGCTGTGCATAGCGCGGACTATGCTGTCGCATGATGCATATCCGTCCGTTTGTTTGTCTGTCTGTCTGTCACACGCCGGTATTTTATCAAAACGGCTAAACACATCATCAAACTTTTTTTTCACCTCGGGTAGCACCATTCTAGTTTTACCACAGTAAACAGTATTGCAATACTTCGAAGGGGCGCCGAATACAGGAGGTATCGGGATTTTTGGCCAATATCTCGCTTTATCTTGGAAATGATACGAAGTAGAGCCATAGTTTCTATGGAATGCGAATAGGAAACCGTATACCCAGTCTTTCGAACGGTACCATTTTAATGACCTTGAACGACACCTAACCCAGATTTCAAGGTCATGCCGTTATTTGACGCTGAATATGCGAGAAACGGTACCAGATACAGACATAGTTACAATGGAATACTAATAGGAACTTACACACGCTCTACTCAAGGGTATCATTTTGAATGACGTTGAGTGACCTTGAGTGACTTACCGAAATATTCATATTCAGTGATACGAAGCATAGCGCCGTCTGTCTGCGACAACTGAGCTTCTTGTCGTATGTGATATGCGAACGCAAGTAACATTAAGTTTGGTCTGTGTGGCGCAGTTCGCTATTCTAAGCATGTCGACGCTTAAGTATTTGTACCGCTCGCCCTGTCACGACTCCGTGGTATTTCAGTGGAAAACTGGAAAAGACGGTCATCGCACTACGCTGCGATTGCGAACACTATTATAAAACAAGTAGCGCAGCTGTTGCTGAGACATCTTGCGTTAATTGTCTTGTGTATCGGCACACTGCTACTTAATGTGCCGCTCGCTGACAGGTGCTGCCACGTAGCGAATGACAACAAATTTCACACGCGACAGACAAACAAACGAGCAGACGAACAGACAAACAGAAGAATATCGCCATTGCGTAATGCCCCCGCATTAGCGAGTGGCGGCTTGATAAAGTAACTATCTTCGCGATCTTTTGGCACAAGAGACCCAGTTCCACGGATTACCAGGTGGCATAAACAGTTTTGTGAAAAAAATTCGCTGTTTCCGCATGGCTTATGTGTGTCAGAGACAGACAGACAGAAGTATTTTCCGTCGCATTGAGCGAGCTACTACTTCGTAACGGTCGCTAAAATTGTTAGTTTAACCCTTTAATCGCCACATTAAAACCGCAGAGCAACGGACCATCATACAGTGATTGGTAAATTTGGTACACTGGCCGTTGATGGGTTAGCTGTTACATTTGGTACAGCGATGAGGGGACTGAGCGGGAGCGCAGCCCGCCCAGGCCCTTCGTCGCTGTACCAAATGTAACAGCCCACCCATCAACGGCCAGTGTACCAAAATCGTATTATTCGATGTGGCATTGTAGTTGCCTTTGGAGTCTAAAGGGTTAACAAGCAGTAGTAACTGTATGTTCGAGACCCTGCGCGGGATACGCTATATATACGTATCTGTCTGCGTCTATTTATAGGCCATTATGCGTGGGGTGTAAATAAGACATAGGCCTAACATGCCAGAGTGTGTATGTATGGTTTGTCCGGACGAAGGCAAATTACCTTAACGATATGACCATTACGAATATTTTCGCAATTTACACAACTTTCCATATTGGGAATTAGCGTTTTTGAGTAGAAGTTTTTTTTTAACTTTTATATCTTATGAAGTCTGCAGTGTGCAGTATATTTAATTGAAAATTGTACTATTTACGCTAAATAAGTAGTAATTAATGTGTTTAAAATTTAATTCTGTTCAGATTTGTTACTGTTAAGTGAATGTGAACTTGAATTTGAATCGAGATACTGTGTAGGCCTATTATACAGGTGTCCACAAAAAACAAAGCCAACTACTTTCAGCAGCGTCAGTAAACCGCAACTATACGCTGTAATTTTTGGTATAGCAATTCAAGAAACAACTGCGAGTCTGGCTATGATTATGTCTCCCACCTCATCTGCGTAATGCCCATACCTGGTGGAACGTTTCAAACAAGTTACATTTTGGTGATAAACAAAACAGTCAAACAGTAAAACCCCAAATTCAAAAAAAATCAGCATTAACTTAACACACTGAAACACGAAAACACCACAAAATGTGCTCAAAATGTCCATCGTGAGCCCTTACACAACCAGAGATAGACGGCGTCGCCACACACTAATGGTTGCAATAACAATCGAATGGTCCTGCTTTCTCTATTCGACTAACAGTCTCTGTTTCATAGTTCTGCAAGACGTCATTAAAACAAAATATCCCAGGTAAGGGTATTGCACAGGCTTTGTTGGAAATGCAACTGCAGTTGTGTCTTGAGTAGACTCAGGAATAAGTCCTCCAAAGTTTATAAAATTTCACCAGTGCTAAATAAAATTATGCTAAAAATTATTTTGCTTTGTTTTTTTGTGGACAAAGTGTACGTGAGCCAAAAATTGTGGTATTTGCGATATACGCGCGGCTTTTGGCCCATACTGGAAACAAAGTCGAATTCGACACGGTCGATTTTGTCAAATTCGACAAAGTCGACCGAATTGAACATGTTCAACTATGGCGACAATGTCGACCGCGACAAGCTGTCGACTGCAACTTTGTCGCCAATTTGTACGGACGAGCGACAAAGTCGAAACGACATCACCAGTGACTGGATCATCACATGGCTCATAAATATTCATATAAGTTGTCGTTCGACGCTTGTTCAACAAAGTCGGACGCGCCGGCGACAGTCGACTGTCGACAAATGAGCGACAAATGCGCGACATTGTCGAAGTCGACAAAGGTAAAGGTAACGTGGATTTATATAGCGCCTAGTCTTGAAGGCGCTCAGACATGGATCACACAGTTTTACCTGTAAATTACACCAGGCCTGCCTTTACGTCGTAAGCGTTCACCAGATGGCGCTACCACTGACTTGTGATAACGTCCGTCTAACTGCAGCTTGCTACTCATCTATCCGAAAGGATGAAAGGCTGTTTTGGCCTAATTGGCTGACCTACAGCGGACGATTTACCCAGGTAAGTGGTCACCCGTCAGCTGTTGGTCGAGCGCAGAACAGGGAAAGTTCGCTGGTCAAAGAACGACGTTCTACCACTGCACCACCCAACCAAAGTCGAAGTCCACAAAGTCGAATTCGACTTTGTCGCCAGTGTTTACCGGGCCTAACAGGCGACAAATGTGAATGCGAACTAAGGCGCATCTACCGCAGTGAATGTTTCAGACTCGTGCAGGATTGCAGGTAGCGCGATTGCAAAATAATTACAGCACGATGGCTGCGATCTCACGGTACACGCGACAACTATGGAAATAAAACGATTTTATAGTTTTATTTTATTATCGCCATTCGCCGTCGAGCAGTTCGTTGTGCGAGATTCGTTATCAGCAGCATGTCGGGTTGACCGCGACCCGATCCACGCAAGCGAGTATATCAGCGGTGGTTAGCCTAACGGTCGGCGTATTATCGCGCCGGGCGATGTCGCCGGTCGACCCGGGACGCGGATGCGGAGGCTGCGACGCGACACCGTGCGACGTGACTCGTGACGACACATAACGCTGCAGCGATTTGATGAGATGCAACAGGATCCGACTAGACCGGCATGCAACGCACGACGCGGACGAAATAATCTATCCGACATTAGACGGTCTGCAGCTGAGTCCCGCAGCTCTGTAATTGAGCCATCAGCTGCACTAGGGCTGTTCCAGAGAAAAGCTTCTCACGAAGTTACGAACGACATGCAGCTAACTTTGACCAGCACCTCATTACGATACGATATGAAACGATAAGCTATTATTATTATTATTATTATTATTTATATTTATATATATTATTAACAAGCAGTAAAAAACTGACGGATAGCCAGCGCTATAGTCTACCATGCAAGATTAGAAACTAAAAGAAATCATGATGAAAACAAAACAAACAAATGAGCGTAATAAGTCCAAAAACAGTCCAAGTCCGTGAAAGCAGTCCAGAGGTAAGTGAATATTGTCGATTCGCTACTACTCACCTTAAATTTGTCCGAGGACCTTAATAACCACGAATTTTACGGATTGTCTGCGTACGACATCTGTGTTTATGCAATATTTGGCCAACTGTCCTGGAAATATGGCAACCACCTGCCAGGCCGAAAATTCACGAAGTTTTAATTACCGCTCTGTCTATGGAAACGCTGGTTTTATTTCTTAACGACTAATCGCAGAGAGAACAGCGATCGCCCGATGACATATGACATGACGGACCGACCACGCGCATATACAACGCGCCATGAGCGACCCCAAACGGCGGTTCGGATGACTTACACTTCAGACGAGCGCCGATGAGAGAATCTGCGGAATTGGTGCACGGGGAGGAGAGAAAGGTAAGGAGTTCTCTTCTGGGAACGCTACGTGATGAAGTCAGCCGCTAAAATGATGCCGCTGAGATGGTTTCGAGTTGTATTCGATCTGCTCAGCGATCGGATGCGATTCCAGCGTCTCCGATTGAATCAGGACATAGTCACGAACGTTGTCAACGGCTGCACGACATTCCTGCAGTATCTTGCCAAGTCGGCAGTCCTTGAAGGTGGCAGCCAATAATCCTACGACGTTTCTACTGTTTTTATGCACGCAAAGTGGACCATATAGGCTACAGCTTCTCGGCATGCATGTAATTCCGCCGTCCTGATATACTGTTTTCTGCCAATGCAATTCAGAATGACTTCATGTGAATTCACTCTACTTCTCAGATATCAAACATGTTCCAAGCACTTAGTAGCATATTACTGCGATGCAAGGTTATAAAGTTTTACCTCCTGCGAAGCCGACGTATTGTTGGTGCCCGCCAACTCAATTGCCGCCCGCAATATTTGAGTTATAATGATGTGGAGTGCTATTTGTTGCATATTGGCATTGGTTATAATGGCACTAGCGTGTGTGAATTTCGTAGATGTTCCGCGACAAACAAAACCGTGTTTGTTATCAGTCTGCCTTTAACGCTTGTTTTCACCAGTTTCTGCGATTCACTTGCGTGCTTGTTGCGTGCGTTGTATAATTAGCCCCATTCTTTTCGAGGTTGTTTACACGGCTAGTTTTCTTGTGCCGCGGTGATAGTCTGCATACAGAAGTATGGTCAGTAACCTGTTGTTTATTTGTGTATGTCCAGTGACATATTTAATGACGACGATGACGCTGGGCACGGTGTCCGTATGCATGACCGTGCTTGTGCTCAACGTGCATCATCGAGGCGCCGAAACTCGCATCTCGCCGTGGCTTCGACGCTTAACTCTCGTGCACCTTGCCCGTCTCGTTGGCGTCCAAACGTCGGCGCTCGACGCCGCCCGGGGCCGCGGGCAGCCGTCGACCGGCCCAGGTCAGGGATCTCATCCGCCGCCGCCGCCGACGACGACAACGATGACAAAGTCCGGCGTCCTTCGTCGTCGTCCAAGTCTGCGGCAGGAGCAGAGGCAATGTGGTCGCAGCGGCGGTCGACAGCAGGTTGGCAACGACGGTGATCGGACACTCAGCTGCCACTACGCACCACTCGACGGCGTCGCCAACGACGTATCCGCCAGTACCAACAACGACGTCGGGCCGCCGAAACTTGGGATCGATACGCCACAGAACGGTCCGTCGTCGGTGGGTCTACGAGTGCCTTCTCTGGTGATGTCGTACGGCCGACGATGGCGCAGGCAACAACTGCAGCAGCAGCAGCAGCGGCGGCGGCGGTTGCTGTTCGATACAACCGGAAGTGTCGTCGGCGACCGTCTGTCCCGCAACGGCGGCGACATCGACATCGGCAGCTTCGCAGGTCGGTCGCCGCCGCCTTCGCCGCCGCCACTGCGGGCGGTGACCATCCACGACGACGACCACGACGGTGAGACGTGCATCGACCGGGGACTAGACGGATCAGCGGCCGACGACAGCGACGTTATAGTGAGTGAATGGACCGAGTTGGCCAAGGTGTTAGACCGCATGTTCTTCTGGCTGCTGTTCGCTCTGATGACAATGTCTACGATCGTTATTCTGCTCTACCCAAAGTACACCGGGAA
>Ga0209339_1001031_pt1 | contig 11306 bp, 3 predicted proteins | sample OlaalgELextract3_FD_187376 | JGI IMG/M metagenome (GOLD analysis project Ga0209339, IMG submission 187376) | Olavius algarvensis symbiont microbial communities from Tuscany, Italy - Type A ELBA extract 3 (SPAdes) (version 2) | ecosystem: Host-associated > Annelida > Digestive system >...
GGCGGAGCCGTACCATGCAGACATCGAAAGACGAGAACAGAGAGTTTAAACTCTATCCGCTCTGGCACCCGCAGCCAGTGAAGGTCACGGAGTAGCGGGGCGCTAAATACAGGTGGGGCATATTCGTAATTTTCAAGCAATATCTCGCTGTATCCCGGAAACGATACGAGATAGGACCATAGTTAGAACACTCATAGGAAATCGTACCAAAGCTTTCGAATGGTACCATTTTCAATGACCCTGAGTGACCCCTAAACTAATGGCACGCAATGGCCTGTTATGTGCTGATGTGCCGTTAAGAAACTACTCAATCAATCAACCCCTAAACTAGATTTTAAGGTCACGGAGTTACTATAGGCCCTTAGATGCATAGATGCACAGCTCACACACAATCTGTTTGCGATAGCTAAGTTTCTTGTTCCGAATTGGAATGCTCTAGTTAAAACATCTACCATCCAGCAATTCACTGAACCACCACAACACGAACAACAACACGTTATCACGATTGTTATGATTATTATTACGGATATCCACTGAATACTGTTGCGTTGCATGAAAATCAAGTGACACTGAGCTCAACAAAAACAAGTTGGTAACGTAGAACGTCAAACAGTGCTGCAAAGCTGACTGCAAACTTAGCTGCAATTAACCGCAATCACAAATACATTATCATTCCTGTCAACTGTCATCATCACCATCAATATCACAGTTACACAAACAACCATTTTAACGTTCTTTTCAAGCTTTACCAAGGGTTAGCCAGCCGTCCCGCAAGGTCTCCACAGCAGGAACATTAAATTATAGTATTTTTAAAGGTCTCATCGCACTACCACACCAAGCAACAGTCTCAAAGCACATAATAGCATAATGTCATAACTGCCATGCATTAACTACTATTAATTTCATTTCAGGGACAATCTATCAGTTGTAACTGCAATTGACATCATGACATGTGTGTACCCTGCTGAATGTAGTTTCCCATATAGAAACAGAAACTAATGTTATATATTATCAAAGTTTGCTGTGATCAAGGCACTCGAGGGATTTATAGTCGTCGTCACAAAACATGATATACTTATATTGGCTTGAAACAACCGTCGACGTGACCTAGTTTGTCTGACTGACCGATTTGGACAGTAGAAACTGCTCGACAATTTTAAAACATTTAATACAGCACATCACCAAAATTACATAAATCGGGCCGCACCTCCGATTCCGCGCCTCATTACTGAATGTGCATACATTATAAACGCATGTATAATAATAATAATTTAATCAATGACGACGACGACAACGATAATAATAATAACAAAAAATAATAATAATAATAATGCAGTACTCAGTGCAAAGATACAGCAGCAATGACCACAGCTCTCTCTCTCTCTCTGCGTTGTCTGTCACGTCTAGTTGTATTTGACTACTAACACAATATCAGTCAGTCACAAAGTCTAAAGTCCAATGCACACGAAGCAAGTTAGCAAGGAGGGGACTGGGCGGGCTGCGGCCCTGCCCAGTAGTGATGGGCGAATCGCTAAGAACGAAAACGATTTGATGCAGTGCCACAAACGATTCGATTCAGTACAACTAACTTCACGTTATTTGATAAATTCGCTTATTTTTGTTAAGCCCGTAAATGACAATGTCTATGTTAGTATTAGTCCTGTTTGCCTATAGACATTTAACATAATAGTGTTGTATGTGTTATTCTTTGCATATAAAATTTCTAGTATAGTATACTATAGGCCTAGTAATGTATAGTATAGTATAGTACAGTACAGTACAGTAATATTTACCAGTAATCGGTAACCGAGTCCAGTCACCAGTAGTAGAAGCTAGCACTAGAAAACTTGCGAGCAAGTTGCACGCTAGATGCAAGTTGCCGGTACGATAAACGAACATGGATGACACTGTACTAGCACTGTATGCCAAACAGAAATTAACAACTATTATCAAAAACACTACATAATGCCAGGTACAATAAATTATTAACTGTCGAACATAAATAATAAATAAGTTTACTGGTACAACAAGATCGTCAGTCAGGCAACAGAAAAAAACAAACACCTGGAATGACCAATCACAGCTTGCAATTCACGTCACGTGATGACTATGCCTTACTAGCGTGCTAGAAACTGCTTGCCAGTGGCAGGTCAGACGTTGCAAGTCCTAGTGCTAGCTTCAAGGACTAGAGACGTGCAGTGCATCGTGTGCATTGGGCTTACGACAACAGATCACGTCAATGATTATCACACATGACAGCTGCAGCAGTGACTACCGTACGCATGCGACTGACAAAGGGCTGTTCAGCAGTACACAGCCATTTAGTATTATATCCTGTCTCAAAAAAACGAGCCAACTTCCGCTAGTTGTAGTTTCGACAAGCATGGTCTGATTTGGATAATTTTGGGTTAATGGCATATTCAAGTTTCATTGTCTCTTCACTTCTGCTTACTTTATTTGCTTTTAAACAGCTGCGACAGAAATGACACGACTACTGGCAGCTCTGAAAAGAACTGGTGCCTCTGAAAAGAGCAGGTTTTATTTTAGCAGATGTTCGAAGTTATGTCCTTTCACCTTCATGCATGCGTATAACCGCTTTTTCCATTGATCAACAGCTTCGTCAATGACAGTTTGTGATATGCTTCAACATGTTCAATGAGGCGCAGCTTCAAGTCGCTGGTGCCGCGAGATTTCTGTTGCAGCTATTTTAAAAGCAAATAAAGTAGTAGTAGTAAAGGGACAAGTAAAGTAGAATATGTGTATAATTTCTGAAACTGATGCTGTTTACCCAAAATTATCAGTCCATGCTTGTTGACACTACAGCTTGCCAAAGTTGGCTCTTTTTCTTGAAACACTTGTGTACACTCATATTTTAGATTCAAGCAGAATCTTCCATTGGTACTACGTTGCTGCAGCTCACAGCCTGATCAGGCAGAGTATAAACACTCACATCAAAGATGGTAAGTAAATAAGTAAGTAAGTAAGAGTATTTATATCCGGTGCCTAAAGCAAGAGTCACTAGCAGGCAGTTACAGTACCAGACAGTTTGTCTATGTCACAGTGGGCCCACCACGTTCATGAAAATTTATACCATGCTGTTTACTGATTTCACGTGCATGCCACCAAACAGCCCTATAATGATATAAGCAAATAAGCATAATACTTATGGACTGTAACTCAGAAACGTTTAAGACAATGCATCACTAATGAAATATATCAGCAGTAGAAGAAGAAGCTGCATAGAACTGAGCAACAAAATCAACAAAACACCTGTTTAACCAATAACGTGCCATCACTGAGGTCCACAAGGACCTTCACTCGTCACTGCAGTGTAACGTTAATGATAGAAAAATAGAAAAACAGCCACACACAAATCACTTGAAAACACGGACTAGAACTATCTCTTAGTCTGAACCAATCAGTCGATAGGAAACTATCGAACGAGATCTAAATCTACGCAAAAACGTGCCAGTGTTTTTCTCTAAGACGTTAGTGCTACCTCTAAAAAACAGAACAGAGTAGAAGCCGTGTAAATAGTTATCAATTAAACTAAATTGTTCCGGTCAGTTTAAATCAGAGATGTGACCGGTTCTTTGGTCTCGTCTCGAATCAAACTTTTCTCTTCCAAGTTTTATGGAAATCAATGTGCAGATCAAAAAAGAGACAGCTGTAATCTGTTTTTCAATTTTTCAAGCCTTTGCACAGAGTTGAACCCGAAGAAAGCAGCTGTGACAGTGGACATAGACAACACAGTCAGCAGCCGAAGTGAACAACTCAACTTACAAACGATCATCAATTATTTGGGGAAAACCCTATTTCTGGAATGTATTGTATTCTAAGCTGAAGAAGCCAGATTTGACATAGGAAATATGGTGTTAGCTACTCTTCTCCAAATCCAACACATAAAAGTACTTCAAGACCTGAGGTTCCAGCAAACTGAAAACGCACTGGCCTGAATCATCGTAGGTGCAACAATCATAGCGACGTGGGGAGAGGCTCCAAATTTTGACACTCCAGAACCAGAAACGTACTGGCCCCCAACTTTTGGGATACACTGGCATATTGACTGCTGGCTGGCAGATGCATAGATCTTAGTACAAAATTTCACCATTTTCTTGGCGGCGATACCCCATCACCCCCAGTCATACATGCAACTGTGACAGGTACCGTCGGGTAGCATGGGAACTGGTACCCCACTTCTGATGGCGTCGTGGGATAAGCAATGAATTGGCCAAACAGCGAATGTGGTGTCCCAGTCGCAACATCCTACAAGCATATTCTGACATAAATGCTACTCAGATGCACCAAAATACACCTTTTCAAATAAAAAAAAACAGAAATTTGCCTGGCTCCACTCTCTGTGAGAGGGGACATCCTCCCCACACCCCATCCCCTCACCCCTAACTTTACACTAATGGTTTCACCCTGAGCATCACAAATGCTGCATAGAAACTTGTGAAATTTCTCCGGCAACTCAGCAGTAAAAATGAGATCATCGTAAGAACGACTTCTGCTATTTACCAGCAGAGACAAACATAAACACATCAATCTTCAGCATTGCACCATAGATATATCTACAAAATAGTGACATGGAAGTTTCAGTCAACCACAGAAGCGACGTTTAGTCACCATAGAGAAGTCCGTTGGTTTTTCCGACTGGCACTGGATGGCAATGTGATGTTTGCGGTGGCTGTATTGTTAGGCCAAGACTGCGGCGCTATGCCAAATATTTTCCACGCCGAGTTCAGCTGTCCATGATTTCCAACTGCATGTGTCTCGGGCCTGCCAGCACATAAGTTACTGTTAACCTTTTAATCGCAACATTAAAACTGCACAGCAATGGACCACCATATAGCAATACAGTGATTGGTACACTGGCTGTTGACGGGTGGGCTGTTACATTTGGTACAGCAAGGAGGGGCCTGGGCGGGCTATGACCCTGCCCAGTCACCTCCTTGCTGTACCAAATGTAACAGCCCACCCATCAACGGCCAGTGTACCAACTTCGTATTATTTGATGTAGCACTATAATCGCCTTTGGAGTATAAAGGGTTAACAATCAACTATTTAAAAATTTTAACCAATATCTTTTTAAACTTCCATCTCCACTTTGACAAAACAGTTGATGCACAGTCAACAGCAGTTCACGCCAGCTGACTGTGCTGACTGTGCTTTAGTCATGTCGGATTATTTTACGCCTCTTTCAGGGCGGACTTGGTGGCGGAGGCATTATGTTGGTCCATTCGTTTGTCTGTCCATTCGTCTGTTACCACACCTGTGAACACGATATTTTGAAAATAAGTAAACCGATTTTGATGCAAATTAGCACAAGTGGTCCACGTGGCAAGGGCATGAAACATCAACTTTGGGTGTCAGGAGGTCAAAGGTCAGAGCAGTCAGAAACAGATCACAATAATCCATTTTGGCGAGATTTTTCAAGAACTCTCCGACGAATTTTAACCGAAACTGTCCGGCACATATTACCACGAATGCTGTTTATGTCACAACTCTGATGCACAAGGTCAAAGGTCAAGGTCACATAAGGCTGAAATAGCTTTGAAGTCCCAGCAGAGGCATCACCCAATGTCCACATTCATGAAGCATTGGCAATGGCACTTATTACATAAGTACTGACTTTTAAACTGTTAGAAAATTTTTATGTGATTTAACATTAGGCATATTTTTTTTAAATTCATCAATTAATAAATGACTACTTACTACATCAGTCATAGACAGTTGTATTAACTAATAGTATTACAGAGAAATCTACAGAAAACATCACCTCACTGATCAGTATTCATCACCTGTATCACTAATAGCAAACCCATTTTATGACGCTATTCCAAAACAACCCGAGTAAGCCAATACCACATTCATCGAAGGCATCAAGTGTTAGTAGCCACTAGGGCTCGAATCGTGGGAATTTTTTGTATCGCGATATCGTGTGAATTTCCGTGACGATATCGTGATATTGTCACGGAATTTCACGGTCCATTCACTGACGCCATCCAGTTCGTTGTCTGAGTTAGCCAGGAAACTAACCACGTCAGTCTCTCTTTTCCTCCTCTTGCATGGCAGCTGCTCTCGTGACGGCTCGTCACGGCCAGTCTGCTCAATGCCAAGTTACACGGCCCAACACTTTGTACACATGTGTAGCTGAAAACTTTCAGAATCATGATACTGCAGCACAACGATATCATTGTGTCAAGTCAATGCTATGATACTGTCATGTTGTGAAGTCCACGACTATATCGTAGTCATGATCATACGATTCGGGCCCTACTAGCCACCACAATCAGTATGACTGCAACCTTTTCTAGTCATCTCCAGTTAATATAAACTGTGGCATCTTCCTTCTTACCTTATATTTAACATATTACTACAATTATCAATATTATGTTCTGTCTTCAGTGCTCTGATAATGCCACGAAGGGAAACTGCTGCTTAACACAGATAAACCACTGGCTAACTAGGGTTAAATACACACACTTCTAGCATAGACATTTTTTCTAGCCTAGAAGAAACCTGTTTAACCCACTTTTAACAGTTAGGAAAAAATTCCTAGCATAGCAGAAAATTTCTTTGCTAGCTATATGGCCACTAAGTGACACAAAGGTCGTGAATAGGCCAACAATGGTGGTTTTTGTTATTTTATGCCGACTTCAGGAACACAACTGTAGGGACACCGCTGTGTACAAATTTATAATTTACATCCATGGCGGGTAATCGACCGAACTTTTAAAGTCTCATCTATAATGAATTCTGCAAATAATGATTAAAATAAACGTTAAACTGAATAAGTCGCATACTACACTAAAAAGTAAACAAAGCAAAGATGTGTAATGGGCATAGACATGTGCCTCTATGCCTAGCTTGTGCAAACGAAAAATAAACAGTTCAAAAGTGCAATTATATAAGACCCACAGGATGGTTATTTTACACTCCACACAACTAGACCTTAACACCAGTAAACATCCTAAGTTTCATCAGAATCTCGTGACCAGCAGCGCTTTATAATCTCGGAAGTGGCAGCTGACTGGCATGAGCCAACGGTGCCACAGCGCATTATGTGGCCATCCATTGCCCGCGCTAACAGACAGTTGGACCCATGGTGCAGCTAGCAGACACACCATTGCCCCAATCAGCCACTGTAGGCCTTCACCTCATAGCCGTAGCTACTACTCATTATAATCAAGGTGACCACTCTCCAGACAACATGAAATTCCCTGACAATTCCATGACATTTCCCTGACTGCTCGCGCCACAGCTGTCCATGTTAAGACTCACTCACTACATGCATGTACTAGTGTTACTGTCAGAGTTTGGGGTAGGAATGCAACAGTGCACGAACTGAAACCAAACTGAAATGCACAAACTCAGCAAAGTCAAGAATGGATGCAAATATGCAGCTAACAATAAGCAGTTTTAGGCCACTTTTCAGTGACAAGATTTTTCCCGACACTTCTCTGACTTTTCGTAAAATCCCTGACATTTCCATGTTTTCCAGACAAGTGTTCACCCTGAATAATGGAACAGTGTAGTAACCAAGAATGATGAGAGAGCAGAGAAGGTTGTTACCAGTTGTGAGTGGCTTTGTGCGTCAGTTTAACGTGTCCTCCACGTCGGTCCACGTATGAGTGACTTGCACTGTTCTGCCTGCTATTGTCAGCAGCCGCGTCATCACAACGTTGTTGCTGCTGCTGCTGTTCAACAGATGGTAATGATGTCGGTGGCTCTCGAGGTACTAACACTGGACTATCAGAGCCTGATCATACACACACGCGCACACACTGCTTAATTAGCATCACTACAGCTAAAGCTTTTCAGTGCACTAGTAAGTACCGGTAGTTGGTTGTGTGGTACAGTGGTAGAAGATTGGTCTTTGGCCAGCAAACTTTCCCTGTCCTGCACTCGACCTGTAGCTGGCGAGTGACAACTTATGTGGGTAAACCATCCGCTGTAGATCAGCCAACCAGGTCGACTCAGCTTTTAATCCTTTCAGGGTAGATAAATGAGTAGTAGGCTGCAATTACACGTCCGCAACCTCAGTCTGGGGAGGCACCATCTGGTCAACACTTACGAGGTAAAGGCATTCATTGGTATAATTGCAGGTAAATCTCTATGATCCATGCCTGAGCACCTTGAGTGTAAAGTACTACAAAAAGTGCGCTATGTAAATACACTTACCTTTTACCTTTAAGTACAGCTTCCATTCTTTCACGTCATCTCAGACTGCAATAATGTGTAGGCCTAACTAATATCATATGATAATGCAGACTAATTAATTACTAGGACTTGTGAGTGATCAGACCTCTAGTGTTAGTGCCGGCTCTGCGTCTGTCCATCACTGCCTGCCCTGCGTGACGGCTGTACAACATCGGGCGTGCACTGCTACTACATACACATCACAACACTCCATATACTCCACTGACTGTGATAATAACATTTACTAATAACAATAACAGCACAAATATACCTTACACTATAATGATAATAACAAGAAGTGTGGCCGCCAGGTTCATCCGACACCGTAGGCCTCTACCAGCCTCTAATGACAGGTACAGCATTGGGCCAAAACTATGACAAGCGTTGATCGATTTTTAAAATTCTTTCACTGTTAGACTCTGCAGTAAATTTGCCATGATACTCGTGTCATATTTCCCACCACAACTGCAATGCATCGCTACATTACCTTGTGAAAAACATAATATCAAAAATGTCAAAATTCTGGTGACCTATCTAACACAATATCACCATTTTGCCTTATTGTTGACAAAATTAACCCAAGCTTAATTGTATGTGTACTTTTTAGTCACATTAAATGCTAAAATGTCCTCCTTTGGCACGGATGCATGCACGGATATGCATTTGCGACAGTCATCAAGTTCATGATGTTGATGAACTGAAACAGCATGTCACGAAGGTCTGGCGTGGCTCAGGACACACAAAGTGCCATTGACGACGCAATAAACAAGTGGCACAATCACCTCTTGGCATGTGTTCATGTCAAAGGAGGAATTCTGAGCATTTAATATGATTCAAAAGCAATGCTAATTCTTAGAAGTAAATCTATGTTATTGAGTTAAATATGTCTGAAGAATTCTTACAGTTGATGCTTTGTATTTCACAAGGTAGTGTAGTGACACATTTAAGGTGTGGCTGAAAATATGTCACGAGCCTTGTTGCAAATTTACTGCTGAGTCCAACAGTGAACAACATTTCTCAAAGTTATGAACGAATAGCAAGTGACACGTTTTTTTTGTGGCCCACGGTGTATTTGCTGCATATCTGCAACGTCTGTAGTATGCAAAAGTCTAATTTGTTATTCAGCTTATAGTTTGCAAAAATATTGTTAAAATTTTAAAAAACACAACAATTTCGTTGACATCATATAATATATGTTTTGGCAGTGTATCAGAAACTGCGGATCCGCAACGAACAATTTCTAACACTTATCTATGTCAAAAATGTTAGGGTTAGTGGGTTAGGGTTAGGGTCAGGGTTAGGATTAGGGTTAGGTATTGACGACGCCACGTGACTTCTTCTAGCCAATCACCATTAGATCCGCAAATCCGCGGATCTGCAGTTTCTGACAGGCCTGTTTTGGCGGTGTTTAAAGAATGTCGTTTCTGTACTATGTAGGTATACAAATACTATGTCAATATTAGTATTTACAATGTAGTATTTACAGTCAATGTAGTATTTACAAATACTATGTCAACGCCACTCACATCCCTGCACAAGCCACATCACCTTTACAATACACATAACTACATCAAATCTACTAGTAATTAAGATGGCAGCATGACATCTACTAAGCAGAGCTCCCGGCCCACAGGGGTAAAGTGCACTGCGCCCGAATTCAACATATCAGTATTGCAGTGCCTATAGGTCTGGCTAACATCACTGCAATGCAGAAGCCTTATTTCGAGGTATGCAAGCCAGCACATTCAGAGCCGGTCCCTGAGCCCAGGAGTATGGACGGTTACAGCATGAAAGGCATCTGGCTAAAAATACCTTGGGTTGCACGGCTGTGCTTACTCTCGCTCGTCTGTGTGGCCTGCTAGTGGTCACACAGTGAGAGGCGTGAGTGAGAGGGGACCAGCGATTAACCAAGGACCTCATCAAATCCAGAATTAAGCGAGTACAAAGGAAGTGTTGGTTCTTGTCCTCGAGTTCTTCATGTTCCTTTAAGCTGTTTTCCCTTAATATCAGACCCCAGAGATACACCGGGAGGTTTGGGAGGGAATGTCGGGAGTGCTGGTGAGGAATTTGAGGACAATGAGTTGGTAGATTGGGTTAATGTTTCTGAGAGTTCTGGTGCCAGCTCACCTGGATTATCCCAGATAAAAGGCTAGTAAAAGGTCAGTGTTTCTGTTGATGATGTTGCTGCAATGTAGATGAGATGAGACGTACACTGTTGGAGAGTTCCTGACAGCAGACGAAGGTCTGTAGAACGTGTCTGCTGACGACGACCAACTGTGACCTGACGACGTCGCCGAACTATAAATATCCTCCGTCCGCTGCTGCTGAATCATATCTGTGCAACGCTGCTGAGGCTGTTGCATCATATTTTGTCTATTTTTTGGTGACACGGAACCATCTGCATAGCTTTGTTGCCACCTGCTTTGACCTACCGCCACTACAAACATCAGAAACTTTAGAATACAATTTCACGCCATTCAGTCGCAGAAAAATTGACTTTGTTTAATTATGTTTCAGTCCACAGCCTTTTGTGCATTGTAGCAAAAATTCTACAAAGCCGCATTAATCAAAAATTTAACGTGTCCATCATTTGCTGCAACAACTAATAGTAATTAAATGATAAATAGTACAGCCGATACAATAATATAATTAATACAAAAAGTAATAACAATAATAATACCGTTGAAATAGTAATGATAATAATGATAATAAATAAATAGAATAAATAATAATACATTTCAAACCCACATCTGTCAACAGCTGTCTGTCCATAGACACCACGACATCATCACATGCTGCATGACAATACTGACCATTAACAAAAGCCGTTAACACTGAGTTGTCACAAACTGTCCACAATAAACATATTAACCCTTTGAACCCTGGTGCCCTGTATTTTCCCGACTATAACCCTGAGCCCCTGGGGACTTTTTCTATGCATTCGGCAATGTCAATATAAATAGCAAAAACCGATAGATAGATAGATAGATAGATAGATAGATAGATAGTATAGTATAGTATAGTATAGTATATAGTATAGTATATAGTATAGTATAGTATATAGTATAGTATAGTATAGTATAGTATAGTATAGTATAGTA
>Ga0209339_1001033_pt1 | contig 11290 bp, 8 predicted proteins | sample OlaalgELextract3_FD_187376 | JGI IMG/M metagenome (GOLD analysis project Ga0209339, IMG submission 187376) | Olavius algarvensis symbiont microbial communities from Tuscany, Italy - Type A ELBA extract 3 (SPAdes) (version 2) | ecosystem: Host-associated > Annelida > Digestive system >...
TTGAGTTGTGTCGCTATAAACACCCCTTTAGATAAACTTGAAACATTTCTGTTTATCGTGCGATATTCGAGTCTTGAACAAAACGGAGTCTGCTCTGAACTGCGTGTTGAGCAGCGGCATGTAGCCGTAGACTTGCACAAAGAAATTCATACACTTGTGTCGTTCGTGGAAGTGCGAGTCCTCGACAGACAGCGCCTTCGGGCAGCCTGGACACCGGAATGTCCACCGCGATGTTACCTGCACCACAATACGTTGGCCAAATAAAATTAATATGGTAGATCATTGTTTATAGATTAACAAAGTATAAAACACAGTAGGTGTTCTAAGTGACGTCCCTTTGCCTTTACACATGCATGCAGCCATGTTTGCTACTGGCTTCGTCGATGATGCTCTGATGAATACAGTCCCAAGTGTCAATGAGCCTCTGCTTCAGCTCGTCAATGCCGTGTTTTGGTTATGTGTAATGTCAGGTAGTGTAGAAACATAACTAAGGCGAGGTGGCAAATTATACATGCGTTTAATAGCTATGGTCATCAGGTATCACACTCTAAATTCATTGCAACAGACTTACAACTGTACAAGATATTCAAGATTACGTGAGTCACATTTTTTGGTCACACACTGTACTAGTAATAGTACTTATTGTTGTGGTGGTGGTAACAGTAGTAGTCTAGAAACAGAAACATTAAAAGTATTTATACTTTGATAGGTGGTTTGCGGGTGATGTGCGACACCAGGAAGTTCATCGCAAGATCTTCGCAGTTGAGATACTCGTCGACTTTGTCTCGTATTGCTTGCGGCATCACATAACTGTAGATGTACATGTAATACTGCAAAAGCACAAAAACACTTTTAACTACACAAATGTTAAAAACACATCAAAGAATAACATACACAGTATTATACATGTTACATATTATCACATAAAAGAATAACACACAACAACGTATAAAATACTAGAAATGCACAGACTACTGTCTGTGCCACTGTGATGGCCGCCTGAAAGCAATTTGTCATATGCTGTTGGGGCTTTTCCACAGAGCTACAATGCGCATTGGCCGTTTGGCCATCAAGCTGTGGAGGTCTGGGTTCGCATCTCAGGCCCTACAGCTTGCTTGTTGGTACATGCGGGCTAATTAGCACATATTCAGAGATTTGTATCTCAGGCAAGCACAGAGGGTCCACCTGTATCCCCTTAAATCTGTGACAGGCCACTAGAACAAAGACACCTAGACCTTTAGTGCAAGCCAGCATTGGGAAAACAGTGAAGGCCAGCACTATAAAGCCCGGTACACACTGGTGAAAAAGTTGAATTCAACATGGTCGACTTCGTTGAAAGTGCCGAAACTGGCAACAAATCGGCAACAAAGTCGACTGTTGCCGATACGGTCGACTTTGTTGCGGATATCGTCGACTTTGTTGCCAGTTTTGGAAACAAATCGGCAACAACGTGAATTCAACAGCTTGTAGCAGTCGACTTTGTTGCCGATACGGTCAACTTTGTTGTCGATACAGTCGACTTTGTTGCCAGTGTGTACGGGGCCAAAGCAACACGGTTGACTTTGTCAACTTTCAACAAAGTCGATCGTGTTGAATACGACTTTGTCGCCAGTGAGTACTGGGCTTAAGAAGTGCATGGCCTCAGAGAAGCCCAACGTACAGTCCTAGCTCGTAAAATAATAGGCAGAAGGACCTTCAATCTTCCCAGCTTCTCCCTTGCACCCACTACACACATGCACTGACAGTGAAAAGTGGCAGTAGCAGCGCACCACCTACACCTGGATACACCACCCTTCCTTCCCATTCTGGCCCTATCTTGTGTAATTCTTGAGATAAAGCAAGATACTGGTGGAAAATTGCTAAATTTTGTATAAAACGTCTCCGGAGGGTCCCCCAGTCAGAATTTCGACCAACTGAAAATAGAACTGCTAAATGGACATAACCTACACTAGAGATTTGACAAAAGTACAGTGTAGCATCTCCGAGATGCTGCTTCCATAATAAATGATCATTTGCAATTTTTTGTACAAAATGTTCCTTGAGGGCGCAGATTGTCCTAAGGAAAATTTGAAGATGCTTTGGGTCTGGGATGGAACCTCAGCAGTGTCAGAAAAAGCCGCTGGTAAGAGGTCCTAACTTGACCGAAAGGTTTTTAAACCTCCGGAACATCCAAAGGAGTCCGCGAATTTGCTCATTCTAAGTAATTTATGGCCATGCAGTGCAGCGACACTTTGCTGCAGGAATGTCTGCAGTGTATCCATCTTCTCTCACACTCGTGTGCTGCGAGCCTCAAACGGCAAAAGCTATCAGTGTATATTACTTTGACGTTTGTAGTCCCAAGTCCTGAGGATAAAAGTTCCAAAAACAACAATCACGTGTCTCTCCCACCCCACACTATTTTCAGTTTATGGCGGCCGACCTGGTTCCTTCACCGCTATTTTTTTCCCAAAAATGACTCACCTACCCCTACCTCACATGCAAAAATGAAGTGTGTTAACGAATCAATACTGTCAAACAACTTAAGAGTGTAGCGAGCCATGTAGGATATAGTCGATGATACCTTGTGTAAAAATGCAGCACCAGTTAAGACGACTGATAATTCACACGAGTAGTTTGAGTTGTAAAGCCAGTTCTGATGCATAATGTCCCACGCATGATATCGTCCGGGAAATCCAACTATTCGATCACGTGCTTCTCGCCAGACTCTGAAATGACAAAGTTATCAAGGTACACAATATGACCATATGATCAGTACTGCAATTCACAGCAACGGACAACTCTGGAGCTGTAAGGTAGAGATAAAATACAATCAGGGTGTCTACAAATCCAACCAAACAATTTTCCAGTATATTTTATGCAGTGGTGGCTATGTGCACATGCCGATCCTGTTTACCCGACGGACCTTACTTGGTGTTGAAGAGATTCATTCAGTTGGTATAATCAATAATATAAAAACTTCTTACTCTACACAACTAAAGATGGATAAAAGAGGCACTTTGGATCAGGAAGACACCAATGTGCATAAATTGGGATGCAGAATCCTACCACCTTAGCCACACATGGGACCAGGTAATTTCCAGGTCACGTGCTCCATCAAGCTGTAAACAATCAAGACGGCCTTACTTAGTTAGCTGACAACTATTGGCCAGGATCGCTAATCCCTGAGATAACAGTGATCGTGTTTACCAGGTTAATGCAGTGTAGCATAAGAAAAAATTAACAAACTGCGTTAGCCAGTTTCCCAACTACTGGACCGTAGCTAAATAAACCATCGATCATCGATCTATTATACAAACATTTCCAGGAAGAGCATTAAATTCCAGGAGATTTACAGTATTTCCAGAAGGTATTTCAAATTCCAGTAGATTTCCAGCATTTCCAAAAGTTGTAGACACCCTGTACAAGGTCCCATTTATCACTGTAATGCAGGAACTGTTCAAAAGTACAGTATCTCTGAGATGGCTTTCTATACACTATTTTGTTCAAAAAGTGCTAAAATAAAAAAAATTTAATCTATTTCAAGATCACCATAAATACACAACAAATGTTATTTCTAACAGTGATATTATCACTGCTGCATATAAAAGAGTAGAAACAACAGGCCTATTGAAAATTTCAAATTGACCGTGAATAAACGTTTCAAACATGTGAGTAAACATTTCAACACTGAACTGACACAAATATGATGATAATATGAACAAGATTATGAAATTAGCATTTGAACACAGATGTGTCAGAGAAAATCACATGCAAGGTAACTGTCAGCACCTGTAATGTCTATGTGAATACATTCAATAACATACAAACAACCATTGGAACAGCCATTTTCCAAATTTACCCATGTTAACCAGAGGTACCCAAAGGACTGCAACAAAACCACTGCATATTGTTGGAGTGGTATATTATACATGCTGGATGCTTTTCCTGATGCCCAGTCAGCAGCATCAAAGCACTTTATGTAATAATCATATACTAAAATTTTTAAAAGTATGACTGATGGCCAACCTAAAACCAAACATGATTTCATCGTGTCGCAAGTGGGCGTCGTCATCCACAGATAAAACAGCTTCTGTTTCAATAGCATCATACGGCAAGAACCTGTTGTTCAAACTGTTCCTTGCTGTTTTTATTACCTACAATTACAACAATGGACTTGAATCTTTCTGTCTACAAAAACATTCGACTTACTATGACAACAATCCAGCTGAGTTTTTAACTACAAATATACAACAGTTTAAGGCACCTCTTAAAACCTAACTCAGAAGGATTGTAATATTCAATATACAAATGTCACACATATGCAGACATGGAGTTCTCGAGACTTGGGTATTTTGAAAGTCTTGGTCTTGAACACTAAAGTCTTGGTCTTGGTCTTGATGCCTAAGGTCTCGATCTTGGTCTTGGTCTTGATGCCTAAGGTCTCGGTCTTAGTCTTGAAGCTTGGTCTTGGTATTATTTTCTAGCAGCTGAATAAATTTGAAATTATAATGTTAATTTTAAAATGTAAAATAACGTAAAATACAACGTGAAAGAAAAAGCTATTGAAAGCGTCGTGACGTTGTGTATTCAGACATGGGCCCATTCGGTAGTTACACACGTCAAATGACAAGTAAATAATAAACAGAGGCAGTATGGCATCGGCGAAATCGCATGTTCCGGCAATTATGAAATGTCTTGGTCTTGGTCTTGTGGCTATGGGTCTTGGTCTTGAATGTGTGGGTCTTGGTCTTGTTCTTGGTCTTGAAGCATTGAGTCTTAAATCCAAATCTGCACATAGGATTGTAATATTCGGTATACAAATGTCACACATATGACAAAACACTAACATGTACGTTGACGCCAATATCAGGCCAGTGTAAGTCTTCAGAAGGAAGCTGAGGGCTGTTCCAGACGATGACGACTTTGTTGAGATGCGGCAGACCTTTAAGACGACTTATTGCATTTATCAGGACAGCTTCCCGTTCGTACGTCAAAATAACGACTACAACAGTAGGGAAGCAGCAACGATCTGTAAATAAAAGTCATCCATTATATCACTGGAGTTTGATCCCAATAATAAATGACATGCAACAAACTGCATCCACGTGTTTAACTCTCAGTTCAGTCCAATGAGGCTGGTTTACTCTCTTTTAATATCAACCAAAATAAGCAACGACAACAACAACATCTGAAATGAGTCTCAAACTAGAGTGCTGAAGGCTGCCTGCAGTCATTTGATGCCCCCACAGCAGAATCTGCATAATGGACTTCCCCGTCCTGTGGACTATTCCATTTTTGCACAACAATGGATTTCTCTGCCTGTGGGCAAGTCCACGTTGGCACAGAAATAGACCTGCCTGCGTGGACATTCTGCGGGCCTACGGCCATCACAGCTGGCATGGCTGGCTTACTTACTACACAGGCCTGGATGCAGACACTGCCACGATCGAATCCTGTCAGTGAGTGTTTGATTGTAAATATTTGAGTTGTAAAATTTGTTTTTACATGTTAAACTACACGTACGTATTTATTTAATTTATTTTTAATCTTTACTGTTTAGTAACTATTCAACAGCCTTACCACAATTCTAGCCATTGTGAATGACGACACCATACATAGCAAGGCTGTCGTGACGTTATATATCAATGTTATGCCACGATAGTTCCATGTTAGACTGCCAGGATTGCCACTTGTCTGCTTCCAGCCTGCAGGCCTGTGTAGTAAGTAACTAAGTAAGTATACAAGAACTCAGCTATCGCAAACAGATCGCGCATCAGCTGTGCAGACATGTTGAGGGCATCTATAGGCCTAAATATTACACCATGACCTTGAAATCTAGGTTAAGGGTCACTCAAGGTCACTGGAAACGGAACCATTGGATAGATCATACACGACTTGCTATTAGTCGAGTTATTTGACGTTGAATATTATCATGACCTTGAAATGTGGGTTAGAGGTCACTCAAGGTCACGCAATCTTTTCTCCAAGATTACCCACTCCGGTCATTGTTTACACCATCTACTTCCTCCTGAAACCTCTGAACACTGTTCTTACAGTCTTAGAAAAAGAAAACATTATTACCAGCTGCCTAATGTTGAATTTTCGCTGTATAAAATCTGTTTTATTAATCGATGCCTGTTTAAGTTTAGATGATAATACTCTGTGTGCTTTGTACTATTTTTAATGTTTTAGGTGTTTTATAGCTTTTTAAGCTACAATGCGTTGTAACAGTGTGCGCCTGACATACTGCATTAAAGGCTACTTGACTTGACTTGAAGATCATTGAAAGTGGTATTACCATTTGAAAGCTTGGGTATGGTTTCCTATTTGCCTTCCATAGTAACTATGGCCGTATCTTTAGCCACTTCCGAGACATTCAGCATCAAAGAATGGTTCTTCAAGGTCAGTGAAAATGGCGCGGTTCGATAGACCATGTATGACTTTCTGTTAGTCTGCCATTGTGACTATAGCCCTACTTGTACCGTCTGCGAGTTATTTAACGTTGAATAATACCGTAACCTTGAAATCTGGCTTAGAGATCACAGGTCACTCAAGATCATTGAAACTGGTGCCATTCAAAAGCGTGGCTGCGGTTTCCTATTCGCCTTCTATAGTAACTATGGCCGTAGCTGTAGCCGTTTGAGATATTTAGCATCAAAGAATGGTATGACCATAAAAACAGGGTTAGGTTCATTCAAGGTCATTGGAAATGTCACCATTTGACAGATCGCATACGAGTTCCTATTCGCCTTCGATAGTACCTATGGCAATATCTTGTATCGTGTGTGAGATATAGCAACTTATTGGTAGAAAATTGCAAAAAAAATTTATAGCCCACCTGTATTTAGCACCCCGCAGGGGGTGACCCCATCAGAATTTTGTGAAGATGTTTGATGCTGATAAAACTAGAATGATTGGGCTACCATATGGTGAAAAAAACTATGACAATACCTCAAGCCGTTTTCATCCAATACCGGAACGTTACGGACAGACAGATGGACAGAATTCCTATATCAATATCGCGCGTCAGTATGCTGACATGATAAAAACGGCCGTGGGCTGGCCTATGGCCAGTGCAGTTGACATACAGCCACCCTGCTATGCCCAGTGCGACTCGCCCACGGGCTGAACCCATGTTGGCACAGGATAGAAGCTGGGACAAGGCAAAAATATAATGTCCCACTCCAGCTATGGTATGCATAGCCTGGAGGGGCATAAAAGGTATATAATTACAGTCGACATTTACAAAGTTACCAGTAAACTGTTCACGTGGCATATTTCCACCAAGTGCCTCACTAAATTCCTTTCCTGCTCCACCAACACCGTGACCAATTGGACGAAATCCGTAAGAGGAACCTGACAACATCAAAGCAAGCAATGCTCAATAAACAAGAACGAATGTACATCAGTGTCAAACGAAGCTGTTAAAACAATCATAATAGACGGCAAGTCATATTACCGAATACCCTAGCTTTAAACAGCAATATATGTTTATTTAATTTACACAAAATTTTCAGATAAATATAGCTGAGACAATGCTGAATATGCACATCTGAAAATTAATTTCACATTCATCAGTGCAATGTGTCGGCGCTACAAGGCGAAAAACCCATTTTTGGACTAATGAGTAAACGAATACCAGCATGCTGTCTGCAGGATGGCATGTCAGTAACTATATAACAAAAACATAAAAGTGCCCAGTAAAACAACTTAAAAGCACAAATAATTATTTTAATTGATAATATGTGTAGATGCAATAAACCTACCAATGAATTTAGCATCGCCAGGAAGTGACGGTTCAAATGGTGTGAAGGGATAACTATGGAATGGATCACCAGGCAGTGCAAATGCAGTATCAGTAAACGTAAAATTCCTATAGTATCTCGGTGATGCCACTGGTGATTCAAGCGGTCCTAGCATCTCCTCCACTTCAACAACCGACTCTACCACTGGCTCACGCAGTGGCACAAAGCTGTTGTTGAATATACTGGGCGACGGCTCGTCTCGAACTGGAAATGCTGGGATGCGTAATCGATGCCGAATTACTGCGAGTGTGGTGTCGACAATGGCTTTGGTGGAACCAAAAAACGTTTCAAACACAAGACGTCCATATCGGCGCATCTCCAGTATATCGGAATCTGTATAGGAACGAAGAATAAAGTGGAGTTCAGTCACTCTAGCCTTTGGCAGAGTAATAACGGCATGTGACCAGTGAATAACTTCCTCAAACGGCAGCTGTACATAGTCACCCAGAATTACGGGAACAGAACCGTACTTCAGTGATAAACACAATGTTGATTGAAGCATCTCACTAGAAACCAATGAGCTATCAGGAGCAATGATCAATCTAAACGTTGACGAGAGTAACAATTCTTTCTGTTGCTGTTCCGTTCCACACTGAACCCATTCACCGTCTACTCCAAGCTGCTTAGCACCAGTGTTACAGATAAATTCAAAAGAAAAAGTATCCGATTCATATTTTGCCTGCATTGTTTTCAATGTCTTTATAATGACGTCATCGTAAGACATCTGCTTGGCATAAAAATGCTTGGATACATTCCCATACAAACTGTTCAATATTTTGTGACCATAAACGGAGCTTTCAGACTGGTGTTTCCGTGACAAACTGCTATCGGGCGTATAGCTGTGCTCGCCAACAAAGGTCAGGAGGTATTTCCGACGTGCAGGTGCCAAAAGCGGTAACTGTTCCCACACATCTCCCTGTGAGATTCCCAGCACTGGTGTCGACGTTATGTCATAACCAACTCGATACAGTTCACGAAGGAAAAGCGACTGTGCAACCATGGCGGCACCTGTTTCAACACCGGTCAAGCCAAGCACCGAGGACGGCTGCCGTGAAATACTTACCAGTAAATGATTGACACCACTTCCCCGCCAGAACGGAAGCCGAGCAAGCAGATGCTCTATCGTAGATTTGTTGTAGACTGTCTGTATGTCATCAGCTATCAATACTACATAAATACAGGCAATGAGTGGATCGTAGGTAACATGCGGACTAGCACCAAACGCCTGTACTGCTGAATACTTGATGAACGAATCAATACCAGATGAAATTCGGTTTTCATCTGGCGGATACACATACACTGGGAAGTGCGACGTAACAGAACAACGAGAATAGTCAAAACAATTGTACATATGACAACGATGGTGTTGTATTGTCAACGGCAAAAATGTGACAGCATCTTCAGCTGGAGGTAGGATGCGTTTTGGTGCTTCTATATTTGGCAGATTATTCTTCTGCAGCTCCTGCTGCTCGATCTACAAGGAACATCATCACAAAAATGAAATTACACTGCTCGTCATACTGCAGAAATAATACATTTTGACAAAACTCTAATGAAAATGATTAATAACCTATTAACACTCGAGTATCCAGCTCATCTATGCTGCACTCGCAAAGAACGACAGTAAAAACACCAACAATAAAAGCACTCAGACAGTGCACACTCTGCCAAGGTCGTTGCACTGTCGTCCTGCCGTGACTTCTTCTTCTTTTCGTATGCGTGTCATTAACCACAACTGGTCAGCCACAAAACAGCGTCTTCATCCGCAGAGTGTAGCCGAGATAAGCCGCCACTCAGTATTGTCAGAGGACAGGATTCGACAATGTGAGACATCGTATGGGTCTCGCCACAAGGACACAGTGTCTGTAAGTCGCCATTTCCTTCTGCAGGCACCGCAGTATCGTTGTTCTCTGCGAAAACGGTTCAGCAGAGACCACTGTTGCCGAGGGAGGTGAAAACCTGGTTGCCGGATTGTGGGGTCACATACTAGGTGAGAACTGACCACCTGAGCCGACTTCCAGTTATGCCTCCATCGACTGCAGTGACTTAATATATATAACATATAAAATGCCGTATCTGATAAGACAGTGACAGAGAAAAACAATTTAAGTAAATGTCGATGGACAATGACAAATGGCAGCTCATCCAGTCAATCCATCAGCTCGAATCTGGTAAAAGATCGTTTAGTTACTTGGCTCCTACAGTCCGGAATGGACTACCTCTTAATATCAGACTTTCACCCACTTTCGACACTTCAAACGCCGTCAGAAAATTCACCTTTTCAAATAGTCCATCAACACCCTTACCATGCTGCCCACCTAGTGACTGCCAGCGCCTCTGGATCAGTACCCTGTGCACGCATTATAAATGCATGTATAACAATAATAACAAGAGGTCAAAGTAATTTGACAAAAAGCGCCTCATGGGGGGATCATTCCCCGGTTAAGGGTCACCCCAGGGGGTCGAAATTTGTACCATTAAGTTCCTGGGGTAGGGTTTCCTATTAGTGTTCCATAGTAACTATAGGCTTAGGATGCACCGTTTGGCCACAGTGCACGCGCGTGACAACCAACGACCAACAACGTCACGACACAGCCTATCTCAGTAAGCGCCTCTTTTACTAAAGTAAAGTGAGGCGCTTAATAATAAATGACTTTTACTTCAGAAGAAATGGCATGAATCATAAATGGCTAATATATGGTACCTGCAGACTAGTTAGTGAGACTTTGAGACGTCCGAGCTCTTCAGATGTCTGCCGATATGACTGCTTCAGTTCATCAATAGCAGTCGTGTAGCCAGTAATCTCCATCAGCAGAGTCTGCCGCTTCTTCTCCAGCTCTAACAACTCATTGCTAACTGACGTCTTGATTGCACGCAGCTCATCTATCTGACTCTTTAGCTCGGACGATTTTGGCGATCCAAACCTGCCGGCTCGCTCAAGTCGACCACGGTGACCATAGCTTGTTGCAACTACGTCATCAAATGCTGAAATATAGTAATGCGTCAGCAAAGGTAAAATAACAAGGATGGCGACAATCGAGAAGATGAGGTAAGGAAGACCACGCTGTGGATGTCGTAGCCAGCTCAGAAATCCGCCACTGTTAGACGAACCATTAAGTGGCATCCTTCTAGAGCTGTAATCACCTATATCCATTGTCCAGTGACATTAACACCAACTCTGCATCTACTGTTTACTCCATACTGCAACACAACGACAAGAAAAATTAATCGACACCGTAACATTTCACACAAAATTACGGGTAGTTTGAAGATAAGTAGGCGCAATCCGTTCTCCCTTTTTTAGTGTCAGTTATAGCATAAACCGTCATAAAATATTATAGTACTTCTTCTTCTCGTATGCGTGTCATTTACCATAATTAGTCAGCCATGAAACAGCGTCCTCATCCGCAGAGTGTAGCCGAGATAAGCCACCATTCAGTTTTGTCAGGGGGCAGGATTCGACAATGTGAGACATCGTCTGGGTCTCGCCACAAGGACACAGATCA
>Ga0209339_1001035_pt1 | contig 11287 bp, 5 predicted proteins | sample OlaalgELextract3_FD_187376 | JGI IMG/M metagenome (GOLD analysis project Ga0209339, IMG submission 187376) | Olavius algarvensis symbiont microbial communities from Tuscany, Italy - Type A ELBA extract 3 (SPAdes) (version 2) | ecosystem: Host-associated > Annelida > Digestive system >...
TGCTACAGCGATGAGGGGACTGGGCGGGGCCCCAGCCCGCCCAGGCCCCTCCTCGCTGTACCAAATGTAACAGCTCACCCATCAACGGCCAGTGTACCAACTTCATATTATTCGATGTGGCAATATAATTGCTTCTGCCCTTTAAAGGGTTAAATCACTACTTCACAAATTAGAGCGTTTAGCTGCGCGGTTTGATGACGCTATGCTAAAAGTAGTTGGCTTTGTTTTTTTACGGACATACTGTATAGACATGTTGAGCGTCTTTTTCTGTGGGTGACTGGCTCTGTTGTGACATTTAGGGATTGTGGATGGCGCTATACATAAACAAGTTTGTCAATGCAACACCTACACAATGTCTGCCTGTGGTACATTTTCGACTCCCCAGGCGGAACTCATGGGGCGATCGCCACTGAAATGCGAGACGCAGTGTCAAGGACAGACCTCTGTCCACGTGCAAAATTTCAGCCAGATTCATTCAGCAGTTTTTGAGCAAGTGCGTCCCAATGAAACAAACAGACAAACACCAAACTTAATATCCCTCATTACCATAATAACTTTACTTATTTACATCACCACGGTCATATTTTATTAGCTACAAAGCTCGTCGACATATCTCAATTCACGCCTGTGGCTGATGCGGGTCGTCGTCCTCCATACGTGCACCAATTTTGAAGTTCGTAGGCCTTGCCATTCGCAAGATATGGCGCACGATGTGTGTCAGCATTAATGGGCCTGGTAACCCTGACCTTTGACCGTTTGACCTTGAAACTAGTATGCGAGTCGCATCTAAGGTGGGGACATTCCTTCCTAATATGGGCACGCTAGGCCTTTGGGTTTTCAAATTATTCGCTATGTTCTCGACGGACGGATGGACGGACAAAAGCAACGCTTATTGCTCGTTCCCTACGGGGGCGGGGCATAACACGACGCCGTGTCGGGCGACGTATCATCTCGTCTCGTCGTCGAGCGTCGGACCGTCTCGAATGGGTTTCACTGTTTCAACATCATTAGGTTACGCACATTTGGCGTAGAAACACGGCAGAAATGCTATCGCCGGCATCGATTTGGCCCATTGCGTGTCAACAAAATCTTCTAGTTACCCGCCGCAGATGCTATTAATGGCCTAGGTCTATCTGTATGTCTATAGCCCGTCCGTCTGTCCCGGCGTTAGGCTATATACGAGTACAATGGGTTTGGTTGGTTGCTGTGCCGTACACTGCATATTTTCTTTAATTACCTCCTCAAACGAGGCGTAGGTTATGTGATCGTTCTGTCTATCATTCATTCTGTCATCCTGTAAACAAGATAACTGATGAACGCGGAAACGGACGCCACTTCTTTGATCCTTAACGTCTTAGCTATGCTTTGGCCGGACTTCCGACATCATACATCAGACCACTACAACGGGTGCAAAATGCTGCAGCTCGTCTAGTTCTCAATCTGGATCACCGGACAGACATCACTCCATTCATTCATCATTCATCACATTTTATTGTATCAGAGAATAAAATAAAGTCAGTCAGAAAAAAGTATGCAAAAAATCTAACAGGTAGGCCTAATACAAATACAAGAAAACACAGATACAACAGGAACAGGCAAAAAGCTCATAGAGCTCCGGCACTACAACAGCTACATTGGCTACCAGTAGGCCCTACATTACAGAATACAGTACAAATTAAGATTGCCACATTTATGCACCACATAAACAATAACACTGCTCCAACCTATCTTTGTGACTCAATTAGCTTTTCATCGACACGATCCCTCATATCAATTATCAACTACGAATGGTGCTGCTGCTGCTGTGCAACGTACACGTACGAGACTGGGTGACAGTGCCTTCTCCATCGCTGGCCCAAGAGTTTGGAACAATCTACCAGCCTCACTACGACAAACTGTTTCCGCTGCTGCTTTCAAAAGGCAGCTGAAGACTTATCTGTATAGTTGTGCGTTTGATAGTGAACTTTAGATTACTCTCGGTTTTATTTTCTTGATTGTTGTAATGCGCAGCAGGCCTCTGTTCCTCTGTATGCTGCGCACTACAAATCCCTCATTTGATTTGATTTGATTTGACCAAACTTGGCAGACATGGGCAAGCGGCGACTCTCTAGAAGTGCACATACCGGTATGCTGGCTCGGTCAGCTATCCGCGGACTGTTTCCCCAGTGATTACTTGATCTACGAGCATACGAGACGTAAAGGTGAAAGCAACGAAAGACGAAAGGATGCGGAGTTATGGTTATGGACTAGTCAATGATGTAGTAAACACTAAACACTGATGCTGTAACTGTTTAAATATGCAACACTTGCATGCTGCTCCCCGTCGACAGACGGTACTATGACGTCAGCCTTTACCCCCGAGAGTGCTTCGACAACAGTAAGTTTGTGCCCCGCGACTGCAGCCTATAGCCAGGCTGCAACTGCAAGCCCGGCCATGCATGCAGTGTCCGTCTGTCTGTCGGTCCTGCTAGCTTTACGTTCGTGTATTGTGTCGAAATGAGTAATATCCTTGTCAAGTCTCGACTCTCGACAACAAGAAACTCATCACTAGATGAGATAGGCGAACGTTACCATCTGAACTACGTCATCGTTGTAAAACTTTACCACCCCTATACCCAATTTCCCCGTAACATTCGCCTATCTCGTCGGCGAATCGCCACTTTTATTCGTCGCATCTTGACATTTTTTTTATTATTGCGCCTTATAAATACTCTTACTTACATGCTTACTGATCAGTTTCTTGTTGACAACTATCTATGGCTATAGGCCTATATGGCAATGCTAACCTCCAAACCACGTGGTTGGAAAATTTTTATTAGAAGGCCTAGAATTCTATAAAGATACTCAAATGAAAGCTTACGAGTTACGACATTACAAAACTAGGCCTATAGCCTACCGCTGGACTGAAAAGCGACAATAGACAGCACAGGAGTAAAATATATTACCATGTTGCTTGTTTTGGGTCACTAATACCGTACCTTGATTTGTTGGGCGTAGGCAAGCGCCGCTTGCTTAATATGAACTAAAGTCACTCAAAATCGTTCAAGGTCATTCGAATCACACCGATGACTTGAGTAGGGCGTGTATATAGGCCTACTACATGTAGTTATACATTGTAGGCCTAAATACGTAGCCTATTCAGCGTAGAATATTGGCGTGACCTTGAAGTTAATTATTGGTTAGGAAGTCGTTCAAGGTCACTACAAATGGCACCATTCGCTAGATGGCGTACGAGTTCCTATGCGTCTTCCATTGTTACTATGGCCGTATCTCGTACCGTTTTCGAAATGAAGCGAGATATCGGTCGAAAAACGCCAATTTTAATAGGGGGCCTACCCCCTTCCATTTAACTTGCACGATCTCCTAGAACACTTTCGATTTCCCCCAAAATTTTAATACAAACTGTCCGAGTCCCTAATCTATTAGACGGTGCAAAAATATTGCCGAAATGTTAAACCCTCTGAGTATGCACCAACGTACGTCACAGACGGCAGACGACAAACGGTGCTGAGACCGTGAGACCATGTCATATGGCGATCGTAACGTTCACCTAGAGACTGCATAAACACACTATCGTTGCCAAGTTGCGACACAGCGTTTCCGTTGGAAAATAGAACAGTTCGCCGTCGACGACGAATCAGGTCAAGGACTCGGATAGATACCATTACCACGATGTGTCCCGCGCGAGTCGTTTCGTTGAAACTAGACTAGACGAGATTATTCACCGAGATCACAGCCTTTCAACGGGAATCACCTAAATTACTGCCGCAACTGCGTGTCTCAGCGCTTGACGTCCTCATCGGAAGATGTCAATTGATTCTGCGTTTCGTGAGATATGAATAGTCGTCAATCGATGGTTCCGATAATCAGATCCCATCACTGATCTGTTGCTTATTTTTAATAACATCATCACTGGATCACAGCCGTCAATGTGAGGGCTGTGCAAAGATATTAATAGACCGTAGTCTATTAATATCTTTGGGGCTGTGCACTGGATGCGATCCATACTCTGATCCAATCCGATCGACTGATGCGTCGTCATGGAGATTGGACCGGAATTGGCAGAACTGGCCTGCCGCTGCAATCGCAACAGTAGTTCGCCGTTGCCACGGTTATCCTTTAATGGGCACATTACACCGCAGAGCAACGGACCATTACACAGAAATTCGGTGATTGGTACACTGGCCGTTTATCGGTGGGCTGTTACGTTTGGTACAGCAAGGAGGGGCCTGAGCGGGCCGCAACTTCATATTATTCGATGTGGCACTATTACCTTTGCACTCTAAAGGGTTAATTCCCGTCAGCAGTGGATGCTAAGCCAACTTCCCATAGACGCACGTAGACCTACATACGTACCTCACTGTATTTGCCGAGCTGGTAAATAAGGGTGCTCCACTCCTGCTGTAGTTCCTTACGACTTCTGTGCAACTTGACGTGTAGATACGGTTCTGTGGAATAATGTACTGGTAATGTATTTTCTGTAAACTGTCGGGTCTCCTATTCTCTTCTCTATGTAGAATGTTTATCCCATGCAATTCTCGATTTGATGTTTGCATTTTGTACACTGTCCTTTATGCAGATGATATAATATTCTGTTATGTTGTTACGATTTGCAGTCTGTGCTGAATATTTGTTTAATTCGACAAAATAGGTATTCTCTTTAATCCAGCGAAAACACAATGCATTAACGTTGTACGTTTGGTGGGTATGCTCGATGCCCCAAAACGTTTTGCTCCTATCATTAGCGGCCATTCTTACGAGGCCGCTTATGCGTTTCAACCCGCTCGTGTACTGTCCCGTTCACTGAACGTGCCGACGTGTCAATGTTCAGCTTAACTGGCGGCAGCCCGCCGCTGCAACAGCCGGCTGTGTAGGTTGTCAGGGAGGACCACTATCGTCTCGGCCATCGATCAGGCCGGTACACTTGTCATGATGTATAAAATTTTAAGTGTTTTGGGTGTGTTCTCATTCACAGTTCTTGTGAAATAGACGACAATTGTCAGGTAGCTACTATTGGCAAATATTCAGTGCACACTACAGAACATAACGGCAGTACTAAGTAAACGCGACAATGAAACAAAATCGTAGCTGTACATCAAATGAAAAGCTAGCTATTGGTGATCCTCCCTATGTTATACATGTGCATAAAATCTAGTCGTTGAAAAACAGTAGTGTCAAATGTCGCATATGCTCGTTTAGAAAAACAAGCTCAGCTGTCGCAGAGAGACCGAGCGACGCTTCTCACTGAATATTTTGCTAAGTCACTCAAGGTCATTCGAAATGATACTAAGCATGGCCTGTGTAAGTTCCTATTACTATTCCACTGAAACTATGTCTGCATCTCGTACCGTTTCTGAGATACTCAACGTCAAAGAATGGTTTAACCTTCAAACCGGGGGTAGGTGTCGTTCAAGGTAATTGAAAATGGCGCCGTTCGATATATCATATGCGACTTTCTATAGATCCGCCATTGTAAATATAGCTCTATCTTGTAACGTTTTCGAGTTATTTGCATGTGATGAGATGACGTTGAATAATATCGTGACCTTGAAATCTGGGTTATAGGTCACGCAAGTTCATTTAAATTGGTACCATTCGAAAGCTTGGGTGCGTTTCCTATTCGCCTTCCATAGTAACTATGGCCGTATCTTTAACCGTTTATGAGATATTCAGCGTCAAAGAATAATGTGACCTCAAAATATGGGTTAGGGGTTGTTCAAGTTCATTGAAAATGGCGCCGTTCGATATACCATATACGACTTTCTATGGTCCGCCATTGTAAATATAGCTCTATCTTGTAGCGTTTTTTTTAGTTATTTGACGTTGAATAATATCGTGACCTTGAAATCTGGGTTAGAGGTCACTCAAGATCATTCAAACTGGTACCATTCGAAAGCTTGTGTGCGGTTTTCTATTTGCCTTCTATAGTAACTATGGCTCTGTCTTGCATCATTTCCGAGATAAAGCGAGATATTGGTCGAAAATCGTGATTTTTTCATACCCCTTCGGGGGTCCCGTCGGAATACTGCCATCACGTTTGGCATAGAATAACTAGAATGGTGTGGCTACCCGACGGTGAAAAAAGTGTGACGATATCTTTAGCCGTTTAGACAGAATACCGGCGTGTGACGGACAGACAGACATCTTGTGATGGCATGGTCCGCGCTATGCATACGCGTCGCGCGGTAAAAATTAGATTGCTATTGGCAGTCTAATCCAGGGTAGCGTTGTTTTACCGTGGAACGTTGCCTATGTTGCACATGTTGGTCAGTGTTGCAGTTGCACTCTCTTTCACAAAATGTCATAGCAGTATTTTTGATCAGATTATGCTCGGTTGCCGTGAAATTTTAATACTGCGACCAATTATGCCGTTAAGTATCTGGATGTTAGTCACAACATACACACATGATACTGTGCAGAGTTATACAGCCATATTTATTACAAAATATGTGAGCAGACATGCAATGCAAGTATCAAACAGTATGTACAATGAAATGGATATTTTGCAATCAGCGACACTCAACGAACAAAAAATAACATTAGACAACACATTTATAAAATGTTAGCCCAATGAAACAGTACAATAGCCCCACATACTGCACGTTAGTTCTAATTCTACTACACCACACACTGTTTATCTGCAGTGTTCCAATATAAACAGAATTCAATGGATCCACAACCAACAAAGATTTGCAAATCTGTTTATGTCTGCATGCCACTAGCTATGAACATCAGAAACAGTTAAAAACTGCAGCCGTTTATGGCGACAAAACATTTTTCTAGTGTTTTAGTGCAATAGATAATGTTACTGTCCTCTATCCTCAAATTGCCTCCAAAAGTGTCAAGTGGTCCTAATATTTTAGACTGCTTACCTTGTGGGGCCTTATCTTGAGGTCAACCCACATGGCAAGGCCTTGGGTTTATGGACTAGTCCATGAAGTAACACATCCTTGTGCAGCTAATTTTACTCAGTACAGTTTTGAAACAGTTCAGGCTGGGTGCATCAACAGTGTCTTGGTCCAAACTGTTCCATCTGTCAATGACTCGATTTGAGAAAAAAAATATTTCCTAATATCTGTGTTAAATCTTACTTTACAAATTTCCTTACTATGGCCACATAAAACTTTATCATTACCATCAAGCATGAATAAAACACTTATGTCTATCATTTCTTCTCTCTTCAAGCGTCCATAAACCTAACCTCAAGAGTCTCTCTGCAGATGGCAAAGATGAAAACCTTAAATCATTCTCGTAAATTTATGTTGCACTCTTTCCAATAGCTCTTTATACTTTTCATAATGAGGACCCCACACACTTACACACTGCTCAAGATGTGGCTCACTAAGGATTTATATGAACTGACCATCATCCATTGTTCCTTGTAACTAATAGTTCTTCTTACCATCCCCAAACCCTGTTGGCCTTATTACATGCAACAACACATTGCTGTGAACTCTTCACATCACTAGATAATCCCCAAATCCTTCGCAACCGAAACCTTATCCAATACTACCATTCATTTCATAACTGAACTTATAATTATTACTACCTATGATACCCTCATCCAAATGGTTTATATAAATCAATGACTGAAATGGCCTCAGACTGCAATAAATTACACCCAAGTTTAATTTTCTTTTGGGACAGATCCCTGCAGTGCCCCAACTGTGGGCCTGCTTCAAAAAAACAGTCCATTTCAAACTGGTACTGAAACCACCACTTATCAGGCACAAAATTGTTTTAATCCAACTTCTCCGATGCTAATGGCCACAAATATACTGTGGTCCGTGTCGTCATTTCAGACGGACTGGCCTTAATCAAATATCTACACAGCAGCTAGTAGTGTGTAATCGCAGTTGGTAGGTCCACGTGTCATCTACAATTGCCATAGTCCCACTGGTCACAACAAGGTCTGACGAAAAAGCTGAAAAAACGGCTGAATTCAGAGTTTGTCATAGTGAGGAAGTTCCTTTACATTTTGCAGGGCAGACCGGCGCCCCTTCTAACAGCAGTATCTCCATGACATCTTCAGTAGTTTTAGCACTGCACATGTAGGCAAAATGGGGCACCGACTCCCAGTTTGGGACCTGACCTCATGCAACACAGTGTGACTTCGGCCCAGAATAACCCCCACTGCACCAAACAACATCTCAATTCAAGCAACATCTCAATTCGTCCAGCTGTTTGGCCATATTTCATCTGTGTGATGCACCTAACGACTTATCAACCATCCGTAATCTACGTGCATATGAATGTGGTCACTTGCACTGATATCGAACTGAAATGCAATAAATCTTCGAACATAAAAATAATCTAGCAGAACAATTATAGACAACCAATGCATACTGCCTATGACAACGTCAGTGTCTTGCAGAACCAAAGAATGTGTTAATTGAAATCAACAGTCAGCCAAAAAAAACTAAAAATAATAGTCAGTATCGTACTCTGAGATGAATAACGGCGACAGTACATACAACCCTGGTCAATAACACTGTACACTTAAGGACACATTCCAGTATTCTAGCAAGCTGCAAACCTGGCTTTCAACTTGCGTGAGCATGTCGAAAGCACGTCGCAAGCAGGTCGAGAGCATGTCGAAAGCAAGTCGAAAGCCAGCTGCAAACTTGCTTAAAACCTAGTGACGACCGCACGTCGAGATTGATGCAGCAGGTTTGCGACCAGGTTTTCGACAAAAAAAGTCGAAAGCGTGTCAAAAGCATGTCGCAAACCCGCACGAACTTGTCGAAAACCTGGCTGCAAATGTGGTCGAAAGCCAGGTTTGCAGCTGGCTAGAATAATGGAATGTGGCCTTTACTTTGCAACAATACACTTGTGATCAACCACCCACATGGACACACTTGTGATCAACAACCTACGTGGAAACATGAACATAACACACGTGAAACTATGACTACAGTGACAGGTAATAGATGAGGATTTGTGTCATGTGCCTGAATTCTCGAATATTTACAAAGCCAGGTCATTAGAATGGCCACACAGGAACCAGAACTTTCATAAGTACAATACAACCGATTTGCACCAAATTGCAAGTAGTGTGAAAAATCTTATCCACTGATTACACAATAATGTAAACAAGTACTGGATTTGTTATCTAACTGGATAAATGTAGTCAGAAAATGCATTTAATGTAAGAAAATACATGCAGTTGACTCGATATTTTACAATTCACAACAGCACAGTTGGGTACTGATTTCAAACTGTCAAACATTTGCTACGAACAGCAGCTAACAGACTGGTACCTGGATACCAAGCAGCTAGCGACACACATACTGGGTCTGCAAAACGTCAGACCAAAGACTAAACATAATGTGGCACCCAAACAGAGAGAGACCTGGTATGTGTATCTGTGTTATGGGACACTTTATCACCATCCTTCGACAAGCTGTGTTCCATCTGTCTTCCACTGCACCAGACCCCACAGCAATCATAAATACTACCACTACCAGCCAGCCCAGCAAAGTCAGTTTGGACAACTGCCATGGTTAAATACCACATCTACTGCCATCCTGTCTGCAAAGAGCAGTGTGCGCTTGTTATGCCTCTGCAGGCAATGCACAGCAGAGGCTGATGTTTTCACTCTGCCTTGGACTCATCTGAAGGGCTGGGTGGGTGAGTTCATTATACACATTCTGTAGCACAGCATCATATTACTGTGCATGGTCTTAAGCTCTCTGCATTATGCAATATCAGAATCATACTACACTGTGTCTAAAAATATTGTGCCGCTATGGTTAATATGACATAATTTCACCAATTCGTAATTATTTTTGGTAGACAGAGATCTGAGAGACCTTATTCAATTCTTAATTGATATGGTAAAAAGTTTTTAAATTGGCTTAGAACCAGCTGTGTGGTTTCCATAACAACAGTAGCGACTTGATACACCCGAACAGTGAATTTCTGGGCTGACTTCGGGTTTTTTGAGACACACTGTATATGTCCAGAAAACCCAAACAGAGTGCAAAAGGTAAATGTTTATCTCAGTCTACGTGCAAAATACAAAATCGATGCAGACTACATCGAACGACTGAACAACAGAAATATTCACCCAAAACAAACAAACAAACTGGTGGAATGTAGCAATGTACCAATAGTAAGTATGCCAGTTTAGCTTGTCATCACATCCCTCCCGGCAACACAAAGCCCTGCAGTACCTGATTGATTGCGTTACGCCAACCTCAGACATCGCCAGTAGACAGCGACTACGTTCTGCCAGTTGTCACCAACTTCTTGTGCCGCGTTACCAACTCAGCCCACTTGGTCGTCGGTCCTTCGCTGTCGCTGGACCAACGACTTGGAATTCGCTGTCGGCTGACCTCCATGATCCAACGTGTAGTGACAAGTCTTTCAGACGTTCATTGAAAACATGTTTGTTTGCTAAGTACTAGTGTGTCCAGCACAGTAGAGGTTTCTCTACGACGATGCGCTATATAAATCAATATTATCTATCTATCTATCTATCACCCAATGCTGCAATTGCCACAAAACTGACACTACTGAAAGCAACTTGCTTGCAACAGTACATGACAAAATGTTGCAATAAACATAACCGACACGACATCACTGACGCATCGAACATACAGGCAAATTATGTCAGTAACTGACACAATTCAAATTCAGGACGAATGACTGCCAAAAGTGGCTAATGATGTACTCAACAGTTCCATTTGCTATTTTATCGTTTATCCCAACAACCGCTTGTATAATTGCCGCACACATTTGTGCCATGTGACATACGGTATGCAGTTGACACACTGATTGGTTGTGACATTTGGTGCAGTGAAGAGATGTCCGAGCAGGTGCCCATCTGCCAGGTATTCTCTTCAGTGTACCAAAAGTAACAGCAGAATGATTAATGGCCACTGTACCACTTGTCGTATTGCTTTAGGGCGATGACACACACAGCAATAAATTGCGGCAATATTATGGCACAACGTTCTTGCGCCATAATATCGCCCGTCTGTCATAGCTAGTTGCGGTAACTTTAAAAAGTTGCCGTAAGTTTTTTCGCAATAGAAACACCTCTATTTTCTGGCAACTTCTCACGGAAATGCTGCATTGTGATTGGTCAGTTGTTGTTTATGTTTATCGTCTGTGTCGTGTAAATAGTAAATAGTAAAAATGTAAAAAGTGCATATAATAGTCGTTTTAAGTTATTAGTATTATGGAATGGACGGAGAATAAAACGAAGTTGCTAACAGAAGAAGTTGAGAAGCATCCACGTCTGTATGAATCACTGGAATCCATGTTTGTTTTGGCAATTTAT
>Ga0209339_1001038_pt1 | contig 11273 bp, 5 predicted proteins | sample OlaalgELextract3_FD_187376 | JGI IMG/M metagenome (GOLD analysis project Ga0209339, IMG submission 187376) | Olavius algarvensis symbiont microbial communities from Tuscany, Italy - Type A ELBA extract 3 (SPAdes) (version 2) | ecosystem: Host-associated > Annelida > Digestive system >...
CCTACTGTGAGTCACTGCTGGCATCAGCAAGTGCTTCCAGTAAAAATTGCAGCAAAGAGTTTCACTTTGCTTATGGACATGTGCAAGCCCTCAAACCAGGGAACTGTATGGCATTAATAGCCATCTGTTTGGAAGGCTGATATTGTGAAACTTTTAGATATATATATAGTCTGCTCCGTTAGTCCATCTGATGAATAATCATTTTATCCGTGCATGGTATACGACAAAGTTTGAGACACCGTTGTATATAACTAAGAAAACATGGACCAAGACTTAATTAGTGACCTTCGCCCGACGATCTGGAATTCCCTGTCAGATGAACTGCAGTCTTCGACTTACTGTAATGAGGGTTTCCAAAAAGCCTTGAAGACTTTCTTTTTTTGCCGCGTAATAGCATATGCAGTGCATGAGAAGCTGTTTTAGATTTGCATGCTATATTTAATCTGTGTGCTACATAAATCTACAGTTGAAACTAATATTGAGAATGACATGTCAGTTTGTGCTTGATTGATGTGGTTGTCGTCCGACAGCGACTTGAAGCCTCAGAATCTGCTAATCAGTGAGATTGGCGAGCTGAAACTTGCTGATTTTGGTAAGCATTTTGTTCTCTTACAATTATAAAACGGTCAGCATTGCTGGTAACTGTCAGGTATGTCTGTGTATTGCAGTAGTCATTACAGCAGAAAATCTGGTGATAATGTGCAGAATGTAGCTTCATAGTTAAAACATAAGCTCCACTGAATCTTACAGTTGAATAAACTTTAACTTGATTATTGCTAAACAGAATATGTCACTTTTGTCATACAGACATATGGAAACAGAGCTTTAATGCAGCCTGTGTTGAACTGAAGTTGATTATCGGTCATTTTCAACAAATTCCTTATTAAATTATTCAGGCTTGTAAAAAATTAACCACTAACACTACATTGCCTGTAAAAAATATTTAAAAATCTCAAGCAGATCTTTTATTTGTTTGTTTCTAATGCTTGTAATCCGAAAAGTTCAGATCTCTTGTAGTAGTAATTTGAATGTGAAAATTCAAGTTTTCATTTCTGTAGCAGACTTGGGGCACTTTTGCAAACCTGGTCTTTCACATGAAATCCTGTTGGGGCTGCTCCCATGTGTCATGTTTGTAGTGTATTTAGCGTATAAATATTTTTAATAAACAGTGGTATTATCAGAACTGTCTCGTAGGAAGTACAGTGTACTTTAGTCCAAGTTGTCATTTACATAATATTTTCAATTGATGGCAAGCTTCGGGTCACTCTTGGTGATCTGAGAAGAATTCATTCCAGATCAGAGATAAAACAAGGAACCGGTCTAATATTCAACTTAATCTGAAACGGTTCAGTCTAATTTTCAGACATCTCTAAGAAGTCAGACTGTTGACGGTTGGCTTTGTGGAAATGCATTGGTCTTGATCAGCAAAGTTGATGCTCGATACTGGGTCCAGGTAAACAAAGATGGTTTACCTGGCCATCTTCTGGCAGGTAAACCATCTTGGTGCAGAACCAGCCAACCAAGTCGACAGAGTTTAGCCATCCCTCCATGGGTAGTTCCAGCACTAACCCGTGTCCATGGTGTCATTGTGTTAGCTGGTGCCTGGCTGAGAGCTAGTTAAACAGAGATCACCATCGATGTGTGGGGAGCAGTAGCACATCAGAGATGTGTTCGCAGTGGTGCACTATACATATTCACAGGTTTTGCTTTGGTCTTGAAGAAAATCACTTGAATTCTTTTCTTATCTGGTTAATTCTGTAATTTACCTGTTAGCTAATTGGTCCGGTCTACATGTTCTGATGTATTTTAAAGTCATTCAGTGTTTTTATGTGCACACTTGTGCATTGCTGACAGGGCTAGCACGTGCCAAGTCAGTACCGTGTCATACGTATTCACACGAGGTGGTGACGCTATGGTATCGTCCGCCAGATGTGCTACTTGGCAGTACGGAGTACTCCACGTCACTTGATATGTGGTATGAATTATCACTTCGTGCGCATATAGCACGGTTTATAAGTTCACAAAAACCGCCTGCAACAGTTATGGGTGCAATTGTTAGTTAAATTACTCAAACACAACCAGTTTCATTTACTCATAGTTGAGTGATAACCGATTGTGCCATAGTGCCACCATCCTTAGAGACGTCCGAGGGCACTTCTGCAGAGTTGTGTCATACCGTGCCGTTCAACCATCGGTGACCGTGCGTTCGCTGTTGCCAGTCCATGAGCGTGGAACAGCCTACAGTCCGACATTTGAACATCTACATCATCATTCGACACGTTTAAGAAACATCTGAAATCCTACCTCTTTCAACTGTCTTTCTCTAGCCTGTAGAGCTTGTGACTATGTGTATATTGACTATGTTAGGTGCTCTAGAAGTAGTTCGTACCGCTTACTGCACCCTATAAATTGTCAAAGTTACATTACATTACATATGTCTCTGTCAGTTTGTGTTGTGTGCCTACTGCTCAGTTGTGTGTAAAGGGATTAAATTGTCTTGTTTGATATGTTGCAATTACAGCTCGTCAGCTTGTCATGTCAGTTGATGCTCACAGATACGTCTGTTCTAACTGCTAATGGATGTGTGCTGTATCGTTGTCAAATGCACGTGTTGCTGCGATTAGGGGCGTCGGGTGTATTTTTACGGAGATGGTATCTGGCACTGCAACATTCCCTGGAACAAAAGATGCTTGGGATCAGTTGGATCGTATCTGGCAGGTAAATGCTCGCACTCACTAGTCAATAACAGTCAGTTTGGATGCAGCCACCTTTAATTAGTCAGAACAGTAGATGTAGTTGTAATAGTGTAAATGTCGGGCACTGTACTTTATGTCGGACACTGATGTTATTTATGCAGCCAGTCGTACTGCTTGGCGTAAATGCTAAATGAGGCATTGCTTATTGCAGCTGAGCAGCCATGGTTCTCACAGACACTTAGGACTGATTAAATTGTCTGTTAACTAATTAATCTCGGGTTATTTATTAACTGAAGGTTAAATCGTTTTGCATTGCACCACGTTAACTGGACCGTCACTAACCAACAGATGACGACTCACTATTGGCTGGTACGTGTCATGTGACTATTGTTGACGTCTGCATCATCGTACTAACTACTACGTAAGCATGTACGTAAGCGTGCAGCAAACATACGTCAAAGCGAAGACTGTATCTTTCGTGAGAACTTCTTACTTTGTGAATGTTTACCTCAGAAAGTAGATGAAAGACTGTACCTTTTGGCGGCATGTATCATGATGTGAACTTTTACCGTCATACTCTTAAAATGGGTTAGTTCGTGGCAATATCACGCGCGCATGTGTATCGCACCAGTCAATTAAAATAACTTGAGTTGCATTCGTCGACTATTTTTATCGTGGAGCTTAACCGCAGACTGCTGGACGGTTAAGGTTAACTGGGGTTTAACCTTAGGTTTGTATGTAACTGGTAGTGGTGCAACGTAATTTCGCTTAACCTTTGGTTATTCTGAGAGATTACCCTCAGTTATCTTTAACCGTCATTTGATGCAGCCGGCCCTTAATTGTAAACTGAGAGGTTGTGGGTTCAAGTCTCACCCAGTTCACTGCAAGCAACCTTGAGCAAGTTGCTAAGCTACTGTATGCTGAGGCCAACTCAGCCTCCTACCCTTAGTGGGACTGAAAATGAGTAGTAGCTCACCTATTGCAGGCTACGGAGTGAAGGCCTAGTATGGCTAATTGGGTCGTTGGTGTATCTGCTAGCTGCACTAAGGGTCAAATTGCCTGTTAGTGCGGGCAATGGATGGCCACATAATGCACTGCGGCACCATTAGCTTATGCCAATCAGCTGCCACTTCCGAGGTTGTAAAACGCTGCTGGTCGCAAGTCTGACTCATGTAAGTGGCGCTATAACAACTGTCCAGACCTTTACCTTGACTATCTTTGTTCTTAAAAATTATATTCTCTTTCTTTCTTATTATAGTTATTTGTAGTTATGTCAGTTCCATAATTCACCTTGTACATAATTAACTCCATAATTAAGTTTCTGTGGTGAAATAATGAATGCACAAAAACGGTGTATGACTGAAAGGCATGTATTCGTGTAGCAATTGTGTGTGTGATCTACAGGGTGATCCGAATATTCCTGCCGGTAAGGTTACTGTAAAAGTCGATCTGAGCTGTACATTAAATCTGACAGAAGACGAACAGGACAGACCGACCGTATGGACACCAAACTCAGCTCCGTCATGTCAGCAGACTGGCAGGTCTTCGGTGACATCGGTTCAGCCATTCAGACTTCCAGCTGGTTATGTTGAGAGGGCGATTGATGGTGTTCCAAACGTATGTCGGGCAAGGCGAGTGCATTTTTAAGCTGCCGCTCGCTAGCACCTTTACGCATTAGAAATCCGCCATCTTGAAAACGTGAAATTGCCAAAGTATCTCAACGAAAATCGTCACATTTCAATGAAATTTGGTACACAACAGCAGGTTTGTAACTCGGTGAGTCATGTGACCATCTATGAACATTTTTAAAGTTCAAGATGGCGGACGACCGCCATTTTAAAAATCGTTTTTTGGCCATAACTCAGCAGTCGGTTTTCCAATTTCAGTGTAATTTTACACGGATAACACAATGATATGGTGATAGAGGTCACGTGACATAAATCCTAAATTTTGAAAATTCAAGATAGCGGATGGCTGCCATCTTGAAAATCGTTAAATCGCCATATATCCACAAAAAATCATCAGATTTTGATGAAATTTGGTACACAGCAGCACATTTGTTACTCGATGTTAGTCATGTGACCAAACACAAAATTTTTTAAAAATCAAGATGGCGGATGGCTGCCAAGTTGAAAATCATTTTTTGGCCATAACTCAGCAGCCTATTGCCCAATTTCAGTGAAATTTTGTGTGGGGAAGCAGTTTTTCACAGAATTTTGGCAGTGGGACAGAGATACCCGTGTTCTCACCTAACAGAATATATTATATTTTTTTGTTTTCCTAATGCAGTTCAGAGTGGATTGGCAATGGTTTTCAGATAATGTAATTGTATTCGAGCTAAATTGGGCCAAAAAATAGTGATTAAAATTTGATGGTGTAGGCAAATGCATTTATGCTTCGGCCATATTTGCCAGGTGGCAGCACCGTGAAATGCGATCACATCTTACTATCCATACAGCAACCATGCGAGGATATTGTGCTTTGCACTGCTTCTTCTTGGTGTTACTTACTTTGTGATGTGTTTCTGTTGTCATTAAGCCTAGCATTGGACTTCTTCAGTCACTGTCTCAGTTTTTGTCATTGTTGCATACGTATGTTTGTAGGTATCACAGTCAAGGACAAATAGCTGCTACTGGTTACCTGCATCCAATGTTTGTTGAAGGCCACTGGGTCGTCTTTGACGAAGATACTTTTGGGCATGTCTGGATATTTCTGACGTCATTTTCACTGTACTCGCGTGTGACCGAGTCATTTGCCGACAGCTGAGTGCCTATGCATTCACTTCACCAATAACTAAGCTGGCTTATAATAACAGTTGCCGCTGTGATATCCACACCGTGATAGTGCCTGACTGTTGCTTGTTTTGGCAACTAGTTTTTGGATTTGCCTACATCGCAGTACTGGCTGGTTTTCTTTGCCATGTATCGAAACCAACAGCATCATTTGGTCCTTGCAGTGTGACTGATGGCGGCTTTTATGTAGTTATAATGTAATTGTTACCTTGCTGGCGAGGTTTTCTTTTTGGTTAAGTTTAAGATGTTTGTTACTACTGCAGCATAACCAGTTACTGTTTATCATCATGAAACTTTCAGAATACACGGACATAGGGTCTGGGATCACGCCATTGAATTTGCCAGGTGGCAGCACCCTGCAGCAGGACACAGGGCGAGGTTTGCTGTGCCTGGCACCAGTTGTTTGTTTATGTGTATGTTGTTGATTGTTATGTTATCCAGTGCATATGCTACTGCATGCAGAAGTGGAATTTCTAACACAGCACTAACGGCTGCCAATAATAATAGGTTATAATAACTAGAAACTACTTCCAATGTCAAGCACCTGAATGCTTGAACTGTGGTTGCCTCAACTAAAAATGATTCCAGATTTGAATCGGGTGTGATCCGGGTGTTCGACAGATCGTTGTCAAAATGTAGTGGGTTCATTTTCTTCTCGGTCATCATTCATTTCACGGAGTTTCGTGATAACCGGCTGGTGACTTTATAAGAAATACTAACATCCTATTCCACATATGCTGTTTGAAAAAAGTGGAAACGTGATCCAGGATCCCCTAAAGTAATAATGATAAATTATAACAAATGATAATAGTTATATTTCTGTAGCACTGAAAAGTCTCGACTCAAGAGGCATTGGCAACGATCAAGTCGGTGCTAAAAGGCTTGGTCAAACAGTTTTGAGACAAGATTTGAAAACTGACATTGAGGCAGTTTCAAAAATGTGTCAGATACAGAGTTCCAGATACTAAGTAGCAGGTGCAGCTGCAGTGCAGAGTAATGGTAACTGTGAGAGGCATAGTCTGTCTGACTGGAACAGCAGTGGACATAATCTTAACATAGAATACATGGCCCCATATGCTTTGTAGCAGATGCACTATTCTGTCATAGCAGGGATGCTATCCCCCCCCCAAAAAAAATTTATGGGCAGCAGATGAAAACTGAAAATGACAATAGTTGTATTTCTGTAGCACTGTAAATCCTTAACCTTTGTTTGTGTTAGCATTATTATCTCAAAACAATTTCAGCTGTTGTCATGAAACTTTCCGACAGATTACGGTGCCGGCGTCGGCCTTGAGCTGGCGACAGGAAACGGGCGAACCTGCTAGCTGGTAGCCTGTCCTGTGTGGTCCCAGCCCCCGGGGCCTGTATAGAGTAGGCCATTCCATTTCCTGGCTGGGTCAACCAGGGTAGCTTGGTTGTTTTGACTGTTATTATTATTACGGTGCTGGCGTCGGCCTTGAGCTGGCGACAGGAAACGGGCGATTAATATGTCCCAATAATATGCTGTTTGAAAAAAGTGGAAACGTGATCCAGGATCCCCTATCTGGGATTGAATCTTCCACCAAAACTTAACCAATTATTTCCACTGGTAGTCCCAATCTTAACATCAACTTTCAATGAAATTGGCTGATTACTTTACATATAAACAGGATCAAAGACATAATGTCCCCAACTTCGTTGGCAGAAGTAATACAGTCAAATCTCGATATATCGAAGCTAAACTTGAAAATATCCGTGTTTCGATATAACTATTCGGTATCGGTCGATGCAATTGGTCCACCAGTCAAAGTATGGCACACCACAGGGAACAAAATTTTGCAACAGGCCTATCAATTTCCAGTCATATTGAGTAAACAAAAATAAAAGTCACAAAGCAGTGTTTTAATATATTCATATCTTCTGTCTCATTATTCTCAGCCTTTTAGCTACAGCAGACTTCTTGCCCTTCTCCACAGACAACAGTGCATCGATCTTTAAACCTGCGTTCAGATTTTTCTCTTTCGGCTAGCCATAATTAGTGCACACAACTGAATAGCCTCTTCGCTGTAATCAAAGATTTGGCCACGTTTGGAAAAAATTGATGATTACTTAATCATTGTCTGTTGCCAGGACTATTGAGTTTTGTTCTATATAAACGAGCTGTCGAATTAACCGAGTTTGATATATGGAGATCTGACTGTAATAATAACAATAATAGGTTTATATAGTGCCATCTAGTATTACTTCAGAAGTACTGGCGATAGGCTGTGTGTTATTTAATTGCTACGTTAAACAGCAATGTCTTCAGCCAAGTGCTGACGGCTGTTAGTGATTAACTTTCAAGAACCGTCCTAGACGCGCATGGGTAAACACTACATCGACCCTGTCGGCCAATTGACCTTGTGGATCGGCCACGAGGCGGGGTCCTGACCCTAATCAACCCACCAGGTGGATCTAATAACATATCACTGCATGAGACGGGCAATTTGTTTAGAAACTGGCTGACAGGAACCCAACGGACAGGGCCGATGTAGTGTTTACCCATGCCTGTTGTCTTTATTGTTTTCATCTCGATTGACTTCACAACTGAACTGTGCACTGTGCAACTAAGAAATCTCAATAGTTTGTGGCACTTCATTGTTAAATACAAATATCTTGTATTGTCATTACTGTATGTTTGAGAATCCTATGTGCTAGTTTATACACCATTTCATGTTATAGAACACAGTGTAAGTAAGTAAGTAAACAAATTTAAAAACATGCCGTATGTCGGCCTATTAGGCGAATCGCAGGCAAATGGGCGAACCTGGTGGCAGTGCAGTGACAGTGTTAAGCAACAGGACTTTGACTAAATTACGACTTACACAAAGTTAAAGGACAATTTACGCACTGAAAGCAGTTTACAACAGTGGCTGTCTCAATATCACGGTATGCTGTAAACCTTCACATTAATGACTAATGTCATATGCATGAAAACAGAGTGCCCTACCATAATTATAATGTGCAGACACTTAGAGTACAATTATGGTGTAAAATAATGAACACTGAGTTGGCTGATAACTGCTGCACATGTTACCTATGTATGAAAGTTTAATTGATATGATAAAAGAACATTTAGTGATGATGTTCGATGACTTTTACAGATCAAAGAATGTCTTGATTCTTGTCTTGATTTCGATGTTTGTTTCGCATGCATTAAGTTTAACATTTACAACTGTAAATACATCCACAATCCTCATATATACATTAAACAACTAATAACAAATGCACAGAACCGTGGCACAGACATTGAGGTATGGGCTGTCAGTTTGCAAGGTGAGGTAACAACAGAAGTGCTGCTGGAAGCTGAAAAAGAGAAACTATAATTGTTCTGAATGTGAATACTGTTGGAAAAAAATGAATTTCAACAAGTAAAATCTGCAGTGTGAGGCACAACAATCCTCCTGTTGAATTGGAACACTATGGTCTGTATTTGCAGTAAATCAAGACCATATGCGGCGAGTTACGGCCAAAAACACCCGGAGATACAGAAAAAACATATGGCATGTAAAAAATCCTGTGTCATTAATCTACGACAGTAGGCTCAGTCTTAACCCTTTAGTGGGCACATTAACACCGCAGGCCATCATACAGCAATACGGTGATTGCTACACTGGCCGTTGATGGGTGGGCTGTTACATTTGGTACAGCGAGGATGGACCTGGGTGGGCTGCGGCCCCACCAAGTCCCCTCCTTGCTGTACCAAATGTAACAGCCCACCCATCAATGGCCAGTATACCAACTTCATATTATTCTATGTGGCACTATAATTCCCTGTGCCCATTAAAGGGTTAACCAACAGCAAGCACGGAGAAGACAGTTGTTAAACAAATCTGGTAATTTAATAGCAGTAGTAACTAATGAAGTTAACATTTACACTCCCAGGCCCCAGTATATACTGATATGTTACAATTTACACGATTTTCTAGGTTATCAGTGGACAACAAGAAGCACGTCAAATGATTGTCATGCGACTTGTAAAAATATTAATTATAAATATGTGACAACACTCTGTGTTACGACACAACCCGACAAACGTCGAGCATGCAGAACGGTGAGCGGCAGGTGGGACAGGGACATCGACAGCTCAGCCAGATTTCTGGCTGTGTCTGATCCTGCCGACTGGCAAACCATCTGCCCATGCACTCCAGACACCACATCGGTCGACAGTGGCAATTGCGGCACGGTGACATGGTGTCAGTATCGTCAGCACAGTGTCGTCTCAGCTTGATGCATGCTACAGCCTGCATGCAACCCACACACTGGTCCAGCAGCTACACAATACACATGCACACAGTTATGTGAATCAGTAAAAACTACCGATATACAATATGTAAAAATTTCTCAACTCTGCCACATAGCAATGTGATTCTGTTTGTCACTTCATTCATTCATTCATTCGTCTGTCGCCAACGTGTACTGATCGGGCACTGGCCTGACCGGCACAACAGCACAATAATGCCGGTGGCCGTAAGTGGCCACAGTGCTGCTGCATCAGCCATGTCATTGCCCGACACACTGACGGTGGCAGGGACTTATCGTGTCGGCCACTTGGGCCACGCTGACTTGCTATTTTATACTGAAACTATGGGTTTTGTCCAAAGACCTGTTACTTGTTACTTGGTCAAAATGGACATCATCTCCAGCTCAGCAAACCATCACGGCAGGCAGTCAGAGGCCATCCATCATGGATTGGTCGGCATGATCATGACGTAGATTATGCATGTGCTATAGATGGACGATTTTACCATATACTAGTACCATTGCTGGATTACCATGTCTGGTGGTTTTCGGTATGCCTCGTTTTGCTCAACATGAAATCGGAACGCTTCTAAAAATCGCTCGGACAATGTCTGTCGTATGATGATGTTACGAATATTCATAACTGGACTTCGAAGTTTGTCTTTGAGATCACCATATTCAGTAGCATTCAGCCTGTATCAATAACAGGACATTGGTCAGAAGTAACTAGTCAGATGTTTAATTTAATACAACTTACTGCAACTATGTCAATATCTACCAATGCTAATTTGTAGATGCACGAATGTAGAACGTCAACATACTGTAAGCTAACAAAACTCTGAAGATGAGAAATGGCTGTTCAACAAAAATCACATAAACCAATATAACCATAACAAGTATGACTGGACTCTGGGGTTGTCCTCTACGTCTGCCTCAATCGTGAATCGATGCTAAATTAAATGTTAACTGGTGCTGGCCACAGCAATTATTAAAGCTTGCAGACCGTGCAAAGTTGTGCCGAAAAAACAATATTACATCTTTTGACTCGATCTGGATTTTAACCCAGTTTTTTAATGATGCAATCCACGGACCCTTGCCCATCTGTTGGAAAGGTTGGTTGGTTGGTGTTTAACGGCAAATTCAGCACAACAAGGCTATATCATGCCATAGGAGAGTGTGTTAAGACAGTTCACTCTGCTGCTGAATAGCAAAGCGCCAGAGCAGATGACCGCAGAGTGTTCGCGCTGGCGCCCCAGGTGGAACCGGCTAGCTTCATCAGCAAGTTGTTTCGGTTCTTCAGAGTTGTGATGGGATGATCTTGACGAGGATGAACAATTAAAAATTTATACCCTCAGTACCGAAGATCCCGAGGGATTTTGCACAAAAATTAAGCAAGTGTAAGGTGCTGGAATTCACTCATCCGGGTGGCAGGCAGAAAAAGTGTTGTGCAGCAAGAAAAAATTAAAACGTGCAAGCATTATTTTATTATTATTATTATTATTTTAATGCCTGTAGCAGTTTGGTT
>Ga0209339_1001039_pt1 | contig 11273 bp, 5 predicted proteins | sample OlaalgELextract3_FD_187376 | JGI IMG/M metagenome (GOLD analysis project Ga0209339, IMG submission 187376) | Olavius algarvensis symbiont microbial communities from Tuscany, Italy - Type A ELBA extract 3 (SPAdes) (version 2) | ecosystem: Host-associated > Annelida > Digestive system >...
GTGGCGAGACCCAGACGATGTCTCACATTGTCGAATCCTGTCTCCTGACAAAACTGAATGGTGGCTTATCTCGGCTACACTCTGCGGATGAGGACGCTGTTTCGTGGCTGACCAATTATGGTAAATGACACGCATACGAGAAGAAGAAGAAGAGTGTAAGAATCAGTGCGACCGTTCGACCTGGGCCCGTGACCGAGAAAAAACGAGTATAACAAAAAAGTCACAAAAGTGTTATATTTCCCCTATTTGGGGGGAAGCCCCCGCTGGGCCGATTAGACCCTAAAGTTGCACGGTGGGTGATGTCCGCGACATAATCACGTGTGCCAAGTTTCAATTTGAAATCTTCATGGGTTACGATTTTACAGGGGATCGAATTTTCGATTTTCCTATTGATTTTTTGCATGAGCCTTACAACAGTGCAGCGCTAATGCACTGCTGTGATTAGAAGTAGATTGATGTTTATGGATCGATCCACTGTGTGACTTATCAAGATATTCGATATTGTTGTAATCATCTGAACGGTTGATGATATATTCCTGCATCTGACATACTGACACTGTTGAATCCCAACTAGAGAATCTACGTGATCTGGACATTTGCTGAATGATTCTATCCAGAGAAGTTCTGCCAATTTTATTATACTTTTAATCGATTGGCACTGGTTAAAAGGGTTTTCATGTGCACTATTGTTTGATGTTTGATGATTTTTATAATATAATCCTTTCATGTTATTCACTGTGTATTGTGGTATTCATTAATCACCAAAGACTTTTCAACTACATGCCAAATGCTCCCAAGACACGTTAAGATTACTGAACAAGAGAGTAATAGGCAAAGCTATTTCGAAGTATTAACTACCGGGAATCAGCATGCATAAATACCTCTGATAGGCAGGAATTAGTCATGCTCTTTAGTTAAACCATACCCATTACAATTACTGCTTTGTGGCGTGCAAATCTGTTGCTAATCCACTCAACTCTTGAAAACCAGTCACTGATTTTTAAAGTCTGTACCTTAATTCTAGAATTTCATCCCACAGCTCTAATATTACTAAAAACTGATTTGCTTATTACATGGACTGGTTCACTGAGACTGTTTTACTACCCAAGTACGTGTGGTCTTTGTAATTATCATGCACTGAATGAGTGGGAAAATCTGTTGGCAGCACATGAGCTAAGTGCTAAGTCAATATGGGCCTCAGATCCTACTTCAGCAGCTCAGCTACAGCTTCTGGTGTCTCCAGAATAGTTCAAGCCACGTATCATTCTAATCTGTAGTTACGTTCAACAGCGGTTATTCTACATTCAACTGAAGTATTTCAAGGCTCTGCTCTTTGATCATTGTTTATTCTAACATCTAACCCATTTCTACGACTGCTAAAGCAAGACGTATGAGCAATGACACTCTGTAAAGATGTAGAGGTACCCACCAATATTTGCATTATAATAACAATAGAGTGGCTGGCTTAACTGAACTGTATATTATGTTGAATGCCTCCTTTAATTGCTGGCACTAATAAGGAGCCTTTTAGCCGTGTGCTAGCTTTGCGTTAAATACAGTCATGTGTGATCAAACATCCAGTCAACATTGATTTACTGAAGATAGACGATAGATGTCTGTTTATATTTACTTACTGAATACATATTAACGATACCTCATAGCCATGGAACAATTGACCAATCAGCGTCCAGGTTAATTGATGACGTCATCACATCTACAGAGTTGAACTGAACAGTAAAGTCAGTTGTGAACATTTTGGTGATAAAGTCACCTTTTTGTGAAATAGACTTCAAAGAAGTCGTTGAATATAGTCCAGTAGTTAAATCAGACTATAGCGAGTGGCAGTGTGGAGGAGAAGAATCGTGCTGAACCTGGCTCGAAGTGGAGTTGCCGGCAGTTGGACAAACATTCTTCCTGTCGAAGGTGTTTAAGATTCTACGATCAAGTCCCGACGCTTGTTCATGCCAATAATCGCCAACGGGTGATGATTTGTGAATGTTAAAATGTCGTCGACGACAATGAGATCTTCGCAAAGTCAGTGAATGGTTCAATAACTCAAAGTACATCTTTGTGAGACCAGATCATTGCTTGCATGTCGATCAGTCCAGCTTGCTTGCATTGTGTATTGCTCGAGCACAGCCTACGTGTAGGTTGAACTGTATCAGAGAATATGGTGCCAGCCTATTTGACGTAACATCTGCTTATTGTTTATTGAATAAATATCTGTATAAATTAAACGTCTGTTATACCAATGCATACATATCCAACTCAGTTTGAACACTGATTGTGTCCGACTCGTCCCTACTTTAGGCGATTCACGTTTGTCAGAGTCGGTCAAGGTTGTTAATACAGCCAGTTAGAGAAACACTCTCCACATACTCAACTGTCTTGTAATATAGTATTCTTGAATTACAGGACAGACATCTAGATATAATGCAATGAAGCCTCTATGGGCACAAGGAAATACAATTTCACAATCTCCAGTTTGTCTCAATGTCAGTTAATGACTAAGGCCACTTTTCTCATAAATTAGGTTAATCTCCAGTTAGTTAACCTGAGATTAACATTAGGTTAATATGTCTGATGCGTTTTTCAATTAACAGTTAATTAACCGGAAATTAATCTACGGTTAACTTAACTGGAGGTCAACTGTCTGATGCGTTTTTTGAATATTTTTGAATATTTTAAACCTGAGGAATACTTACCATGCGTTAAATACAGAATTTGTCAGTGAAATTTCTTAGGCCACTGTTTCCAGTCAAAAACCTGTCAAACTCAAATATTTTTCGATTTTAAGAATTGGCCTCGAGACTTACTGCCTTGTAGGCTTGGCCTGGGCCTTAGCCTTCCATTTATGTGCCTGGGTCACCTCAATGGTTGCCGCTGGTGGTGCAGTACAAAACTTACTTACATATTGACTGATTTTGGTCGTGTGCGCTAATTAGCACGACCTATTTTGCATAGTTACTCCCCTAGCGTCTCTGGTTATAGCGTTCTGTATATGGGAACCCACAGCTGATTGCTTATCGGTACATTTGCTGCGTGAATGAACTCCATGCATTGATGTCATGTCAGTAGTGTTGGTGAAGTGTGGCTGAAAGATTTCTACAATCATTTTATCATCTGGTTATTGACTGATTACTGTGGGTACTGCCGTATCTCAGATAGTAAGTACAGTGCCATTCGCTTTGAAAGACAAAATCGCTCTTGGAATGTCTTCATCACAATCCTCATACGACGTAGTCTTTTTAGCAGGAAGAACAAGATGATTGATTCTGTCGCAAATATCGTCCAGAAAATCAATATACAGCAACCAATCACTAATGTCGGTCTTATTTCACTGGAGAAAATCTGCCGGTTAAACTGCAGTTAACTTAACAGGAGGTTCAGCATTCAAGAATTTGAGAAACTCAAATATCGTCGGTTAAGTTAAATCTTTGCTTAAGTTAACAGTACAACCTAACGCTATAACCTAAGGTTAACTATTCCGAGAAACGCGGCCTGAGAAAAAATGCACAAGTCACACAAATAATTCACAACTGTCAGAAAATTCCTAATGTTTTAATTGCCATAAATTTGATTAATAACTAGTGCTGATCCTTTGCTCTGGTAGCAAACATATACACTACCTACAATATATGATGCATGCAAAAGACTTTTCATTCGAGCAGATGTAAATAACACAATGGTCACCACTCTTGTAAAAAATTTTAACATTCGAGATTGTCAATCTCGAATGTTAAAATTTTTTACAAGAGTGGTTATTTTTTTTGTTTCAGAAACTGAAGGAAAAAGTAACAAACAAGAAAACCTACCGTGCAAGGCACAGCAAGCATACGTGCCCCCAGAATTGGAACATTGTGGTCTGTACATGAAGTAAAGTGGACCATCACCAGTGGAGTCATGACCAAAAATGATTTCTAAATTTTCACATCCTTGATCTTTGACTTTTCAACCTCCAAAATGTAACAGGGCAATATAGGAACCATTGTGTAACATTTGCCGGTGGAGTTATGGCCGAAAATGATTTTGGCATTTCTGCATCCTTGACTTGAACTTTGAATACCGTATTTTATCTTCAACAGGCAGCAGGGCAACAGATGGAACATCGGATGGAATTTCGAGGAACATTTTGGTCTTCACATGAGGTAAATTGGACTATTTGTATTGGAATTGTGGCCAAAAACCGATTCTGCCATATTCGCATCCTTGACCTTGACCTTTGACTTTACTTTTCAACCTCTCAAGTGTAACAGGGTACCACTGTGGAACATTTGGCGGAGTTATGGCCAAAAGCATTTTTGCATCCTTAACCTTGAGCTTTCAGTGTTCAAAATGCAGTGGGCAATAGAGAGACTGACAAGAAACATTTTGGTCTTGACTTTAAGTAAATCGGACCATTTTGAGAGACAGACCCACAGACAGGTGTTGCACCCAAAAACAGTAACCGCTGGTAGTAGCCAGAGGTGCGTAATAAACTACACTATGTCTCAAACAGACTGCTGTGATTAATATTATTTAACTTCACAGCATTCACTAATTATTTAAGTAGAGAAAGATTAACCAGTACATGGCAACTTTTTATAAGCTAACTATCCCTTTAAATTATTAAGACTGCTGACGTACCAGGAGTGAGATGATGAAAAGTGCCTACACAGCAGATCTCAAAGTGATGCAACAGAAGAGAGTCAGACAAGCGTGCTTTTGCTGGACCATAATGGTCTTCATTTGTAGCACTGTCACCTACTATTTCATAGGGTTCCTGTCAAACACCAGACACTTATGTGACTGACTCGGCCTTTGATGTTATCATCACTCTATGAATACAATACTTTGTCCTATGTCCTATACTGACACAACAAAGTGACTTAAATTATATGTAACTATGTGTAAAAAAACTTCTGGTCAAAAACTGGACCAAAGAACAAATTGTACAGTATGGTGTAGTAGGACCAAAGAACAGGTACAAGAACTTAGCTATTGCAAACAGATTGCACGTCAGCTGCACACACAATACGTTGAGGGTAAATAAGATAACCCCGTGACCTTGAAATTTAGGTTAAGGGTCACTCACTCAAGGTCACTGGAAACGGAACCATTGGACAGATCATACATGACTTACTATTAGTAGAGTTATTTGACGTTGAATATTATCGTGACCTTGAAATTTGGGTCAGAGATCACTCAAGGTCATTGAAAATGGTACCATTTGAATGCTTGGGTACGGTTTTCTATTCGCCTTCCATAGTAACTATGACCGCATTTTTAGCCATTTTGGAGATATTCAGCGTCAAAGAATGATCTTACCTTGAAATCTAAGTTTGGGGTCGTTCAAGGTTATTGAAAATGGCGCGGTTCGATATCTCATGTATGACTTTCTATTGGTCCGCCATTGTAACCATACTGTACTGTTTTCGAGTTATTTGACGTTGAATAATATCGAGACCTTGAAATCTGGCTTAGAGGTCACTCAAGGTGATTGAAGTTGGTGCCATTCGACAGCTTGGGTGCGGTTTCCTATTCGCCTTCTATAGTAACTATGGCCATATCTGTAGCCGTTTGTGAGATATTTAGTGTCAAAGAGTGGTGTGACTTTGAAAAGAGGGTTAGGGTTCGTTCAGGGTGATTGGAAATGGCACCATTTGATAGATCGCATATGAGTTCCTATTCACCTTCCATAGTAACTATGGCGCTATCTTGTATCGTCTGCGAGATATAGCGACTTATTCGTAGACAAGAACTTAGCTATCGCAAACAGATCGCGCGTCAGCTGCGCACACAATACATCGAGGGCATCCATAGGCCTAATTACCCCGTGATCTTGGAATCTAAGGTTAAGTTCACTCAAGGTCACTGGAAACGGAACCATTGAATAGATATTACACGACTTACAAGTAGTCGAGTTATTTGACGTCGAATATTATCGTGAGCTTGAAATGTGGGTTAGAGGTCAATCAAGGTCATTAAAACTGGTGCCATTCGAAAGCTTGGGTGCGCTTTCCTATTCGCCATCTATAGTACTACCGTTATGGTGAATAAAGATGAATATATAGTGACTATGGCCGTATCTGTAACCGTTTGAGAGATATTTAGCGTCAAAGTTGAGTGACCTTGAAAACAGGGTTAGGGTTCGTTCAAGGTCGTTAAAAATGGCACCATTTGATAGATCATGTACAAGTTCCTATTCACCTTCCATAGTAACTATGGCGCTATCTTGTATCGTCTGCGAGATATAGCGACTTATTGGTAAAAAATCGCAAAATTTTTATACCCCACGTGTATTTAGCGCCCCCGGAGGGGGTGACCCCGTCTGAATTTCGTGAAGATGTTTGATGCTGATAAAACTAGAATGATTGGGCTACCGTATGGTGAAAAAAACTACGACAATGTATTAAGCCGTTTTCATCTAATACCGGAACGTCACGGATGGACAGAGAGACAGACAGAGAGACGGACAGAATTGCTACATCAATATCGCGCGTCAGTGTGCTGACGCGCGATAAAAATTGCTAAATTTTTATACCCCACCTGTATTTAGCGCCCCCCCCGGGGGTGACCCCATCAGAATTACGTTAAGATGTTTGATGCTGATAAAACTAGAATGATTGGGTTACCGTATAGTGAAAAACTATGACAATATGTTAAGCCGTTTTCATCTAATATCGGAACGTCACGCACGGACAGACAGAGTTGCTATATCAATATCGCGCATCAGTGTGCTGACGCACGATAAAAAATCTTCCTAAACAAGTGTATTGGAGACGATATGAAAGCTGCCGCTCGTCAAAGCCCAAACTGCATTAAAAAAACAACAAAAAAGCTAGAAGCTGTAGTTGTCGCTAGCGCTCTCGACGACATGTAGGCTGAAAGCCGTCTTGCAGTTGTTAGCCGCCGTAGTCTGCCTTGGAGATATAGACATTTGTCGAAAATCAATAAGGCGGCCGCCCTCATGTTGTATCGCATAATATAATAATTTTTTTGTACCCAAAGCAAGTACTTTACCATATCTAATGGTTCAACTTTCTAGCTGTAGTAGTTTCCGAGATGTCAGGGGATCCACAAATTGTTCAACTCCGTAACCTAGCACCCAGTATCTTGATGAACATGTGTCAGCCAGTTACAAGCAACCTTCATCGAAGCCATCTGCGTTCTGCTGTGCGTGGCGGCCTCATCGTTCCACCGACGAAGACAGTCCGTTACGATCCATACAGCTTTGCTGTCCCTGGGCCGTCAACGTGAAATGCGTTACCTGCACCACTACGCAACGATGAACTCTCTGCCATGTCATTTCGTCGCCAGCTGAAAAATGAACTATACATTAGAGCATATAATTTACACTAGCACGCTCGTGACTGTCTTCACCGTAAGAGTGGACGAACATAACTTTATCGTACTTACTTACTTACATTAGGGAGCCCTGCGCCGCGTGGACGCCACCTAACGGAAAAATTATTGTACCAGAAGTGAGTACTTCACCACATCTAATTGTGTTTTTAATTTCAACTTTCTAGCTCCAGTAGTTCCGAGATAATATGGGGGGGGTCCCAAACTTGCATTAAGGGGCCCTGCCCCCCCCGGATGCGCCCTAGCGAAAAAAATTTGACACAACCCATTCCCCCAAGTACTTGCCTAATGCCTATACCTATATAACTGTAAAGTTTCAGCTTCGTAGCTCCATTAACGTGCGACTTACGGACAGCTCCGTGATTTTGGGGGTAGGAGCAAAGATATTTGGTGAAAAAGTACAACCGTCCTCAGAATTGCGCGTTCTCAGACATCTTTGGTCCAGATCTGACGTACCGTGTAGTAGCATTCTGCATGGGTATAGCCATTTGCCATAGGCAAAAATTTGGGCAAGTTTGGGGGTCCCCACTACCCAGCTCCCCTACCAGAAGTCGCAGGAAAACACCACGGCCAGAAAGCACCCCTTTGGACCTTCGACTAAAATATGGAACAAGAGGTCAAAGTAATTTGACAAAAAGCGCCTCACGGGGGGCCTATTCCCCGGTTAGGGGTCACCCCAAGGGGTCGAAAGTTGTACCATAGAATTCCTGGGGTAGGGTTTCCTATTAGTGTTCCACAGTAACTATAGGCCTAGGATGCACCGTTTGGCCACAGTGCACGCGCGTGACAACCAAGTTCCAACCAACGACCAACGACGTCACGACACAGCCTATCTCAATAAGCGCCTCTTTTACTAAAGTAAAGTGAGGCGCTTAAAAATCGTAATCATTCTGCATTCCTGGGATGCAGGCTGGTCACCGGAAGGTACGTTTTAGGGGTTTTGTATGGGAAAATAGGCCAAAATCCGAAAATTGGGCAACTTTCATGCCCCGTAGCTCCGCACCCGTACATCGTACAAAAAAGTTGACCCGGTACTCGGAAACTCCCTGGCCCTTGGACTACAACGTGGAGTAAACAGTATCTCTCTGCAGTGCATCCCGTGACCTGTAGCCTGCTCTAAGTGAGGTGCCTGTTTGATCTAATTTCGATGTCAGGTTTCGGGGGCAAATGACCCCAAAAGTGAAAATTTTCGAAAATATCTTTCCGGATTCATCAACAGGACACCGAACTACGTTTCGTGACCAAATTTGGTGAAAATCGGCCGTTGCGAAGTTCCCAAAAGGTCGAGTGGTTTACCAAACAAAAAAAACTTGTGCTCCGCAGGACTCGTCCCAGCCCCTATTTTGGCTGAAATGGGCCGATCGTGCCAAAAATTCCACGAACGTTGTCACCCTTGACGTGTCCATGTATACCGAATTTTGTCCGGATCGACTGCGTTTTGCCACACTTATTCCGGAAAGATTGATTTTTCAGCCCAAAAACTCAATACAATATACACCTACAATAAACAAGAACTTAGCTATCGCAAACAGATCGCGCATCAACGGAACCATTGGATAGATCATACAAGGCGTAGTAGTAGTCGAGTTATTTGACGGTGAATATTATCGTGACCTTGAAATGTGGGCTAGAGTTCACTCAAGGTCTTTGAAAATGGTTTCGCTTGAAATCTGGCTTAAGGTCACTCAAGGCCATTGAAACCGGTGACATTCAAAAGCTTGGGTGCGGTTTCCTATACGCCTTCTATAGTAACTATGACCGTATCTGTAGCCGTTTGTGAGCTATTAAGCGTCAAAGCATGTGACCTTGAAAACTGGCTCAGGGGTCGTTCAAGGTCATTGAAAATGGCGCCGTTCGATAGACCACATGCGACTTTGTACTGGTCGACCATTGTAACTATAGCTCTATCTTGTACCATTTTCCAGTTTTTTGACGTTGAATAATATCGTGACCTTGAAATCGTGGTTAGAGGTCACTCAATGTCATTGAAACTGGTGCCATTCGAAAGCTTGGGTGCGGTTTCCTACTCGCCTTCTATAGTAACTGTGAGATATTCAGTGTCAAAGAATGGCGTGACCTTGAAAACCACGTTAGGGGTCGTTCAAGGTCATTGAAAATGGCGCCGTTCGATAGACCATATGCGACTTTCTATTGGTCGACCATTGTAAATATAGCTCTATCTTGTACCACGTTCGAGTTACTTGACGTTGAATAATATCGTGACCTTGAAATCTGGGTTAGAGGTCACTCAAGGTCATTGAAATTGGTGCCATTCAAAAGCTTAGGTACGGTTTCCTATTCGCCTTCTATAGTAACTATAGCCATATCTGCAGCCGTTTGTGAGATATTTAGCGTCAAAAAGTGGTGTGACCTTGAAAACAGGGTTAGGGTTCATTCAAGGTCATTGGAAATGGCACCATTTGATAGATCGCATACGAGTTCCTATTCGCCTTCCACAGTAACTATGGCAATATCTTGTATCGTTTACGAGATATAGCGACTTATTGGTAGAAAATCGTGAAATTTTTATACCTCACCTGTATTTAGCGCCCCTGCAGCGGGTGACCCCGTCGGATTTTGTGAAGATGTTTGACGCTGGTAAAACTAGCTACCGTACAGAGAACAAAATGTGACGATATGTTAAGCCGTTTTCATCTGATACCGGAACATAACGGACAGACAGACGGACGGACGGACGGACGGACAGATTTGCTATATCAATATCGTGCATCAGTATGCTGATGCGCGATAAATATGGCGAAAACGATTTTCAATATGACGGATAAAATTCTTACACCCTGCAATGTGTCACGATCATGAGATTGATTTTACAGGTGACTGCACCCTGCAATGTGATACGTGGTTCTGGGATGACATGCCATTGAATTCGCCCGGTGGCAGCACCCTGCAATGTGATACGTAGCTCTGGGATGATGACATTCCATTCGCCAGGTGAGAGCACCCTGCAATGTGGCAGGTGGCTCTGGGATGACATGCCATTGAATTCGCCCAAATGTCCGCCATATTGGAATTCTACATCTGGTTTCGATTTCGACCATATCTCGGTAGTCGACAAGTCATTCTGCGCCAATCTGCAAAATTTTATCCAAATCGCACCACCCACAGCAGAAAAAAATGACGTCATGTCGATTTTCAAGATGGCGGTTCTCAGCCACCTTGGATTTTGGGGGTTCAATAATGGGTTCATTGAAAAGCCCATGTACAACTTCTTATGGGTCGTCAATTGACACCATAGCTCTAAATTGCTTCGTTTTTAGGAAAATTGCGTTTTTGCATTTTGGCGTCAAGATAAAAGGGGGCGGATCTCCGCCATCTTGGATTTTAGGGGTCCCGTTATGGGTTCTTTGAAAAGCCCATGTGCGACTTCCTATAGGTCCTCAATAGGCACAATAGCTATAAATTGCTTAGTTTTTGAGAAAATCTCGTTTTCTTTGCATTTTGGCGACAGACAGACAGACAAACGGACAAACAGATGGACAGCTCCGATGCGCTAAGCCGCTCTCGCAATCACGAGCGGCGGCTTAACAAGTGTATCGGAGACTATACGAAAGCCACCGCTCGTCAAAGCCCAAACTGCATTTAAAAAAACAAGAACTTAGCTATCGCAAACAGATCGCGTGTCAGCTGCACACACAATTCGTCGAGGGCATCTCCGTGACCTTGAAATCTATGTTAAGGGTCACTCAAGGTCACTGGAAACGGAACCATTGGACAGATCATACACCACTTACAGTTAGACGAGTTATTGGACGTTGAATATTATTGTGACCTTGAAATGTGGGTCAGAGGTCACTCAAGGTCATTGAAAGTGGTACCATTTGAAAGTTTGGGTACGGTTTCCTAACTTTTCCTACCCTAACCCTAACCCTAACCCTAGGGTTAGGGGTCAAGGTCATTGAAAATGGCGC
>Ga0209339_1001040_pt1 | contig 11272 bp, 6 predicted proteins | sample OlaalgELextract3_FD_187376 | JGI IMG/M metagenome (GOLD analysis project Ga0209339, IMG submission 187376) | Olavius algarvensis symbiont microbial communities from Tuscany, Italy - Type A ELBA extract 3 (SPAdes) (version 2) | ecosystem: Host-associated > Annelida > Digestive system >...
TTTATTTGGTCGCAGAAAACCTGGTCCTCTGGGCCAGGTCAGAGCTAATCGGCTATGCCGTGAATCTGCTGCAAGCGGGGGCGGAATGATGGAATATTGGAATACTGGAATGCTGGGTTTAGTGCAACGGGATCTAATCGTATAAGGATGGCACGGATCAGTTTGTAAAATCAGAGCGTCATCCGCTTTGTATTCCCAATATTCCATTATTCCACCATTCCATTATTCCATTTGCAGTCCAAGGTAAACTCCACCCCTCTGGGGTGAACTCAAAGCCGGGTCCTCTGGGCCCGGATCTTTACATCTATATTTTTTTCCGGGAGGTTTTGTATGACAAAACAAACATTCATATTGATGGTCTGGCTGCTGTGCATATCAGTTGCCCTGACGGGATGCAAAGAAAAAACTGAAATTGTTGAAGTGGTCCGGGCCATCAAGACGATTACGGTCAGAGAACAGGCTGCCGAGAAGATATTCAAATTTTCCGGGCAAGTCGCGGCGGTCGATTCCTCCGGGCTCAGTTTTCAGGTCGGCGGCCAGGTGGCGTCTGTGGAAGTTGACATCGGCGATCGCGTGAAAAAAGAGCAAGTGCTCGCTGTGCTGGATCCCGAGCCTTACCAGTTGGAGCTGGATGCGATCAACGCTGAGCTTGTAAAGGCCAGGGACAATGTTGCCAAATCAAAGGCGGAGTACGAGCGCCAGAAGCGGATTTTCAAACAGGGGGCGGGGGCAAAAAGATTTGTGGAAGTCTCGGAATATGAATACAAAGCCGCCCGCAGCGCGGTAAATTATCAGATTTCCAGACTGGATCAAGCCAAGCGCGACCTGCGCAAAACCAAACTGCTTGCGCCATACGACGGTACCATTGCCTGGCGGGCAGTCGAGCCGAATGAAGAGGTCCGCGTCGGCCAGAAAATTTTTGAAATAAATGCCACGGGGAAAATGGAGGTAGAGCTGGCTATACCGGAGACGACAGTTGACCGGTTAAACATCGATGATTCGGCGACGGTCACGTTTCCCACCGTGCCGGGCGAGTCCACCAAAGGCCGTATTACCGAGATCGGCTCCGCCGCTGTCAAGGCCAACGCATTTCCGGTTAAAATGGAACTGATTGATCCGGATGAAAAAGTCAAGCCCGGCATGACTGCTGAAGCAAGCCTGATGATCAAAAATGAAAACCGGAATCCCGGATACCTGGTCCCAATGCAGGCAATCCTGCCGGCGCCGGAGGCGAACCAGGGGTTTGCCTTTGTGTATAACCCCGAGACATCGACGGTCAAAAAAACCCCGGTCCGCTTTAGTGGCACAAAGCAGAAAAAAGTCCTCGTCGAGGCAGGTCTTGCAGCCGGGGACATTATTGCCGTGGCCGGCGTGAGTTTTTTAGCCGATGGTCTGGAAGTCAAATTGATGACACAGTGATACACGGGTTCAAAGGTTCGCGGGTTTAGGATTCAGAGGTTCAAGGGTTCAGAGGTTCAAGGGTTCAGAGGTTCAAGGGTTCAGAGGCTCAGGATTCAGGGTTCAGGGTTCAAAGGTTTCAGGTGTCAGGTTTCAGGTGTCGGTAAACCCTTTGGCCACGGAGCGGCCAGTCCAATCGAAAACTTAACTGATGAACATTGAACATTGAACGTCCAACGTCCAACGTCGAATACGGTATTTTATCGATTTAAGAGTAGAGTAAGCAGCCGTGTTTAAACATCAATAGACTTCTGGGTAAATTAGGATATCGCGGTCTTATTGCCTCCCTTGCCTTAAACCCTGAACGTTGAACCCTGAACCTTTGAACGACGAAAAAGTAACTGTACAGAGAAGAATTTGTGCGACATCGCCGTAATCTTTATAACCAGTAAGACAAAAGGAACCTCATATGAAAGGTATCACCGCATTTGCCCTGAATAATTCGCGTACCGTCGTCATGACCATATTACTGGTCATTGTCGGCGGCATTTATGCGTTTATAGCTCTGCCGAAACTGGAAGATCCCTTCATTACGATTCGCGAAGCCGTGGTGGCGGCAAAGTATCCCGGCATGCCGGTGGAGCAGGTCGAGCGCCTGATTACCCGGCCCATCGAAGAGAAAATCCGGAGCATGGGCGAGGTCGATGAGATTAAGGATTCCACATCCAAAGTCGGCGAAAGCCTGATCCATGTGACCATCAAAGATGAAGTCCCATCAGAAAACCTTCCGGCGACTTGGAAACTGCTGCGCAACCGCATGAATGATGTCAAATCCGACCTGCCGGCAGGCACCAGCGGACCCATGGTGGACGATACGTTCGGCGATACCTCGGTGGCTACCATCGCGTTGTGGACCGATGGATTTTCCATGGCCGAAATGCATGAAACCGCCCGTCAAATCAGAGAGCGCCTCAACCTGCTGAAGGGGATCATGAAGGTCGATCTCACCGGTGTGCAGGATGAGCGCATTTATCTCGATGTGTCAAACGCCAGGATCGCGCAACTGGGAATCGATATCGCGGTAATCGGCAAAACATTGCAGGAGCAAAACATTGTTCTGCCCGGCGGCAGGATAAATCTCAACGATGTGGAAATCATCGTCGAGACCCAGGGAAGATTCACGTCCATGGAGGAGATTGGAGAGGTGCTCATCCCGATTTCCGGCACCCAGTCCTCGATTCCCCTGCGCGACATCGCAACCATCAGAAAAGCTTACGTGGAGCCGATCTACAATCCGGCCTACTACAATGGCCGTCAGGCCATCGTTTTAAGTGTCTTTATCCTCAGTGGGGTCGATGCCGTTAAGTTCGGCGAGCGGTTGAAAAACACGGTCCAGGAGATAGAGCATTCTCTTCCATGGGGGTACGCGCTCGATTTTGCCACCTATCAGCCCGAGCTTATCAGAAAAGCCGTCAGCGGCATGGTGCTCAATGTGATCGAAAGTGTGGTCATCGTCCTGGTGGTGGTCATGCTGCTGCTGGGGTTTAGAACCGGTTTGATTGTCGGCTCATTCATCCCCCTGGTCATGCTTTTCGGCGTTTTGACGATGTACGCCCTAGGGATTGATATGGAACGAATGTCCCTGGCCACGATGATTATTGCACTGGGTATGTTCGTGGATAACGCCATTGTGGTGTCCGATGACATTAAAGTGAATATGGAAACGGGAATGGCACGCAAGGATGCCGTTTTAAAGACCGGCAGTACCCTGGCAGTCCCCCTGCTGACCAGTACGCTGACGACAGTTTTCGCCTTCGGACCGATTCTGCTTCAAATTGGTTCAACCGGTGATTACACCTCCTCGCTGGGTTCGGTGATGATTATTTTGCTCATGGGATCGTGGTTTTTCTCCATGTTTTCCTCCACCAGCATGTGTTACTGGTTTTTAAAGACCAAACCGGCCGGCGGCGGTAATAAACAACCGGCGAGCGATCCGTACCAGGGAAAATTCTACCAGTTCTATCGCGGGATCCTGAAATTATCCCTGCGCTTTCGGTTTCCGGTGCTGGTCCTGACGGGCGGCGTGTTTGCCGCCGCCGTATACGCGATGACGTTTATACCGCAGGCCTTTTTTCCGGGCGGAGACAGAAACCAGTATTTGATTTATCTCGACCTGCCCGCCGGAACGCGCATCGAGGAAACCGACAGGACCGTGAGAAAATTCAGTGCCTGGCTGCAGGATAAACAAGAAAACCCGGAAATCACCGGAACAATTGCCTATGTAGGAAACGGCGGGCCGCGTTTTTTCCTTTCACTGGCGCCGGTGGACCCGGATCCGTTCGTCGGATTTTTAATCGTCAATACCGAGACCGGTGAACAGGTACCCGAACTGGTCCAGCGCACGGGACAATACCTGCTAGAAAATTTCCCCAATGTCCGTGGCCGGGTTAAGGCCATGTGGCTGGGCGGCAGTGAAACCGGCCTGATGGAAATCCGCCTCAGCGGTCCCGATACCGGGGAGCTGCAGAAGCAAGCCGAACAATTGATGGCGGGGCTCCGGAAGATCCCCGGCACGATCGATATCAAACAGGATTGGAACAATCGGGTGTTTACGGTCAAGGCGGATGTCGATCAGTCCCGCGCCCGCCGTGCCGGGGTGACTTCGGAGGATGTGGCCGATACCCTGGCCTTTTTCGTCGACGGTTTGACGACCACCAATTACCAGCAGGGCAATGTTGAGATTCCCATCGTCGGGCGCGGGATCGAGGCTGAAAGGGATTCCCCCGAGAGCCTGCGCACGCTCGGTATTCGCACGGAATCCGGTGACAGCGTACCACTCAGCCAGGTTGCTGATGTGTATGCCGTCGGGGAACTGAATCGAATCGTGCGCTACGATCAGGAGCGCACCATAACCGTCAGCGCCAAAAACCAGGTGCTGAAGGCTTCCGAGGTCTTCGCAGCCCTTCAGCCGACCCTGAACGAAATGGAATTTCCGAAGAACCACCACTGGGCAGTCGGCGGCGAACTGGAAGATGCGGCCAAGGCCCAGAAGAATCTGGCGAAATGGATGCTGCCGTGTTTTGGCGGGATTGTGTTTTTGCTGGTATGGCAGTTTAACTCGATTCGGCGAGCCGCCATCATTATCCTGACGATGCCGCTGGTCATCGTCGGTTCAGTGGTCGGCCTGATGGCCATGCAGGCTGATTTTGGTTTTATGGTCATCCTCGGGCTATTGGCCCTGGCCGGATCCATTGTGAACAACGGCATCGTCATGATCGATAAAATTGAGGAGAACCGGCGCGATGGGCAAACACCCTATGATGCAGTGATCAATTCGGCCGTCAGCCGATTCAGACCGATCCTGCTCTCGGTTTCGACAACCATGCTGGGCTTCTCGCCGCTGATCATCAACCGCGACCCGCTTTTTTACGGCATGGCATCTGTCATGTTCTTCGGTCTGGGTATCGGCAGTTTATTTACGCTAAACTATGTGCCGGCGCTTTACAGCATCTTTTTTCGGGTTAAAGTCCCTAGCAGATAAAGTGCATGCTTGAACCTAAAGTGATCGGTTCTAGGTTCAGGGTTCAAGGTTCAAAGTTTATAAAAGGCTGATCTTTTTAACTTTACACTCAACAGTTTGGATTGGCCACTTTCACCCATTGGGTGAAACGGCTTTGTGAACCTACTGTTGATAAAATCCTCTTAAAAATAAAATGGTTGGAGGTTTTAAACCCTGAACGTTGAACCCTGAACCGCACAACCTAGGTTGAATTCAAAAGGGCTCTGAGGCAGCGATACTCTCGCGCGCCCTTCACGGGGTTTTCGGTTTGGGACGCTATTAACCAGTTCGTGTTAATTTGGGGACGTTGTTGACTAAGTTGAATAACTTGTGCAGTTTAATTAGCAAATTTAGTAGTATGTGTTTAGGTATGATACGACATCAAACGGTTCTAAGTCGAACTCGGTTGGACAGCACCGGGATTTTCGTCATGTCTCCCAGGTATCATTGAACTCGGATAGCGAATGCAGTCTTAAAGACATTTGGGGTTGCTTTATTTGGTCGCAGAAAACCTGGTCCTCTGGGCCAGGTCAGAGCCAATCGGCTATGCCGTGAACCTGCTGCAATCGGGGGCGGAATGATGGAATAATGGAATACTGGAATGCTGGGTTTAGTGCCACGGGATCTATTTTTATAACGATGGCACGGATCAGTTTGTAAAATCAGACCGCCATCCGCTTTGTATTCCCAATATTCCATTATTCCACCATTCCATTATTCCATTGGGAGTCTGAGGTAAACTCCACCCCTCTGGGGTGAATTCAAAGCCGGGTCCTCTGGGCCCGGATCTTTACTAAACCCATTTTTGTTCCCTACAAGATGAGTACAATTTTAGATTTTGGATTTTAGATTTAAGGAATTCTGCCTGTCGTGAGCTTCTGTGTCGAACGGTCCATTATAATTAATAGAGCGCCCTGTCGGGGCGTAGCCGAAGGCGAAGCCTGAAGCGATTCCATCATTCCGAAATCCCTCCGGGGCGTAGGCCCCTATACCCCTACGGGCCGGAGGCCGCAATCCAAAATCCCAAATTATAACTAAGGCGTCATCGGCGGACAGCGACACTAATTTTTGGGGCCTGCAATAATGCAACGTCAAAATCAAATCTATCTGTTTGTCATCATACTGCCGGCACTTGTCATTTTCGTGTCCTTTTTTATTTTGCCAATGATCAGATTGGCCCTGGAGACCCTGCAGGGGCCGCAGGGATTTGGTGTATACGTTACCATGTTAACCACCGTGCGGTATCTGAAAACCCTGTTTTACACCGTCGTGCTATCATTGGGAGTTACCCTGGTGACGCTTGTCATCTCAGGTATCTGCGGCGTTTTTCTTCAGAGGAACGATTTTTTCGGCAAAAGTATTTTGATTGCCATGTTAACCCTGCCTTTGGCATTTCCCGGTGTTGTCGTGGGGTTTATGATCATATTATTGGTCGGCCGCCAGGGCCTGGTGGGAAGCATTTCCCAGGCCGTCATGGGAGATAAGCTGGTATTTGCCTATTCCATGACCGGATTGTTTCTGGGATACTTATATTTTTCAATCCCCAGAGTCATCACCACCGTGATGGCCGCAGCTGAAAAAATAGATGTCAATCTGGAAGAGGCGGCCCGCTCACTGGGCGCATCCACCTGGGCCATCGCCAAGGATGTCCTCATCCCGGCCTTGACTCCCGGGTTGATCTCCTCGGGTGCGATATGCTTTGCCACCTCGATGGGCGCTTTTGGAACGGCCTTTACGCTGGCGACCGATATCGATGTGCTGCCGATCGTAATTTACACGGAGTTTACCCTGTCGGCCAATATTGCGATTGCATCAGCACTGTCTATTTTTCTCGGACTGATTACCTGGGGGTCGCTCACACTGGCCCGAACCGCGGCCGGTGAAACAATAGCAGCCTCAGGCTAAATCCCGTAGCGGGGCTTGTCTTAACTATCTCGGATAAAACGGCATGCAGAAACGCTCACATCTTTTCTACTCTCAACTGGGGCTGACCCTTCTGGCGAGTGCTTTTCTGGTGATCCCGGTAATCCAATCAATTTTGGCGGGACTTACCACCAATTTTATATTTGGCTTGAAAAGCGGCTTGACCCTGCGCTGGATAGTAGAAGTTTGGAACCTGTACAGCGATACGATTTTTCGCAGCATCTTAATCGGGCTGACCTGCCTGGCCGTCGATCTGGCGGCCGGGGTTCCGGCGGCCTACGTTATGGCCAAGAAAAAAAGCCGCCTGACGCGCGTCTTGGAGGAATTGCTGGTTGTGCCGTTGGCCATACCCGGTTTGGCGATTGCCCTTGCGATTTTGATTATTTACGGTCAATATACGGATTTTCGCCGAAGCTGGCTGATTATCCTGGTCGGTCATGTGATCTTTACGTTGCCGTTTATGATTCGATCGGTGATCGCCGTGATATCGTCCATGAATATGAATGTATTGGAGGAAGGGGCCTCCAGCCTCGGCGCGGGATTCTGGAACCGGTTTTTCCAGATCGTGGTGCCCAATGCCAAGCCCGGCATTCTGGCCGGCTCGCTGATGGTGTTTACCTTGTCGATCGGCGAGTTCAATCTGACCTGGATGCTGCATACTCCGTTGACAAAAACGCTTCCGGTAGGACTGGCCGACAGCTATGCCTCCATGCGGCTTGAGATCGGCTCAGCCTACACGATTGTCTTTTTCTTTATGATTATTCCGCTGCTCCTCGGTATGCAGTGGATTGCAAAACCCAGGAAAATAGCAACAACCGGACCCACTGACACAAAGAAGACTGCCATGAACACAAAAAGCCGATATACTGCCGTGACATCGCCTGAAGCAGAACCCGGCCAGATAGCAAAAAAGTCGGGGACATCAATCCGGCTTCATAATTGCGCCAAGACTTTTCCCGATGGCACCCAAGCCTTAGAGCCCATCGATTTGACGGTGGAAGCCGGCCAGACGGTTGTGATTCTCGGGCCTTCCGGCTGCGGCAAAACCACCACGCTTCGAATTATTGCCGGGCTTGAAAGTCCCGACCCAGGCGGCAGCATTTATTTCGGCGATGATGATGTCACTGATATTCCAATTGAAAAGCGCAATGTGGGTATGGTTTTTCAGAGCTATGCGCTTTTTCCCAACATGAATGTTTCCGACAATATCATCTATGGCCTGAAGATTAGAGGTGACAGCCACGAAAAACGAACGCGTCGTTTGGATGAGATGCTGACCATGATGCAAATCGAAGAACTGAGAGATCGTCATATCGATCAGCTTTCCGGCGGACAAAGGCAGCGCGTGGCCTTGGCCCGTGCCATTGCCGTTCGACCGCGGGTTTTGCTGCTTGATGAACCGCTGACGGCGCTGGATGCCAGGCTGCGGGATTCACTGCGGGTCGAGATCGATATGTTGCTCAAATCCATTGGAATTACCGCGGCATATGTCACCCATGATCAATCCGAAGCCATGGCACTGGGTGATAAAATAGTGATTATGGACCATGGACGGATCGCTCAGATCGGAACGCCGCGAAAAATATACTTTGAACCGACCAATCGTTTCGTGGCCGAATTTATCGGAACGGTCAACTGTTTGGCAGGAGGAATTGACGAAAATTGTCTGGTTTTTCCGGGCGGTCGCATTCTGATGCGGGAATTGCCGGATTTAGAGTTCGGCAATAAATCAGAAGTCGAGGTTCATTTCAGACCTGAACATGCGGTCGTCGCCGAACCCGGCCAAGGTCATTTTAAAGCGGAGGTCCTCTCCTCATTTTTCATGGGAGATCGAACCATGTTAATCGTTAACGGTGCCGCTTCCAACCCGTTGAAAGTCGAAGCCCACGGACGGCGGTCCTTTACCCCCGGGCAGACAGTCGAGATTAAGTTGGACATGCAATCTTTATTTACGATAGATGAATGACATAGAATAATGTTGATCTGCCAGATATCTGACTTTCACTTGAAGCCCAAAGGCGCCCTTGCTTATGAAGCGGCCGATACCGCAGGTGCATTGGAAAAGGTCGTCGACCACATCAATCGAATGGCGCCCTTGCCGGACGTTGTCATTGTAACCGGAGACCTGGCAGACGGCGGGTCACTGGAAAGTTATCGGCTGGTAAATGATTTGCTCTCCCGGTTAAAGTCGCCGTTTTACACAGTACCCGGAAATCATGACCAAAAAGATAACCTGGCGCAAGCGTTCCCGGAACATAAATACCTGGCCCAAAGGGTATCCGGAAAAAACGGATCCTATATTTGCTACGTCCTGGAAGATTATCCCATTCGGTTGATTGGCCTGGATACGGTTACGCCCGGCGAACACGGCGGCGGGATGGGCCCGGGCCGGTTGGATTGGCTGCGCCGGAAACTCGAAGAAAGGCCCCAGGCCCCGACCCTGATTTTTATGCACCATCCGCCATTTGCATCCGCCATCGGCCACATGGACACCGAACCCTTCAGTTATCGCAGCCAATTCAGGGAGTTGATCGAAAACCATCCTCAGGTCGAACGAATCACCTGCGGGCATATACACCGACCGATCTCCTGCCGTTTTGCGAATACTGTCGCCAACGTGTGCCCCGGTGTCGGTATGCAGATCGTGCTGGATTTCAAAGCCGATGCCCCTTCCGGCTTTGTTATGGAGCCGCCGGCGATGCTGATCCATCGCTGGGGAAACTTTTGGGACGATCAACCGGCTCTTTTGACGCATACCAGCGTGGTGGAGGATTTCCCCGGGCAGTATGGAGGATTTCACCCGTTTTTCGATGTCGTTAATCCGAGCTAGTATTCTTCGCCGGCAATAGATTCAAACCGACCCCGCTGCCGAAAATCAGGCAGGCGCCCACGATCAGGCGCCAGGTGAGGGGTTCGCCCAGGTATAATACGCCAAAAGCGGCGATCAGAGGAACTTCGGCCGTCATCATGATGCTGACGGTTGCGGCGGGAATGCGGGTCAGGGCCTGGTTGATGGTAAGCTGGGCGGCTATCGATAAGACGGCTACCGCGGCAACGCTCATCCAGGCCGCCGCAGTCTGAGGTATAATAGGTGGTTCCTGCACAAGCAACGGACCTAATCCGGCGAGGGTTCCCGTGATGCACAGGTAAAAAAATAAAGTGTAGATGTTGTTGTCTTTGCCGAGGCGTCGCACCAGCAGCAGCGTCAGGGCGCACAGCACCGAAGCGATGACTGCAAACAGGTGCCCTGCATTCAATGCCGCCGAAGCCTCGTGGGGCCACAGAATCAGGCTGGTGCCGACGAAAGCGCTGCCGATCAGCAGCCAGCTTGCTTTGGCCGGCGGCTCACCGGTGACCCAGGGCGACAGCAGCGTCGTAAACGCCGGGTAGAGGTAAAACAGCACCATGGCCAGCGACAGCGGGATCCGCTGGAACGACGCCACCAGCAGTAAAAATGCCACCGATCCGCAAAGACCGCGCAATGTCAGCAAAAACCGCTGTCGTCCCCAGAGATTCAAGTCCAGGCTCCTGACGATAATTGGAACCAACAGCAGACCAAAGACAAACCGCCCGACACCGATCTGCCAGACACTCAAATGGGCCCCGGCCAATTTGGCGGAGATGCTCATGCCGGCATAAAGCAAGGGCGCCAGCAACACCCAGACAGCTCCGCCGGAAATTGAATGCAATGCCGTCAACGTTTTGCCTTTCGCTTTATTTTAATGGGACACAGATACACGCAGATTTTACAGATAATAAATAGTTGATAAGTTCATAAGCTGATAAGCTCATAAGCGTGACGGATCTGAATCCTTTTTCAATTCAAAGTAAGATTCGGTTTAAATATTTATTGGGATGCAGATTAACCCAGATTACACAGATAATAAATAGTTGATAAGTTCATAAGCTGATAAGTTCATAGGCGTAACGGATCCGAATCCTTTTTTAATTCAAAGTACGATTCGGCTTAAATATTAATTGGGACGCAGATTAACCCAGATTGTACAGAGATGAACGGGGCGAGGGGCAAGCGGCTAAAGGCCAGAGGCAAAGGGAAGAGTCAGATACCAGATTTTCCTATCGCCGTTTATAGCGACCCGGCGGCTACAACGTTTCCATCTATAGGGCTATATTTGGGCGGCAGGGCGGCAGGGCGTTGGCCGCACCCCGTGCCTCTTTCTCACCTTCTCACCATCTCATCTTCTCACCTTCTCATCCTCTCACCCTCTCACCTTCTCACCTTCCCAGCTTCTTAACTTCTATCTTTAGAGTGGACGCATAAACGTAAAAATTCTCATTATATCAGCATGATAAGATAAAATACTACTTGACTTTTTTTGATATAAGTACTACTAAAATCACTCCTTTTATAGGCCTAGTTCCCTAAAACTG
>Ga0209339_1001041_pt1 | contig 11271 bp, 8 predicted proteins | sample OlaalgELextract3_FD_187376 | JGI IMG/M metagenome (GOLD analysis project Ga0209339, IMG submission 187376) | Olavius algarvensis symbiont microbial communities from Tuscany, Italy - Type A ELBA extract 3 (SPAdes) (version 2) | ecosystem: Host-associated > Annelida > Digestive system >...
TCTTGCGACTTGGTCCGTTTAATTCCAGTCCTGCATTGTCCAGTCTTGCGACTTGGTCCGTTTAATTCCAGTCCTGCTTTTTCCAGTCCTGCATTTTCAGCGTCCCCGTAGCGCGGACTATGCTGTCGCAAATTGTCCGTCTGTCTCTCCGTCTGTCACACGCCGGTATCGTATCTAAACAGCTAAACATATCCGTAATGTTTTTCACCGTCAGGTAGCCAAGGCATTCTAGTTTTTCTACACCAAACGTCATGGCACTACTCTCACGGGACCCCTTAACGGCGGCGTCAAATGTAAGGAGTATGAAAAAAATCGTATTTTTTAACCAATATCTCACTCTATCTCGGAAATGATACAATACAGGGCTATAGTTACAATAGGAACTCGTATGCGATTTACCGAATGGTGCTTTTTACAATGACCTTTAGCGACCTCTAAACTAGATTTCAATGGCAAAATATTATTCAATCTCAAATAACTCGAAAACGATACAAGATAGAGCTATACCTAGAATGGCGGACCAAAAGGAAATTGCATATGTCTATCAAACGGCGCTATTTTTAATAACCTTGAACGACCCCTAACAATATTTCAAGGTCATGCCATTAATGAACGCTGAACATCTCAGAAACAGTACAAGATACATAGTTACAACGAAATAAGGATTTACACCCTACTTAAGGGTGTCATTCCATATGTCTTTGAGTGATCTTGAGTGACTAAGCAAAATATTCAATGACACGAAGCACGAGCGGTCTCTTTGTGACAGCTGAGCTTCTTGTTGGTTGGGAACTGGAGTTAGCTGGCTAGCATTGTTCTCCGGCCATGTCGGTCACACTTCGCTGATTATTGTCTACAGTGCACTCTCAGCAACAAGAGTGCACTCCATAGAGTCAAGAGTTCACTCTAGACACACGAGACTGAACTGTAGACAGCGCAGCCGGCGAATCGTCACAGACAATCCCGGTGAATAGTGCACTGCGCTTATGCTGAGTCTGGAACGGATCGTTGACTTATACGGCCTCTTGTTTAATTTAGGCGTCAAGTACAACGTCACTGGAGGGCTGGATCTGTCTAAAAAGGCAGAGCACCCAAGAGAGACAAGTACATTACAGTAATCTGATGTCATTTGAGAAATTTCAGTCCGATCAATTTGGGGCGCTTTTTACAGTTTTTAGGCAATTCAAGGCCACGATATGCACATGCTCTTGTGTTTCCACTTGGTTCGCGCCTATAACTTTTCTTACCTTTAGTACCGATCGCTAATACAAACGCTGCTAGGGAACAGTATTCTCCTGCTCAAACGCCGTACCTTCGCCGATCCTATCTGAGCCATTTTTATGTGCCCGGCTGATGGAGAACTGGTACGAAAGACTTCGGTGTTAAAAGGTCGCCCTCATGTTTTCTATACTCACTTGATGAGTCGATAAAATACTATGTGGCACGCGATGCGTACAAGTATATAGGCGCCAGCTCATTATCGGCGGCTTGATATAAGTACTTCGAAGATCAACTATTTATTGCCGCGAAACCTCCTCAGATGAGATAAAGTACAACTGCATATACACCCCAGGCGTGACAATTACGAACAGCGCTATCGTTAGGCCACACCACGCCCTTTATCGGTCTCCAGGCGACTATACGATTGCCATAGCGTTGTTCAGACGTGCAGATACTGCCATGATTTCTGTGAGAAACAACCCACCGTGACTAGCGTACAGAATGGCATGGATGTTGCTCGGTCGTTTGGCTGTGTTGGACGCTTTCCGCACGGACGAGCTGAACCGGCCGCTGATCGCCGACGCTGTGGGCATCGCTGTGGAACGGTCCAACTTCGAGTCCGCCAGCATTCGTCGCATATCGGCACCAGCCTTTCCATGGGCAGAAAGTGGAACGGAACGACGGCCGGGCGATGCCAGAGCCAGCATGCAGACGAGTTCGAGTGAAAGTCAGTTGAGAATGGGAGAGTGATTTGCGGCGCTAGCTTATCGTCGTTCACTTAAAGAAACGATGCGGTACTCATTCACGCTTTATAAATTCGTTCACTAGAAAGACAATTTATTATGCCGTATGAGCAGGTCATATGTTTATTGGCCAAAAAAATTAAAAAGTAATATAAAGCAGCAAAACATAAACACTGGCAGGCTACCAAATAAGAATATCCATTAATGATGTTGCTTGCGATGATATACGTATATAACCCGTAGTCCACAATGAACAAAGGAAGAAAGGCAGACAGAGAGACAGATAAACAAACGCAGAAAAACATTACTAACAAAAATTGTACACGCTTGCTTTGCTGCGCTGTTTTGTAGTTTTACCATAACGGGAATCAAGCATTACGGATAGGACATTCCAGCATGACGCAGAACGACGAGCGGTTTCTCTGCGGCAGTACGTTAGCGCTGCTCTGCGCGCAACACGCTGGTTGCAAGCACATGTGTTAGTAATTATTAGAAGCAATTTTCCAGAAACAGGATTCTTTGTCCTGCTCGCAATCCACTCAGAGGGAGACGCTGACTACTTCGAGGAATTCTTTACAGTTGTTTAATCACGCAGTGGACTGCAGCTTACAAGCGCTGACCAGTAATTTCTCGAGAGAATACATTGTAGACTAATAGGAAAGCATCTTATATGACTCTGAGTGACAACTTAGGGGCCTACCCAAATTTCAAGGGCATGCCATTATTCGACGATGAATATCTCAGAAACGGTACAATACAGAGACAGTCTTACACACGCCCTACTCAACGGTGTAATTTCGCGTGATATTGAGTATTAAAGCAAAATTTTCAACAACGCGGAGCTTCACGCGGCCTCTCGGCGACAGCTGAGCTTTTTGTAGGTACCGAATTTAACACGGGATCAGTTCGAGCGAGGCAATCAAATAAGACTGGAGTTGCGTTCTGGCCTCTTACATGATTCTGAGCGCCACCTGTTAGACTTATTAAATTTCTTGTTAACATAAATAACCTACAGAAGGTAATTTTATGCCTCCGCCAAGCCAGACTGGCAGGCGGAGGCATTATGTTCTGGACGTGGCAGTTCGTTTGTCCGTCCATCCGTTCGTCTGTTCGTTCCTATCTTGCCAAACTTGTGAACATGATATGTTGAAAACAAGTGAACAGATTGTGATGCAAATTGGCACAAGTGGTCCACGGGACAAGGGCATAAAACGATCAACTTTGGGGGCTAGGATGTTAAAGGTCAAGATCACACAAGGACAAAGATAGATTTGAATTGTTCTTAACCACCTTAGGTTGAATAGCTATTCTAGTTGATAAGTAGCTAAAGTACGGGGCTTGAACTAGAATTAGCAACCCCCATGAAAGTCTTGTGTTCTGAGTGAACAGACAGACCTCGCAGAGTGTAAAGATGCTGATTAAAGAAAACAAGAACTTAGTTATCGCAAACACATCGCGCGTAAGCTGTGCACAAAATACGTTGAGGGCACTCATAGGCCGAAATATTACACCGTGACCTTGAAATCTAGGTTAAGGGTCACTCAAAGTCACTGGAAACGGAACCTTCCATAGTAACTATGACCGTATCTGTAGCCATTTTAGAGATATTCAGTGTCAAAGAATGGCCTAACTTAAAATCTGGGTTTGGAGTCCTTCAAGGTCATTGAAAATGGGCCGTTCGATAGACCATATGCGACTTTCTATTGGTCGACCATTGTAGGTATAGCTCTATCTCGTACTATTTCGAGATTTTTTGACGTTGAATAATATCGTAACCTTGAAATCGGGATTAGAGGTCACTCCTTTAGAAAGCTTGGGCGCGGTTTCCTATTCGCCTTCTATAGTAACTGTGGCCGTATCTGTAACAGTTTGTGATATATTTAGCGTCAAAGAGTGGTATGACCTTGAAAACAGGGTTAGGGGTCGTTCAAGATCACTGAAAATGGTGTTGTTCGATAGACCGTATGCGACTTTCTATTGGTCGGCCATTGTAAATATAGCTCTATCTTGCACCATTTTTGAGCTTTTTTACATTGAATAATATCGTGACCTTGAAATATGGCTTAGAGGTCACTCAAGGTCATTGAAACCGGTGCCATTCAAAAGCTTGAGTGCGGTTTCGTATTCGCCTTCTACAGTAACTATGGCCATATCTGTAGCCGTTTGTGAGATATTTAGCGTCAAAGAGTGGTGTGACCTTGAAAACAGGGTTAGGGTTCGTTCAAGGTCATTGAAAATGGCACCATTTGATAAATCACATACGAGTTCGTATTCTCCTTCCATAGTAACTATGGCGCTATCTTGTATCGATTACGAGATATAGCGACTTATTGGTAGAAAATTGTAAAATTTTTATACCCCACATGTATTTAGCGCCCCCGCAGGGGGTGACCCCGTCGGAATTTCGTGAAGACGTTTGATGCTGATAAAACTAGAAAGATTGCGCTACCGTATGGTGAAAAAAACTATGACGATATATTAAGCCGTTTTCATCCAATACCGGAGCGTTACGGACGGACGGACAGAATTCCTGTGTCAATATCGAGCGTCAGTATGCTGACGCGCGATAAAAACGAGTGACGCTGTACAGACGCAACACCAGCAACATCTAATGACGTGTTTTGACAACGGAACTGGAGTCATTAGAAAAAAGTAGAAAGCCTACTCGACCGAAGGGGTCGAGAATAATACCTCTGCCAGGCCTCCAAATCTAACTTTGGCGTTGTGTGACCATGAACTTTGACCCTCTGACCCCCAAAATTGATCGTTTCGTGCTTTGCCCTGTGAACTGCGTGTGACAATGTGCAGCAAAATCGGCTCATTGGTTTTCAAGTTACCTTGTCCACACATCTGGCAATGGACGAACGAGCGAACGGACGGAGGAACGGACGGACGGACGGACGGTCAGGTAGAAAACGTTATGCGTCCGGCCAGTGAAGACTGGCGCATGCATAAAATAACACAACGATACCTGGCCGGCTACCGCTGAAGGAAAGTAAAAGACAGTAAAAAATTGGAAATATTGTATAAAATGGATTTTCGACAACAAGACAGAATAGAAACGTAATCAATCAATCATACACAAATGTAAGGTCCCCTGACGCGGGCCTTTGTGTTTAATTCTGTCGATATGAATGGCGCCAAGCGTTCAGTCTGCCGGTCGTTCGTACCAAGACTGATCACACTTTCCGCTTTCGTAACTCGTTTCGTCATCGTCGTCGATCTTCGGCGTTTCGAAGCGGTATCAGGAAATTCCCCCGGACATATTCCCCCCGGACATTTCCCCATCCCTGACAACTCCCCTCCCTTTTAGATGGTGTAGAACATCCCCTTCCACTATACCACCACCCGCCAATCTACAATATAAAGCGATCTACCGCTAACGCCCACAAAATTAATAGCTGTAGATCGGTTAGGGTCAGGAGTACATGTTAGTGCCACTTTTCTAAAAAAAATTCTCGCCCCGTGGATTGGTTAGGATTAGGGTTAGGGTCAGAAATACGGGTTAGTGTCAATGTAAAAAAATAATTCCCCGCCCCGTGAGTCGGTTATGGTTAGGATTATGGTTAGAGTCAGCACCCCGTGTTGTGGTTCGGTTAGGGTTAGGACCCCGTGTTGTGGGTCGAGTAGCGTCAGGAGTATGAGTTAGTACAAATTTTCAAATACAGCGGGAGAATGTCCTAGGCGGGCAGGGAAATTATCCGGGCGGGGAAATGCCCGAGCGGGAAATGCCCAGGGGAATGTCCTACACTCCTCGAAACATGCGCATACTCAGCCGATTTTGCTGTCGTCGGCTTCCAGTGGCCGGAAATGAGTCTTTACGTGCCTAAGACATCGCTCAGACAGCGACTTACCGTCGTCTAATGGCCATCGACAACCTATTTTCAGCACACATATTTCACTAACAGTATTAATATCTCAAATATGTGTACCATACGAGATAATGGACAAAATTTAAAAACAATCAAGGGCCAGTGTACCAATTATCACACTGCCGCATAATGCTGCCGGCATGCTTTCACGGATCATTGGAGTGGACCAGACTTTTAGTGCTCATCGGTTTTATTTTTAGGTCGTTTTTTCGTTTAAATTTCCTGTTTATTCCATGTAGTAGACTAAGCTGGCCATCCGTCAGTTTTTGACTGCACGTTAAATACACACTATCGTATCGTACCGTCTATACCGAGTAATGCGGCAGATCACAGTTAACAGTGTTGCACGCAACCACGCAGGTCGACTGCAAGTCGGATGCAGTGATGTCTGGTCAGTTATCGCGTGTCAGCTGCAATCTGCCCATCATGTTCACATAGGTAATTACCTATTCCCGTAGATGACGCTGTGGTTATTTATCCCGTATACAACTTACTGTCAATTTGTATGCGTCCGTCAGGCCATACTCGCAGCTGGAGGCACCATTTTCTTAACATGTCCCTCCGTTCGTCCGACAGACGAGATGGAAAGTAGCCAAAATGCCAAATCATATGCTACACTTTTAAGTTCAAATAGTTTAAAGCTTTATATGCCATACTGCTGTTTTTATGCCTCTGTCAGGATAGACTGGCAGCAAGCCTGTCCGTCCGTCCGCCTGTAACCGAACTTGTAAACATGATATTTTGACAAGAAGCTCAGCTGTCGCAGAGAGACCGCGCGACGCTTCGTGTCATCGAATAATTTGCTAAGTCACTCAAGATCACTCAAGGTCATTCGAAATGACACTGTTGCGTAGGGCGTGTGTTAGTCCCTAGGCCTATTAGCATTTCAATGACACTATGTCTGTATGTCGTACCGTTTCTAAGATATTTAGCGTCAAAGAATGCGTGACCTTAAAACTGGGGGTAAGGATCGTTCAAGGTCATTAAAAATGGCGCCGTTCGATAGATCATATACGACTTTCTATTGGTCGGCCATTGTAAGTATGTTGTACCATTTTCAAGTTATTTGATGTTGAATAATCATGACCTTGAAAAGGTCACTGAAGGTCATTCAAACTGGTACCACCATTCGAAAGCTTGGGTGCGGTTTTCTAGTTGCCTTCCATAGTAACTATGGCCACAACTTTAACCCTTTATAAGATATTCAGCGTCAAAGATTAGCGTCACTTTAAAAACCAGATTAGGGGTTGTTCAAGGTCATTGAAAACGGCGCCGTTCGATGGATCACATACGACTTTCTATTGGTCCGCCATTGTAAATATAGCTCTGTCTTGTACAGTTTTTGAGTTATTTGACGTTTAATAATATCGTGACCTTGAAATCTATATTAGAGGTCACTCGAGATCATTCAAATTGGTACCACTCGAAAGCTTGGGTGCGGTTTTCTATTCGCCTTCATAGTATCTACGGCTCTATCTTGCATCATTTGAGACATAAAGCAAAGCGATATATTGGTCGAAAATCGTGATTTTTTTCATACCCCTTGCATTCGGCGCCCCAGTGAGAGGGGTCCCCGGGAGGGAAATGCTGTAATGAGGGAGGCAAACGTTGTGATGAATCGTATACTGTTTTGCAGTAAGTACTCAGATTAGTGCAGGCACCAGTGTGTCTTTCACGGGCAGCTGCAGAAAATAGTAGCCCCAGATTGAGAAACTGGGATAGCCTGTCTCACAGAAGACCAATCTGATGCCTCCATGTGGCGCCTTCCGGTCAACTACAGTCGGGGTTTGTGCTTGCATGTACCTGACTGTAGGCTACACTCAGATTGATCGCAACAGGGGGCTTCCCGCCCAGCTGTCATGGCGAAGGGCGATGCGTCTGCCATGCATCGCAACCCATGTCAGGGGTTGACGGGATCCATGTGGTGTGAGAACCTGGGCAACATACCACTCTGGCTCCCTTGTATCCCCTAGACGGGAGGTTAGGGTTGACTCGCCCTAATCAATCGGCTATCCACGTAAGCAAGAACAGGGAGCTATGACTACCTTTTTTGCCACGGCTTGTGAGTCAATCGGAGGTGGAAACCAGTCTTGGCCAGGGTGATGGGTGTCTGGGACGCGAGTGGCGGGTTCTCTTTACGGGAGGACTTGGCGCGCACGCCCAGGATGTGCTTGAACACCTGGCTGAGTGGTTTTACGCAACCGAGTATATCTCCTCGGTATCCCTGTTCAATCAATCAATCAATCAATCAATCAATCAATCAATCAATCAATCAATCTTTATTGGCTCAAATTTGCAATAAAATGATCTGTGATCATAACATGATTTAGGATCTGTTGCACCTTTAGTTTGTTTCTGTTGCTCACTGCACAGCACACCATCGATTACGTGACCCGTCTACTACCGGCTCGGGGTCTTCCATATATTGAAGTTGAGTCATAACTTGGAAGAAGTATCCCTAGCATTTTAGGATCCGATGGGCGAATTGTAGTAGTATTTTCTAATTAGTATACACACTTTGTGTGTCCTTAGTAATTACACCACTTAGATTGCCGCAGCCGGATAATCGTAATTAGCAAGAAGGGCACAAAAGGCCACCTCATTGAAGGAACCCTCTTGGTGTGCCTTCGTAGAATTGAAGCTATTAGTCTCTAGCGCAAAGCTAGATGTTTATCCCTAGTTTAACTAGGATAACTCTTTCTGGAGATGGCCTATGGACCCACTGGCGGTCTTGGCCCACGGGGCTGAACAAGCCCTGCCTTCACTGGAACATGGAGCATTGACATCCCGTTTGGTGTGGGAAAACTAGAATGGTAGGGCTACCCGATGGTGAAAAAAACTTTGAGGATATGTATAACCGTTTAGACTCAATACCGGCGTGTGACAGACGGACAGACAGACGGACATCTTGCGACGGCATAGTCCGCGCTATGCATACGCGTCGCGCGGTAAAAGCGAATGAACCGATGTTGATGCCAATTCGCACAAGCGGTCCACTGGGTAAGGGTATGAAACTGAGGGTCAGGACTCAGATCAAAGATCAAGGTCACAAGAGGCCGAAGATAGATTTGGCGGAGGCATCTTTCTCGACCCCCTTAGTTATACTAAAATAATATTCTTCGACACAACCTGGAAATTATACCTAAATTAGTTGCGACGTTTCGTTCGCCAACGGCGAGCTTCATCAGGCTTGTGGTCACGTGATGTTGATGTTGAGCACGTGACCAAAAGACGGTCATAGGCTGTCGGTAAGCTGTACGCCCCTCCATCTCTGTTCATGCAGGCGGGTTCTTTCCCTTTCTGTCGAAGAATATTATTTTAGTATTTACACTACCAACCTAATGAACGTTTTCAAGGACCTCTTAGTTGTGACTGTGTCGACTATTTTCTACTGTTGAATATGACCCCGTCTTCAAATTACTGAATTACTGAATACGAAATTAATATAAATTAATCATAACCAGAACTAGAAAGCTATTTGACCCAAGGGCGTCGAGATGATGACCGGTGTCCAAATATAACTTCGACCTCGTTCTCGTGTAACCTTGAACTTTGACCTTTTACACCCAGTTGTCGTAACAGAACGGGCAGTTACCGTAAGATGTGCCTGCCAGGTTTGGTTAAAGTTCGTGGAATAGTTCATGAGATATGTCGCCGAAAATGATTTCTGTGACCTTATATTTTGGCTTCCTACGACCTTGACCTGTGACCTCCTGACCCACAAAGTTGACCATTTCATGCCCTTGTCTTGCCCCGTGGACCATTTGTGACAATTTGCATCAAAATTGGTTCATTTGTTTCCAACATATCTTGTTCACAAATTTGGTAACAGACAAACGAACGGTCTGGCGGACGTACTTAAATGTAGAAAACTTTATGCCTCCTGTTTTTCTAGCCGACCGGCGGCATAAAAACAGTACAACGTATACAAATATATGAAAGCTTTATCGACTATTGAACTTAGATATGATATGGTCATTTTCCATCCCGTCTGTCGGATGCTGTTAGGCCTATAGTCACCATTCACCAACAACAGGCTAGTCAAACAATCAGCCCAGTAGGCTTAGAGCCAGACGCGAGCGGGTTTATACTTATGCTTCTGGGCGTTGTTACTGATTGATAGCTTTAAAAGTGCTAATGTTGCCGCGGTCAGTCTTCGGCCGACGTATATACCTACCATGCATAACGGTCCATTCACACGTAGGCCTACGCTGCTGTATTGTGTGACTGGACCGACCTAAATGGCTAATGACGCCAACACCAAGCGTGGATATGCGCATGCAGTTGCCTGTGCGTTTGTACGTGATAAATAGATTTAGAGGTGATAATGGAGATGCAGCTGCGGCTCACAGGCGATAGGCCTCGGTGACTTTCTTCGACAGTGACTGAAGACCAAACGGCTGAAGGCCCACAGTGCTTTGTGCTAGCATTTAAATGACTTTGTAGTGAAGACGAACAGTTGGGCGTATTGTCGTTATTATTCCTTGTGGACCCCCTCAAATATAATCCAAATGAAATACAAAAATTAACAGAAAAATAATTGCTAACAAGCCGCGCTCAGTATCACCGAATACAATCTAATACGGCAATAAAAAAATAACTGCTGACATAGGGGCCTATAACGTCCGACCGTTGTAATCGACTTCGTACGGTACATTATATAATGCTGTATATTTGAGACAAAGGCAACGAAACCGTTTATACTCGTATTTTTAAGAAAATCGCGATTTTGTATGCATTTTGGGGACATACGGACAGACAGACGAACAGATGGACAGTCCCGATGCATTAAGGCGCTCTCGCTGTCGCCAGCGGCACCTTATTAGTGCGGTCACGTATAACGTATAAATATCAGTGTTCAAATTTTTGGCATTAGCTTCTAAAGCACATTTTAGCACAAGTTTCATAGAAACTTGTATCAAGAATTGTGATTGACAGTGATTTTAAGTTTGTTTGGATGGAAATGTATTTCATGACAGCCTACTCTGGTGCCGATATGGCGAATCTCTGTCGTGAAGCTGCGCTTGGACCAATCAAAAGTCTCGCTTCTGCTGACATCGAAAACATCACTGCAGATGAGGTTGGATAGATTAAAACTGTGAAGCCTTGTTCATTTTTTATCGCGCGTCAGCATACTGACGCGCGATATTGATATAGCAGTATGTCCGTGTTGTACAACAGTTTAATTCGGTTCGGTTGCACGATGGCTTTAGGCCAATGACCAGCCGAAATAGCGTTCAATTCTAACACTGACGCGCGATATTGATATAGCAATTCCGTCTGTCCGTCTGTTCGTCTGTCTATCCGTCTGTCCGTAACGTTCCGGTATCAGATGAAAACGGCTTAACATATCGTCATAGTTTTTTTACCATACGGTAGCCCAATCATTCTAGTTTTACCAGCATCAAACATCTTCACGAAATACCGACGGGTTC
>Ga0209339_1001042_pt1 | contig 11270 bp, 7 predicted proteins | sample OlaalgELextract3_FD_187376 | JGI IMG/M metagenome (GOLD analysis project Ga0209339, IMG submission 187376) | Olavius algarvensis symbiont microbial communities from Tuscany, Italy - Type A ELBA extract 3 (SPAdes) (version 2) | ecosystem: Host-associated > Annelida > Digestive system >...
GGGTCAGCACCCACTGACCAATGACCCATGTGACCCATCGAATAATGGCGACCCATTGACCCACCGACCCATCGCCTACCCTGATCTGGCTTCACTGCTATGCAAGCGCGGCCTGTGTCGTCATGCGGTGTCTGCGTGTGTCTGTCTGTGTGTCTGTCACGTTCGTGGATTCTGTCAAAATATATAAACTCATCTTCAAATTTTATCACCCTCGGGTAGCCAAGCTATTCTAGTTTTTATACCAAACGGCATGGCAATATTCCGACGCGGAAACCCCCCTTCCTAACGGGGGCGTCGAATGCAGGTGGAATATGCAGAAATCGCGATTTTGTGCCTACACTGTATATCTGGCTTCACAACGTGCTGTCAACGCTGCAGCCGGCTAGTTGTTATCGTCACCGCGCCGCTGGACCGTGGCAAGTTGTGACACATCGCTGGTAGTAAGCGGCGGAGTTTGTTGACGGCGGAAGACGACGACGAAATTTTTATGGCAAGAAGTCTCAACGTTACGCCAAAGACAACAGAACAGCATTTAATTGCACGCAGTCATAAATCTGTAGCCTATGTAACTAACAATAAAAGACTGCTCGATGTTTTGTGAAGCTAACTACCGACAGACACGAAGCACGCGCGGCCTCTTTGCAACAGCAGAGCTACTTGCTAGAAATAGACAAATGTTTTGTCATTATGCCTGCTACTTTAGCATAACATGACTTGGTCTCTGATCGCTGTCAACACAGTGCTGGCGCTACCGCACAGCCTCGGATGTATACCGTGGTCCATTTGCCATGCAGAGAGTGGAGCGAAGAAGGCTATCCTTGAACTCTGACCCTACAGAAACTATACTACAGTGTATGCACCAAAAACATAGCCACATAATTTTTAGCATAATTTTATTTAGGACTGATGAAATTTTGTAAAATTTGGAGGACTTATTCCTGAGTCTAGTCAGGATACAACTACCATTACGTTTCCAACAAAGCCTATCAATCAATCAAAACACATGTCTATAGCGCCATATGTCGCAACGAATCAGAGGCGCATGCTATAATACCATTAACTGAGACGTTTTATTTTAATGACGTCTTGAAGAACTGAAACAGAGTCAAGAGACTGTTAGTACAATAGAGAAAGCTGGACCATTCGATTGTTGTTGCAGCCATCAGTCAGTGGCGTCGTCATCTCAGCTTGTCTCACGGTGGATATTTTGAGCACATCTTGTGGTGTTTTCGTGGTTCAGTGTGTTAAGTTAATGCTGATAATTTTTGAATTTGGGGTTTTACTGTTTGACTGTCTTGTTTATCGCCAAAATGTAACTTGTCTGAAACGTTTTACCAGGTATGGGCACAACGCAGATCAGGACCGTGAGGTAGAAGACAAAATCATAGGCAGACTCGCACTCGCAGTTGTCTCTTAAACTGCTGTGCCAGAAATTAGACCGTTTGGTTGCTGTTTGATGACACTATACTAAAAGTAGTTGGCTTTTGTTTTTGTGGACACACTGTAGTCTGATGGCAAGCGCATACACATGTCCATGCCTAAAATTGAGCCGTTCGGCATGGTTGCTTTGTTTAATCGTATTTGAGTTTTCCGTTGATGAAATTACCCAGGTCGCTCGCATTGTCCGACAGATAAAACTCCAGTGCCAATTCATGAAAGTAGGTTGAGTCAAGTACTCTTTCGCCATCCTATATACAAAACAGTGCAGTTGTTTTAGCTGTCATAAGTGCAAGCAACACCCAGGAATATAACAATTAATAAGATACAAACAATACTAGATCAAAACTGGATTATTATACAGCTGGACTGGACGGACCGGACGTGTCATGTTTTTCTGTTTATTTTTAGTTAATTTTTTTCGTTAAATTTTCTGTTTGATCCCATGTAGCAGACTAAGCTTGCTACCCGTAACTTTTTGACTGCACGTTATATTTAACGTATCGTAGTTCGACTTAGACATGCCTGCAGCCAATGGTTAGTCGGGGGCGGGGGTTGGACACTCATTTTTATTCAAACTACGTGCGAGTTTGTCATAAGCTCCAGGTTCCCCAACTATTAGCCACTCCAGGAACTCCAGTTCCCATACCCTCGAAAGCTCCAAACTATGAGAAAAGCGCGCCCCAGTCATCAGCAGGATGGCTATATTCAAAGAGCGTAGGGAAAAGCTTGCTTTAGAGGGGGCACCCATCATAGCTTAACACTGGAATACACAGAGGTCACATGCGTTCTCACGAGGCCTGGACCAGCCGCGACACCGTTTCCAATCAATGCGTCCAAAGTGGTACTTCAAGACTACGGCCTATTCCAATTCAGCTACATCCCTTTTATCACTTATCCACTGACTTCCAGTCATCAAGCGAAGTAAATTCCACACTGCAACACTCGCGTACCAGTCAGTTGCTGTTGGTCAGCGCACTTATCTCTCTTCGGTATTAACACCTCATCAGCCTCAGCGGTTCGGAGGTTTCTCCGCTCAATTAACCAGAAACTGAGAATTTGTTATCTGTGCCACGCTGCAACAGCAGCTTCGGACAAAGAAGCTGTCAGTATTGGCGTTTGATGGATAGACGGACAGAGTGACAAACATTTTTGCCATAATGAGTAGTTAACGTGTGGAACAGTTTACTGGGTTATGTATAGTAGATATCAATTCTCGAAGAAACTATTTGAAACAAGATTAGACAAATTTGGGGGTAAACAGTTATGTTTGTTATGTTTGACTGGACTGTTGAAATGACTGGAACTAGAGATAGATCAGAGTATAAATTAGAAATTTTATTAGAAAGTTCTTTTTAAAGTCGTTATTAAAGACACAGTTATAGAGGCACCAGTGCCTGCAACCGCTTTGCTGATTCATGCTTTGCTGATTGCTGATAACAAAGTCGCGCTTTGCATTGCTTAGCTCAACAAAACTGATATTTTACAGCGTGTTCTACGGCAAGCTGCCATGCAGCAGATGTCATCACGTCCTACAACTTGCCGACGTCGATGGATATACCAAAGAGTGTCGTTCGTTGCTTATAGGCTACGTGTACCTAACGATAAGTGATACAACATTAGCGACCGTGCACAACAAACCTGTGTCATCATTCGATATGCGACTTGACAGTCTTTTGGCGACACGTCGAAACCGTCATTCAATGTGAATTCAAACTCTTCTTCGTCGATGACGCCGTCACCTACAATCAAACACAGCTGCATATACAACAAGAAGCTCATCTATTGCTGACGGAGCTCTCGTTACGATAATGATAGCGGTAGATCAGCTAACCCTACCCGTAACCGTGAATATGACCTGTGTAAAGTTCATTTCACCAATAGAGCATGTCAGTACATGAGAGAAATTCTGTATCCAGTTATGTTGTGTCAGCTAACACGTTAAACTGTTTCAAAAGAAGACTTGATAAAAAACGTATAAGCACCAAGTAGCATGCCAAATTTGAACTTCGTACCTACATTTGTTTCGCTAATAGCAGGGCGGTTCCATAAGTGTTTAAAAGATTTAACTTGTCTGTTCACAAGGCAACATAAACTGTGGACTGACGCGTAGTAGGCCTAAAGCATTGCAATGGTAAGCGCTTCAGCTGGTACTTTGCTGTAAACAAAAAATGGCGTGATTTTGAAAACAAGGTTAGGGGTCGTTCAAGGTAATTGAAAATGGCGCCGTTTGATAGACCATATGCGACTTTCTATTGGTCCGCCATTGTAAATATAGCTCTATCTTGTACCATTTTCGAGTTATTTGACGTTGAATAATGTCGTGACCTTGAAATCGGGGTTAGAGGTCATTCAAGGTCATTGAAATTGGTGCCATTCGAAAGCTTGAGTGTGGTTTTCTATTCCCCTTCCATAGTAACTATGGCGATATTTTGTATCGTTTGCGAGATATAGCGACTTATATATGGATGAAAATCGCAAAATTTTTATACCCCACCTGTGTTTAGCACCCACGCAGGGGGTGACCCGTCGGAATTTTGTGAAAATGTTTGATGATGGTAAAACTAGACTGATTAGGCTACCGTATGGTGAAAAAAACTATGACGATATGTTAAGCCGTTTTCATCTGATACCGGAACGTTACGGACGGACGGACAGACAGACAGACGGACGGACGGACGGACAGACAGACAGATTTGCTATATCAATATCGCGCGTCAGTATGCTGACGCGCGATAAAAATTGGTCTTTACTTAGAGAAAATCGGATCATTTTTTTGGGACAGACCCCGAGACTCACCCACGACGCTCCCCAAAACAGTCCCCCTCGGTAGTAGCCGAACCGGCGGTAAACATTCTGGTACGCAGGTCTATGATCTACTAATCTATCAATATTTTCCCAACACAGCGACACGGTTGACTGATTTGACCTGCTCTGTCAAGGAGATTGAACTTGTACATGACATAATGGTCGAACCACGGCGGCATGTAACTAGTTGACGTTGCTGATGCAGACTGCTCCTCAGTAGTGTTGTCAGTCGTGACGTCACGCTTGCTGACGTCAGTCTGCCGTTTGCCTTTGGCTTTCTTGTCATGTTCTTGTTTCGACCTCAACACTTTGGTCCACAACTGAAACTGACACGGCCGACAACTTGAAAATAGAACAGTAAGACAGCGACATTGCTACAGCGCACGCTACTCTTGTTTAACGATATAAATGATATTTTACACTACACTACATTAAGTGATGTCTACTGACTTTATATGCAGTAGCATCGTGCTTTCACATACCTGTTTAGACTGGCTACATTTTAGTATTTTAGTAAATTTCTCCGACATAAAGTTTAATAATTAAAATTTATTTAAAACATTTTTAGAAACTTGGAATTTCAACTATTAGAAAATTTTCTATTCGGAACTGAGCATAAGGGTTATCCATGTTATTAGTGATACCAAATACAAAACCGAATTAGTGATGAGTTGGATCGGCTGACAGAGTAAACAGAAGAGACAAGATCAGGAATACAAACATACGAGAAACACAACAACTGAAAGAAACTTTGACAGATAGAATAAAGAAAAAGAAGACTCAAATGGTTTGGCAATTTCTCACGAAAGGATGGCAACAGATCACCACACAGAGCACTGCGTTGTATTGTAAATCGACGATGGGAGAGAGAAACAACCGAAGAGATGGATCGATGGCGTTAAAGAAGATTTAAACAAGAAGCTCAGCTGTCGCAGAGAGACCGCTCGACGCTTCATGTCATTGAATATTTTGCTAAGTCACTTAAGGTCACTCAAGGTCATTCGAAATGACACTGTTGAGTAGTGCGTGTTGCAGTCCCTATTAGTATTCCATTGAAATTATGCCTGTATTCTGAGATATTCATCGTTAAAGAATGGCGTGACCTTGAAATCGGGGGTAGGGGTTTTTCAAGGTCATTGAAAATGACGAAGTTCAACATACTATATACGACTTCTTATTGTTCGGCCATTGTAAGTATAGGTATATGTTGTACCGTTTTCGAGTTAATTCACGTTGAATAATATCGTAACCTTGAAATATGGGTTAGAGGTCATTCAAGGTCATTCAAACTGGTACCATTCAAAAGCTTGGGTGCGGTTCCTATTCGCCTTCCATGGTAACATTGGCCGTATCTTTAACCGTTTGTGAGATATTCAGCGTCAAAGCATAGCGTGACCTTGAAAACTGGGTTAGAGGTTGTTGAAGGTCATTGAAACTGGTGCCGTTCGATAGACCATATATGGCATTATATGGCATGGTTCGCTATTGTAAATGTAGATCTATCTTGTACCGTTTTTGTGTTATTTGACGTTGATTAATATCGTGACCTTGAACTCGGGGTTAGAAGTCACTCAAGATCATTCAAGCTGGTATCATTCGAAAGCTTGGGTGCGCTTTCCTATTCGCCTTCCATAGTAACTATGGCTCTGTCTTGCATCATTTCCGAGATAAAGCGACATATTGGTCGAAAATCGTTATTTTTTTCATAACCCCAAGCATTCTACACCCCCGTTATGGGGTTCCCGTCGGAATATTGCCATCCCGTTTGGTATGATAAACTAGAGCGGTGGAGCTACCCGACGGTGAAAAAAACTTCAAGGATACATATAACCGTTTAGACAGAATACAAGGGTGTGACAGATAGACATCTTGCCACGGCACAGTCCGCGCTATGCATACGCGTCGCGCAGTAAAAAATGAAAACGCCAGAAAAGCTGTGGATTCAACCAGAGACCGTAGATGGAGACATCTTGTGACGACGTCATCGTCACGCAATGGCTGACGGAAGAGAAGAGAAGAGGAAGACAGTGAGAGAGACTGTATCGTGACGTCACAGTAAAGTCACTTCAAGTCAGCTGTGGATCAAGCTGTACACAAAGAATAGCAACAAGCATTCAGCCAACAGAACAACGGGTGATGCTGAGTTGACAACGACGAAGCGACTGTACTGACCCACTCGTCGACGGTGATCTGTCCGTCCTCGTCGCTGTCTGCTGTGTCTTGTAAATTACCCCACAGCTCGACGAACAGTTCGCGACAGTGCGTCCACTGCCGACCGTTCTCCGCCCAGCCACTCTTCTTACAAATATACTGCATACACAGCACGCACATATATCACAACATTAGCGTGTCTACATGCCACGGCTGAATGAACACAGTTGTGACGCAGTAGCGTAGTTCGGCGATTCTAAATAAAGAAGACTGTGGCGTAGACAGCAAGGTTTGTTGTATGCCTGCTCACAGTTTGGCGCTTTTAGCTAACGAACTTTAAGCGAATTAGCCGAGCGTAACGAGTAGACGTTCGATAATAACGCTCGGCTGATTAAAAAACCAGCCACTTTGTTTTCTTGCATAACTCTCAGAAAAAGTAACCAATTTGAATGAAAATTTCACAGAAAATAGATAATGAAATGCTGATTCTAACAGCATAAAAATAATTTGTATTTTCAAATATTCTTTGTTAGCAGCGATGTAAACCGGATGTCGGTAAAAGTGTCGTTACAGCTATGAGATATACCACTGACGGTAAACATCTCATTAAATGGATGTGAGTGAGTGAAAAATTTACGTAGCAAAACGCTCGCTAAAGATGTTTTTGACAGAAGATGAAGTCTTGATGGGGTAAAGACACTGATCAAAATATCAGTGCGAGATCTTTAACTATGCTGTGTAGTGGGGTGGGCATTGTGTGGTCGACCACAAACCAAACACGAATCAGTGATCCCACTGCTGTCACTTCTCCATTAAATGTTTTAACCCATTAAAACTCTTATCTTCTGTCAGAAAACATCTTCAGAAAGTGGTTTGCTTCATACTTGTTTTTATTTATTCACGAGCATTTAATAAATATTTATCTCCAACAGTAAATCTGATTGCTGTAACGACACTTTTACTGACGTCCGATTTCCATCGCTGCTAGCAAAGAACATTTAAGAATAATACTAATTATTTTCATGCCGTTCGAATTAGCATTTTATTAGCTATTTTGTCTGAAATTTTCATTCAAATTGGTTACTTTTTCTAAGAGTTATGCAAGAAAACAAAAGTGACTGCTTTTTCTGAACACAGTGTATTATATAATTCCGTTCGTCTCACCGTCTGTATGCCTGTGACGCTCGTGAGTTATGGCCAAATCGCAGATTTGTTTTCGGGAGGCAGGTCCCTGGTATAGGCCAGGGACCCGGTCTTCTTTTAAAACAAGAAACTAGTCAGTAGGCTAGATGAAATCGGCGAACGTTGCCACCTGAACCACATCACCCTATACCCAATTTACCTGTAACGTTCGCCTATCTCATCGGCGAATCGCGACAGTTTCGGCGCATCGTGACTTTTTATTATTGCGTCTTATAAATACTGTTACTTACTTACAGATCAGTTTCTTGTTGATATCTATGGCAGTTTTATGGAATAACCTCCAAACCACGTGGTGAGATAATTTTTATTACAACGATTAGAACGCTATAAAGATACTCAAATGAAAGCTTACGACAAACGACAAATACGTCGAATATTGACCTTGGAATGAGGGTTAGGTAGTCGTTCAAGGTCATTGAAAACTATAAATTGAGAACACAACAAACTGTTCCAAGATCCGCGACGACATTATAAGAACATGGCCTGATGCAAACCTTGTTGGAGTAATCGAAAAACTCCACTCACAAGATGAAAAAAATTGCTACAAAATATTATTTCCGATTTGCTGAATGACACATTTTATAACAAAACGTATTGCCTAGAAGATGTAAATGGACAGAATCCAGTCCAGAAAACAACATTGAAATGTACAACGTCTATGTTCACCGTTAACGTCCGGCCGTGTGCAGACCGTGTATACGTTACGCACATGGCCAGAATAGGGTTATCTTTCGGGGGCCTCGCCCACAATCCCATACTAGTTGCTCTGGATTCCGTTGAGATACTTCCGTTTGCCAGACCCCCCATCATTATTTCCCAAACCTTCGAGTCCTGGCTACGCCACTGACTAGCTATCCAACCTCAACACTCGTATCCTCACTAGCAATTTTCGAATATAGGCTACTAAAAGCAAGGTAGTGAAAGCAAACTCACATCTCTGGCCAGTTCAAAGTCGCTCCATTGTAATTTGCCATCTTTGTTGACATCTGTACAACCACATGTTCAATTGTGGCAGGAAGATAGACGTCCTCGATTGCCAACAAGATATCTTAGATAAACCCGTAACATGTTGATAGTAGAGAGCACTCTGACGATGCATAACTCCGCCAATGCCAAGTGCACTTTTGGTTGAGGCAACCAAAGTTCAAGATCTTTGGTTACATCAATCAAGTGATCCGGGATTCGAATCCGGATTTCCGGATTTCTTCGGATCCGGGAATCCGCTGAATCGCTCCCAAATGTAGTGGATTCATTCCCTTGTCGGCATCATTTCGCCGAGTTTTGTGAAAAGCAGCCGGTGACTTTATGATAAATGCTAATAAATTTCCTAAAATGCCCTATTCTGCAATGCTGAGGAAGTGGAAAAGTGATCCGGAATCCGTATCCGGGAACGGATAACCACTGTTAATCGTTTCTTCCCATTGGTATGGTTGGCCCAATCAAAACACCAAGTTTCAATGAAATCGGCTGTGTAGGTCCTACTTTTATACTAACTAATCATGCTGACAGTGACATAAAGGAGGCATAAGCAAATAACGATACAAGTGTATCGGAGACGATACGAAAGCCGCCGCTCGCTGAAGCCCAAACTGCATTAGAAAAACAATTTTACGCACAGCGCGGACTATGCCGTTGCAAGATGTCCGTCTGTCCGTCTGTCACACGCCGTCATTCTGTCGAAACGGCTAAACACGTCATCAAACTTTTCACCGTCAAGTAGCCACATCATTCTAGTTTCTCCGTACCAAACCTTATGGTAATATTCCGACGGGGACCACCTAACGGGGGCGTCGAATGCAGGTCGGGTAAGCAAAAATCGCGATTCTTGACCAATATCTGGCTTCGTCACGTGTTGTCAACCGTGCGACCGCCAAATGTTATACACACAGCTGTGCCAGACCGTGGCAAGTTGGTGACACTCATCGCTGGTAAAGCGGCGTCGTTTGTTGTTCGCAGGAGACGGACGACAAAATGTTTATGACAAAAAGCCTCAACTTACGGCGAAGACAACAGAACAGAATTTAATTGTACGCAGTACACAGCCCGTCTGTCGGACCAGCGACAGAGAAGCCCCGACGACCGAAAGTACTGAGCCGGTAACGTGGTACGGTCAGGTGATGTCGAGTGGCTGACCGTAAATGACGTCGGCCGTGAATGTCTGAGACTGGTGTACAGCAGTCGACCAGGTACTCGGGAGCCTTGTACTGAAGACGGGGATGCACTGTGACCAATGAACGATAAATTTATAGTTCACTGACTGTGACTCCCAGTTTGTAGTGGATACGTTCTGGGACGTCGAGCCAGTGCAATTCCTGGTCTTTGTGGAGATGTGCTCCTCGACATATATAATATATGCATCATTGGATATGGCCTGGCTAGCCAGTTACTTGGCAAAGTAGTCCAGACAAACTAGGCTAACTGAAATAATACATAACACAAAAAAACTAAACAACTAAACCTAACGAAACCAAACTAACCCTGGTTCAGGAACGCCTTTTACACCATCCAGCCAGGAAGCGGACTGTGCCTATTTTATAACAACAGTGCCTGCCAGACCCACACGGGCCCTTCTTGTTTGCAATAGCTGAAATGATTGAATGGTAACATCAGCGGTAGTGGCAATATTCTATTGATCACGTAGGCGTACTTAGTCTTACTTGTCTATCATCTGAGCTTACGACATTCCTCCAGACCTCTAATCAGCCGGGGGCGACCCTCCCATCTGCACTCGTCACCATCACTGACGTCTCGTTCTCAGCTCCATGATATTAGACAGAAAAGCCAGTTCACATAGAACATACCGTAGAATGTATTGAACTCGTGCAATAACTTGCGCTTCTGGAAGTCGCTGAGTTGAGCCGGTTTCGGTGCGACAAGCTGCTGTATTTGCCGCACGATGTTCATCTTACCCAAGTCGTCCCGCGCACGCGCTACACCCACCTGTTGCAGCGATTCTGACTCAGCATCTGCGTATGTAGGCCTGTCATACAGAGGTCGATGTCAGGTAGGCTTCGTACGGTCCCTCTCCGCCAGGTGACACGGCGTGACGGGGCTACATAGCATATACCTAACATTGATTTTTATTTTCAATGGAGTGCAGCAGAGCTCACTCACCGAGACGTCGTGATTGAACCGCGCTCGTGTCGACTCGTCAAACCCGCGGCCCGCTCGGTGTCCGGGGTGCAGGTCACGACGTTGAACGTCAAACCGGCACAGCTGCGAAGGATCGCGATCTTCTGTACACATAATACTGGTGTACGCGATCAGTCTTGATTAATCTTATTAGTCTTCCATTGTGCTTATCTTCTATCGTTTCCGAGACATAACGATTTATTGACCTCCAACAACGGAGGAGGTAAATGCAATTGCCCGCGATGTTTGTCTGTCTGTTAGCAAGATTACTCAAAAACGCGTGCATGTATTTCGATGACATTTTGCGTGTCGGCAGGTGTCGGGACATAGACGAACTGATCAACTTTTGAGCCCGATCCGGATCATAGTCCGGAGGCCGGAACCGGATTGCTGTCTCCCATAGCGTATGCGCACTGCAACACGGAATTTTATTACGTCGGCAAACTCCTTATTGGGCGCTCGTCGCAGCATCGACGCGTGCTTTTGAGTCGTATGCACTGCAACGCGGAATTTTATTACGTCGGGAAATCCCACGTACT
>Ga0209339_1001043_pt1 | contig 11267 bp, 6 predicted proteins | sample OlaalgELextract3_FD_187376 | JGI IMG/M metagenome (GOLD analysis project Ga0209339, IMG submission 187376) | Olavius algarvensis symbiont microbial communities from Tuscany, Italy - Type A ELBA extract 3 (SPAdes) (version 2) | ecosystem: Host-associated > Annelida > Digestive system >...
TTTCTTTTCTTTCTTTCTTTTTAATTTTATACGGTGCCCCTGCAATGTCTTTGACGTGATAGTGTCACCTTAATCAGTACATTGTTACTTACTTACTTACTTACTTACTACAGGCGGGGGCATAATAATAGTGGGTTCGCAATGTAGACTTCGCTAATCATAGCTTAATGCCCACAGCTATTGGCGCTGGCACCGATACAGTCATAACAAATACACTTGTACCCAGTCACAGGCCACACACGTTGTCAACAGCAATGCTAAACTGGATTGTAGGATAACGATACTGTGACAGTTGCAACACTGTGTTGAAGTTTTCCTACAGTTCCATGGTAATTAGCAAATGAACTATACTACCACTTAGAACGTTAAGTACAATCTTCTTCTGTGCTTCGCTATCAACTGCTATATGGACTGAACAACGATGACAGATGTAAGTCGGCACAAATAATAGAGATGATGTACGATTTGACGAGGCTATCACATACCCGTTAGACTGCAGAGAACGCGCAAAGTAATTCTTTTCCGTCACAGATTTCTGCAGCAGACAAACTCAGTACATAAATGATCTTATCTTGTCGCAGCGTTAATTTATCACATCAGTACAAATCAGTTCAAATGCAGTTATTATATAAAATTTACGAACACACTACAAACAAGTCAGAATCAACAGTTACGTTTAACATTAATATGTGTAAATTATGTTGACAAATATAATCTTATCACAACAAAGACTGCAAATCATGCATGAAAGCGAAACGTGTGTGCCTATACGTTTAATATTGATTTGCAATAAAGATGACTTATTTTAGACGTAAATACGTGATACTTACAACAACGGGCGACAAGTCGTTGTCAGGCGTGAAAAGAACTGGCGTCTTCGCACTGTTGGTCACTGTTCGAAAGTTATATTCTTCTGACGGTTCTACAACGAAAAAGTTTTGTTTAATGGTAAATTCCTAAAATTTAAATAAACATCTTTTCGCGTATATATTTAGTACAGCATGTCGCACTGGCAACTACAGAATGTGCATTGCATTGGAATTAATGAAAGATGATGTGAAAACGCATGGACAAGTTGTGAGTAATTTACGATATGCAGATGATACTTATCTGATAGCACATAGACTACATCAGCAGACCTTCAATAGATGACAGACAGAGTATACCATAGCAGCAAGGACAGCAAGGGAACCAGTCCTTGGAACTGGGCAATTGAGGGACCATTGTTGAAAATTTTGGTATTTAGGCTATCTGAAAAAAATCGGACCATTTTGGGGGACAGTACCCATAGATGAACAAACCCACAAAACCCACAGCGTAAAACCGCTGTAAAACAGTACCCATCTGCCGCGGTATATCCGGGGCCAGTAATGAAGAAAAAATAAAGTCGTAGCAGTTGGAAAATCAGGCAGTGAAAATTGGATGGATGCTGGAGAATAATTAATAAATTAGTTTGTGTACTTGGGTAGCTTGGTGACTGAAAATGGTAAATGCAACATGGATATAAACAGACGTACTGGTTTTGCATGTGCAATGGCTGGCACGTTTGGCAAACTGTGGAGATAAACAAACGTATCAGACAGGACAAAAGTATGACTATACGGTCCTTTGTTACAGCAGTAGCCTGCTAATGTGTGGGTCAAAATGCTGGTGCCTCAGAAAAGAAGATACGTGGTTAAGAGAAGGATACTTACAGCTGAAACGAGTTGGCTCAGAAGACTACTTAGAGTAATCAGAACAGACAAGATCAGTAATGAGAAAATAATAAAATACTACATCAGTTTTTCTCCACAACTCTTTATTAGTTGTTTTGTCCAGCCATTATATGTTTACATTCCTTCATAAGCATTTGTTGATAATAAAAACTTGATAATAAAAAACTTGCAGCCTATCTATCTTCGTAAGTAAGTAAGTAAGTAAGTAAGTGGATTTATATAGGCACACTTTTGGCGCACTTTTAGGCAAATGTCACAAGGCGTCTGTGTAATTGTTCAGGACTCGGATGCATAAAGTAAGACTGCCTTTGCACTGGAGTTAACTATCTACTTCTATTGTTGCCCTTTTTATGATCAACATGATCAATGCTTTCTGTGATAGTTACTACACTTCGCAGTATGCGAATTCTTTGACTTCCTCAATGCAGCCATTTATTTTAGTCAATGTAACTGTCTGTCAACTGTCTTCACTTTCATAATAACTGTGATCTTGTGTTTATTGACAGTTAATCAACCAATGCCACAACTCCTCCGAGCACTGAGTTTTCTCTCTTAAATGTGACTGAATAAATATGGCAGCAGTGCCAGATTATCTGTTAGTCCAAACCATCCAATTTCTTTTCGCAGATCCACTGAATACCATTTCTTTTTGTATTGTGACTCAGTTAATAACAAGAAGAAACAGAAAGGGCAATAACATGCACATTTGTCTGGTATATACCAGTTTTAAGTTCAAATGCCCACATCCACGGATCATTCTGTATCTTGAGCTCTAACACTAACATTACAATAAAGTTGATTATTTTTTTCTGGTATATGTCGTGGTGGCTAATAATTTTCTGTAAGGTATTCCTATCAGCACTGTTGAATGTCTTTGCAAAATCAATAAAGTTGATGAATGAAAAGTTCCAGTGTGAATGATGTATTAATAAAATAAACTATGAATTACAAAGCTCGATATGATGCATCCAGCTTACTATTCGTCGTGTTGTTTTCCGTTTTTGTAACATTTCCTGATTCCGACATTTTCTTCTTTCTGTCTTCGTCTCTGATCTTCCTCTCTGCACCCTACAAATGATAACATTTATCGCTTGGTTAGTGTTGAAGTTAAGCGCAGGCCCATCTACTGGAAAAATGAAATTTTTTCTTTTTTGCCGATATGGCTGTACTTCAAAATGTTTAGAAAATAACCGATCACTACAACAGTTAAGGTTTTATGTAATAACTGCAACATATCTAAAATGTAAGCTTTCAATTCAGTGAAAGGTGACAGAAGACAACCTTTTCACAGAAAACTTTGATTTTGCAGACAGCTCGATGAATTCGTCGGCAGTGTAGATCATCAACGTCATACGTATCAACCTGAATATGCAGAGGAATTCCCTGCAAGAAACACATACTAGTCAACTTCACTTCATCATAGCTTTTGAAATAGCATTAATATTTTATCACTGTGTCAGGATAGATCGATACCGCCTGTCATACTTCGGTTGATGGCGTGGAAACTCGTCGTCGTTTCTGGCATGCAACTCTAAGATTGCATAGCTCCAACGTCGACATCATCCTCCACAGAGGGCGGTTCTGAGCCAAATCTGCTGCTTCGGGAAGCGTAAGGTGGTGTTGTTTCAGATCCTGTTGGACGGTGCTGAGCCACGTGATGCGGGGACGACCTGGTTGTCTTCTCCAGTCTACCGGATAGGAGGCTAACAGGATCCTCTTGGCATCTGCGTTGTCGTCCATGTGCATAGTATGCCCAAACAGGGTAAGCCGGCGCGACTGGATTATAGCAGTGAGTTTGGGTTGCTTCGTTAGCCTCCGTACATCATCGTTCCGTACAAATTCGTACCATTTGATTAAGCAGCATACGCAGACACCACTGGTCGAGTGCATCGATCTCTCGTGCGTCCGTCTTAGATACCGTCCAGCAGTCCGAACCATACAGGAATATTGGTAAGATGCAAGTGTTGTACGCTTCAACTTCGTTGCGATGGCGAGCCGTGACCTCCAAATCTGATTTTCTAAGCTCTGCATGGCAGCACGAGTGATGGCACTTCGGCGGCTGATGTCATCATGTCACAGGTGCATCCGGTTGATAAATGGAAACTGGAAAGTAATAAATATTTTCGCAATGGAATCGACAGAAGCCGATATCCTATGGCAAGATTTGGTCGCAATGACGAAACAGTAAGCCAAACTGAGCTATCAGTGAAGCATCTACAACGTGCCAACTTCTGGAAAACACGCGAATTATGTAAGACACGACAGAGGCCAACAAGTGGGTGGTGAATTGCTATTAACACTGGCCTGCCCCGGTGGCGCTATTGGTAGCGTCGCGGTATGCGCTACTGGATACAGTGACCGACGAGTCTGGGTTCAGGCTGCGGATCACTTGTGTCAGGTTATAGCGGAATATGTCTCGGGCACGCACAGTGTGTTCGATGGTGTCCTCTTTAAACTGTGACCGTTGGCTAATACTGGGTTTAGAGGCGCTCAGTCATTAGTCCCTGCTTGAACCACTGATAACAGATGACGAACCACTGTATGTATTGGTAGGCTATTAATGGCTCCGTTTGCGCTCGCCACTAAACTAGGCCCGAGGGCCTACGGCGCGAGGCACGCTAGGGGTAGGCCGTCCGTCAAGCAGTGGCTATTAGCCGTCAGAGAAACAGTGGTTATAAAGCCGAGCAGATTAAACATAGTGGCATAAGGCTTCTCCAATTCCCTCCCCCATTCCCTTTCTTAGCCCTTATACACACCTCTCTCTCTCGGGTGGGCTCTGACCAGGCTGCAGGCAAGCGGGCTGGCGGAGTCCATTACGAGAAAGAAAGAGGTCGCGCAGCATCTACACTTCACACACACCGTAAGGCAAGCTTGATGGTGTCGCGCTACATTACACTTGTCCCACCCCTGAGGCTGTGCACTGGGCCAGCCCGTGAGCCAGGCCTCAGCACTGGTACGTGAAGGGGGCACGTGCACGTGCCGTGCCACCTCGTAAAAAGGGAAGGAAGGAAAGGCTATGAACACTGGATGATGATGTGAAGAGTGACTCAAACAGAAGACTAACAGCTAAACACATACTTGTAATAACTTTATATGTCACAAACAAAATAGTGCTTCAAGTGACAGAGGATAATGCAGTAACTCATGCTTGGATCTCTCTGTGCAGATGTGTGTCCAAAATAATGCGAGACTGAAACGTGAAGCTGCATGAAGATTCATCTTGGTATATTTTATATACATACACAGATACAAGCATTTGCCCTTTCTCCTACACACATTGCCATTTCTGTGCAAAATCACAAATTTTTATACGAAAGTTTCACCTCACTTTTTCAGATTCTGTGCAAATTGCTACAGGAAACAATCCAGAAAATACCATCTTCTATAAACAGTTTCGTGAATAGCTTAATGTTAGCTAAATTTAATGCAAAGAATGGAGACATTATGTATTCAGTATGTTTATCAGAATATCATACCTTAACTCCTTTCTGGTTGCTGAAATCAGTACTCAGGCAATTCACTGCTATATTTACCTGTCACAAACGACATAAAAACGGACATTCTGTATAATACTGTATAATAAATCATAGCAAATGCAAAGAATTATCTAAACAAAACATCTTTAAACTGTTGTAACACATTTGCACCAGACTCACGCTATACCTGTACGGTACCCCACACTTAACTCCATAACTTACTTACGACCAGTCAGTCAAGGTTATGCTTCAAGAATTACTTTGCAGCTTTACAGCAAACAAAGTGTGTGGCGAAAATGTAGCAATAGAGTACAAGAAGGCTGCAATTAACCCAGCAATCCGAAGATTTTCTTTAACAAAACGAAACTGTTTTTGCCTTGAATGAACATGACATGCTGTTTTTGAACCGTACACAAGCCAGTACCAAAGATCCATACAATTATCATTGAAATAATCAAAAATGCAAGCTCGAACACTGCGACAAATTAACAGACTGTAATGCACGTACAAAAATACTGGTTAGTTGATAGGAACAAGCAAGTTCGGTCTGAATGACCGACGTGGTAGGCTAGTACACCTTGCAGGTGGCCGCCTGAACCATTACGCATTTGCGACAGACGAACAAACGAAAAAAACGAACAGGCAGGCAGACCGACAAACAGGAGGACATCGTCCGCCATCGCGTATGAGTCTGTGCTTTTCGGCGGTGGCCTTAATAATAATTTTAGTGCTATGTGTAATTATAATTATGTAATGTAAACATATTAGCGTAAACCGTCTCTCACCCTGACTGGTTGATTAAGCGGACTCCACGCGACTGCTGTAGCGTTGTACGCTAGCTCTTCGATGCTGTTTGGAACTACTCCACACGAATTTTTGTAATCTAAATCGAACGACATGCGACGTCGAAAATACTGTTATAAACGAAATAACATTTGTAGGCCATGCAAGCGCTGCGCGCCACATGGCGTGCAGTACAAGTGGCCATGCTGTCGCAGAGAGGCTGCGCGATGCTTCGTGTCTGTCAGTAGTTTCAATAGTAAATTACGTCGAGCGCAATCTTCTGTTAATTTAGTTACTTCCGCTTCAGATTTACCGCTGCGTACAAATAAATTATGTTTTGTTCTCTTCTGTTCGTCGTGGTCGTCCATGCTGGTTGTGATAAACAAAGATTCACTGATGCGTGGCCGTTTGAGTGGTAAACTGCACGGTGGACGGTCGCAGTTGTTGTTCGCACTCCACCTGTCATCGATCTGATAGCCAACTATTCTTGCAGAATCGCGATTAGCGATTATTGCCTACCCCACCTGCATTCGACGCTCCCACTAGGGGTGTTCCCATCCGAATATTGCCATAAAGTTTGGTTTGGAAAAACTAGAATGGTGTGCCTACCCGATAGTGAAAAATTTTGCAGATATATGTTTATTCGTTTCGACACAATACGCGAACGTGACGGAGAGACAGACGGACAGTCCCGCACGACGGCATGCCGCGCTTATGCATAGCATCGCGCGGCAAAAGCCGCATTATTCATTGTAAATACCGCTCTATATATTTCAATACAATGGACCACAAAAACGTCACTTATTTTACGGTAACTTTGGCAAATGAAAGCTGAGATAATATCTACTACCTCGCCTCAAATGTGTTGCTACACCGAGCAAAATTTGAGTCTTCAACTGTACAACTTTTCATAATACATTATTCAGAGTAATCTGCATTTTGATAACATGGCAAAGGCAGCGGTTTCTGTTCGACATATGTATTTTTTTGCTTAATTATTATTATTATTATTATTATTATTATTATTATTTACTGTGTCACCGTGACCTCATTGTGACATTCTGCGACGTAGGCCTACATCGCCTGCTAAGTGTTTGAACACGACATCGTTGCATTCATTGACCAGTGACGTGCACGACTCCAAGCATTCGTGATGCGTCATTGCTGAGGGCAGACACAGACTGGGGAGTTGAATATCCTTCGCAGACATTTACTGCAATTAAACGATTTTACAACACTTTTGAATTCAACAAGCAGTGTGGCCGCCGGGTTCGGCCGAAACGGTACCGGAGTATGCTCCCGACCGCCTCCAACCCTGACCTTTGACCATTTGACCTTGAAACTGGTACATGCGAGTCGCATCTAAAGTGGGGAACCTTCCATATTTGGGCACGCTAGGCCTTTGGATTCTCGAATTATTCGTGATGTACGCGACGGGCGGACAGACAGACGGACAGACGGACAGATGGACGGACAAAAGCAACGCTTATTGCCCCCTTCCCTGCGGTCGTGGGCTAAATAAGTTTGCTGTAATGTTGCTCAGTTGAACACTCAAATTTTTAAATCTCACACACTAAGGCAACAGCAGTTCATTGCTAATTTGCGAAAGTGAAATAATGACGAAAAGTTATTGCAAAAATTCAGGTAACAATAAATGGGTTTAGTCAAGGAGCGCTCTAGGATCGCTCTTGATTTTCTGCAGCGATCTTTAACTAAACGATTTGCTCCCGCGAGAGCGCTCTCATTATTGGGATCGGTCAAAAACGTCACTCCCAGTAGCTTCTTGTGACTCGTGTTTGTTTGTAAACAGATTGTGATTTCGTTTCGTGTTTTTCTGCGGACACAGCTGCCAGCGCCATTTCGTCGTTGTTGACGAAGTTCGCTCACAGTATATAAATAAAATTCGTCTCATTGTCATCAGAAATATCACTCAAAATTGCCACCAGAACAGATGTGTTCTTTTAAGGTATAGACATTTTATTTATTACGAGAGCGCTCTCGGACCAAAAGGGAGTGGACGATCGAGAGCGCTCTTGCAGTTGACGAGAGCGGTCGAGCCGCTCCTGCAGCAGTGATCCTCACTCCTCAGCTGCACCCGCCCCCATGGTCAGTTGACAGTTACGTGTTTATGGTATATTTCCAGCTGCATTATTAGCACATTAATCAGGTGGGATGTCAAGAGGTCATCAAGGTAAACGAAGAGAAAGACTGACCGACGTCGAGGATGCGCTGCTTGTAACTGGGCTGTCGACTGTGCCACAGACGCCACGCCTCCAACTCGTCGCCAATAGCAACGTTGTCACCGAACAGCACCATCACCACCGACTGCAACCACACACAGTAGACACACTAGACATGTCATCACAGAACTGATGGCTGAATGTTTTTTTCTCACGCAGTAAGCTACGAATCAGCTTCGTGGTATCCGCCGTTCGGTACCCAACCCAGGACTGTCTTCCAGTCACTGGTGTCGTGTCTGGTGCTACCACGGCTGGACTACTGCAATGCAGTGTTGGCTAGCATTCAATTACACCTTGCACGGCGCTTGCAATCGGTGATGAACGCGGCCGCACGGCTCATCTTCGCGTCATCAAAGTGCGATCACATCACGCCGCTCCTATGCCAATTACACTGGCTGAAAGTTCCATCGCGGATAGATTACAAGCTCTCCGTTCTGATTTACAAAATGGCCTGGCATCATCATACTTCGCCGACGAACTTAATTTTTCATCCAGCGGAGTCGTACGGTAGTTTCGTAGGCGTCTGAGTTCCGCTTCGTCTCATGAACTGTCTGTTTCCCGTACCCGACTCTCAACCCACGGCGACCGAGCATTTCCAGTCGACGCTGTACGGATCTGGAACAGTCTTCTGCAGCAATTCAAATCTGCTCCGTCACTTCCCGCCTTTTGCTCTCGTCTGAAGACATACTTCATCGAACTGTGTTACCCGTAATTACTGTTGTCGTGCCCGCGAAGTGACACTGTCATTTATGGACATGTTAATCGCTCTTACTTACTTACTTCGATGCTTCGTCGATGCATGCTTGTTGTCATTTGACGCTGACTATCTCAGAAATGGTACGATATAGACATAGGTACAATGGAATACTAGCACGCCCGACTCAATGTGTCATTTCAAATGACGTTGAGTGACTTCGTCAAATATTTCATGAAACGAAGCATTGCGCGGTCTTTCTCCGACAGCTGAGCTTCTTGTTGTAGGAGTTATGCAAGAACAGCAAAGTGTACTGTTTTGCTTATAGACGGCAGCACAGGCCCGGTTCTACGGGGGGCTAATGGGGCTTTAGCCCCCCCCCCAGAAGGGGCATTAGCCCCCCAGAGATCTGAGGGGCTTTGGGGGCTAAAAACATTTTTAGCTCATGTGAAGCACAAGTTGCAGCTCATTCACCCTGGTTTGCCATTCTATCTCTAGTCTGTAGCGTTTAGTATGTCATTGTTTCTCACTTTTCAATCTCAGCATAACTAGTTATTGTTATTAAGCAGTTGATGTATTGTTGAGTAGATACAATGTCTTGTTAGTTCTCTTTGTTGCAGTATTTCTTTTGACTTGTTGAGTTTTGTTATGTTTTAATCAATTGAATACAGCGAATGTTTGTTCATTGGTTACATTTCGCCAACAAACGTCCGGCTTTTTACAACGTTGATTTATGGAAACCCTTTTAATGTCTTACTTTTCCAATTATGGCAATTTTTGTGTCACATAAAGTGTCAAAAATAGTAAATTTGTTGTCACCAGATGGGTTCTTTCAACCTCAAAATACACCAAAATACACCAAAATTCGTTTTTGGCCGGGGCTCCGCCTCGGACCCCACTGGGGGAGCTTACGACGCTCCCCCAGACCCCCTAGTCGGCTGGAGAGGGGGACACCTTCTCCCCGTTCCCCTCCCCCATTCCCCTCCTCCCATTCCCCTCCCCGTCGCCGCCTTCGGCGTCTCGTCTCGATCCTAGCATTTCTGTTCTAGAACCCGGCCTGCGGCAGCATTAGCGCAGCTATGCACAGCGCACACTGGCGACGAGCGCGGTGTCTGTCCGGTGGTACGTCACACCCTTGCACTACTGGGTCATTTCACTTTCTGGATTAGTCTTTCGCTGAGACCAAACGGCTTATGTTTGGTCTCAGTCCGGAATTGACATTAACCAATCACCGCAGCACAAACCACTGGTCATTCGCTAACGTCATTGCTGACGTCATCGCTGATTACGCCGTATTTCTTTGTTTACTGTTGAATTAGCGAAAAAAAGTGAAGTAATTTTCGCACATCAAAAGTTAATCTCTAACTGATTAACCTATCTTGTGCATGCAAAATCAACCGGCGAGTAAATCAGCTTTGGATTGAGCGATCGCTCAGTATGAAGTTTGGACTCTGCAGCGAATCGCTGAGCGATTCGTTGAATCCAAACGAAAACTGACTTTACCTTTGGTCTGATCTTTGGTCTCAGTCCGAATTTAGGACTCAGCGAAAGTCTCAGCGAAAGACTAATCCAAAAAATGAAATGACTCATTGAGTGAAAAGTAATGACCGTATGCTCATATTGCTCATGCTCATGCAGCTTTTACCGTCGGGTAGCCCTGGCTGGAACTCTTGATACGTAAATTGTATTCGGTAGCTGGCAGGGGAATATCCGTGACCCGTCCCGGGGGATCATTCAAACAAGATTAAAGTGAGTAATAAGGGCGAAAAGACTTAGTTTTCGACCAGTAAATCGACTTGTGACCTTCATTTTTTTATTTTTACGCAAGTTTCGTTTGGACACGTTTCCACTGTGCGTTCCATCATTTCAGCCGAAATGTACGATCAGTCGGAGCGACTAATAAGCGTTCTAAAGTCGAAAAGGCCCAAAATGTTGACGACACGTAACGTTCGGCTATATGATCTTTTACTGATTAGTTCTTGTACAAGAATGTAGCATTTTCTCGAGCTCACTGTGTCTGTAAGTTATTTAGCATAAATGTAAAAAAACTGCAGTTTATACGCAAGTTAACGGCGAGTGACACATCTAAAACTGCAAAAATTAAAAAAAGGTGATTGATTACCCATCAGCACATCGCCTAAATGTCAATGTGCTGCGGAGTAATATCACCTTTTTTGTAATTTTTGCAGTTTTAGATGTGTCATTCGCCGTTAACTTGTGTATAAACTGCAGTTTTTTACATTTATATTTGCAGTTTTATTACATTTCTGAGTTATTACAGCAAAACTGCCTTTTTGGACTGCCTTCACGAATCATTCGTCCTAACCGTGTGGTGGACTAAGCTGGCTACCCGTCAGCT
>Ga0209339_1001045_pt1 | contig 11259 bp, 5 predicted proteins | sample OlaalgELextract3_FD_187376 | JGI IMG/M metagenome (GOLD analysis project Ga0209339, IMG submission 187376) | Olavius algarvensis symbiont microbial communities from Tuscany, Italy - Type A ELBA extract 3 (SPAdes) (version 2) | ecosystem: Host-associated > Annelida > Digestive system >...
GCTAGCTTAGACATTTAAAGCTGGCGGTTGACAGATTTAAATGTGCTAGTGCATATATTTCACGCTTATAATTAATAAACATTTTAATTTTTGCTGTTTTAGAGCTTTGGCTTATACAACTTTAGATAGACTGTGTGCAGTTTTTCAATATAATTCTAGTTATATAAGCAGTTTCCATGAAGTGTAAAGAGCACGATAAATATTGGTGGCTTAAAATCTAATAAATGTGACAGTGATACAATATGCAATATTTAATGAATGCTCAAAAACTTAGTATATCACACGATAGCAGACAGAAAATTAACAAATAAGAATACAAGACTGTGCTCAGAGAGTGCAAACCTCTGCCAATGCCAAAATTTCAACCAAAAGCGATCTGGGATTCCACTCCGGATTGCCAAATTAATCCACATCTGGATCCGGATGCCTGCTGTATCTCCCAAAATTACGTGAATTTATTACCTTGTCGGTGTCAGTCATTTTGCAAAGTTTCGTAAAAATCAGGCGATGACTGTATGAGAAATGCTAATAAATCTCCTAAAATCCTTTATTCCGCAATGGTGATGAAAATAGAAAAATTGGCCCAGAATCCATATCTGGGGCTGAGCCCCAACATAAATTAACCAGTTCTTCCGACTGGTAAATCCAATCATAACAACAAGTTTCAGTGAAATGGGCTCATTACTTTTTCAGTAATCCTGCTCACAGAATGACACACAGACAGAAAGAACAGTCACATAACCGGTGCCTTGTGACATTTGCCTGAAAGTGTGGCGTATATAAATCTATTTACTTACTTACTTACTTACTTACTTACTTGCTGGCGGAGTTAATAAAAATTACAACTGACCTTCATATGGTTCATGGTGTCTCTGAGCTGTTCGAGCTGGTGTGCAGACGACAGTGCCTCAAGCCTGATGTCAGTGAGTTTCATGTCCTTCTCGTGCAGCTGCTGCTGCAGCTCCAACACCGACTCCTCGTGACTCGCTGGCCTCCGGACCAACCTACAACGTGCAGTTTTGTCTCAGTCTCATCTACTACAGTCAACGTCATTGTCCACGACAGGAGCTAGGAAGTGTGCGGCCAACTCAACCACAATAACCGATGGAAAGAATGAAACTTATTTCTGTAAGTCGTGAAAAGATTATCTATGTTCAGCTCTTTACATCAGCAAGTGTACACTATGAGTCAAAAAAAACATGCCACTCACAGTGTAGTTTCCATACAAGAACAAGCACAAACAACATATGCAAACATAAACATAACCAGTTGCCGGTGCATCTTACATGACATCAGATCGTGAGCATTTGATTGGTGTTGTTGGGACGCTGTGAGCGCCGGAGAGCTGGGCCTGGGCGGACTGAGCCAGTGACGCATCCGAGTACAGACTCGCTGTATCAGAGTCAGCATCTGACGTCGAGTGCAGCTTCAGCTTCTTGCGGGAAAACGCTTTGGTGAATGGAATCTTTAGCTGAATAACCACCAACAACAATAGCCAGTTAATTACCTCATCCCTGTGACAGACGACAAGGTTTGTTTCTGTCTGTCTGTCTGTCTGTCTTTCTTTCTTTCATTCTTTCTCTATCTCTTTCTTTCTTTCTTAGTAAAATCATATAAAAGCGGTGAATCCACAGCAGGTGCTCGTAAATAAAATTGATATAACTATGCCTTATTTGTGCGGAAACTGAAAACTTTCAACGCCACTAACGCCAGCGCGACAATGTAGCGCATCTGAGGACCATTTATTTTGAGCTTTACAGATGCACTTATTATTATTATTATTACATCTGCCACGTAGGTTATGTTTTTACCTCGTTTTGTTTGTTGGTTGGTTTGTCTGTCAGTAGGATTATTTATAAAGTTATAAGTGAATTTTCCCGAAATTTTTGGAAGAATCAGGCCTTGGGACAAGAAACAATAATGATTAGTTTCTGGGATGATCTGGATTTTGATCAAAATTTGGATCTAAGAATTCCGTTAACACTGTAATGGTATCCTGCATGTATGCATTGGAATTAACTGCTATAGGAAATTCCATGATTATGAGGTATGTATTGCAGTGGAGAAAGCCACTATGAAAAAAATCCCAATATGGGATAACCGCTGACATCAGCTGCATGGTCAGCATTGGCAAAGGGTTGTATACTCTGAGTGCTCTCTATTTACCCAGACTTTCGGCTTTTTCTTTTTGTCAGAGCCAGCATCACCGGCAGCAGACTGCTGACTGCCACCACTGCTGCAGACGCTGAGCATGCTGTCAGACGACATGTGACGTCGAATTAGATCCGAGTCGCTTCCTAACAGCACACAACAACTTCACCAGCTCACCATCGCTGCATCACAGTTCAATCATGCAAAACTGTTATTTATAATGTCCAACACAAAGTACACTTTCTGGTTTAAACAAGTGTGCCGCATTTATGGATGCCATGGGTAAGCCCCTGTTGCCACCATAGATATCAAGGGGGATTTTTCACAGGTGAGTTGGAGGGCTGCCACATGGCCACTACGCCATAGAGCTGACAGACGAACGAAAAGACAGACAGAAAGATGGACCGCACCATGCAAATTGCACCTTTTCCTTTTCCTTTTATATTTTTATCACTCCCATCTGTGTTATGTATACAGTTGATAGTTGATTGTTTAATCTATAGCATTATTATATATACACCAGTGTTTAGGATGTGTTACTATGGAACACCAAAGTTTTAACAGAGGGTCTCCCTCTTCTGTTCGGTTCTCCATTTAGCATTGTCAATTGTATTGTTCTTTGCATTATGTTGACATTTTGCTAATAAATACATGGATGGATGGATGGATGGATGGATGGATGGACGGACGGACGGACGGACGGACGGACGGGCGGACGGACGGACGGACGGATGGATGGATGGATGGATCATAGCGTAAAGCCTGCAGTGGGGGCTGAAAGCGGCTAAAAAAAGAAAGACTGTGTGTAGTCAGTTCAATGCAGCAAAAACAAATTATAAGGTAAGGAATGTCAGAGGAATGAGTAGAGGTGTACATCGGCAAATGAAGACGGTATTGCCGAGATTAAGACAAAATAACGAACTACAGAGTAAACACAAATTCTGCAGAAAATGACGTAATAATTAGCAGTCAGGAAACGATAGCGACATGACAACAAACCCTTGCTGGGAACGTCTTTATGGGGGATAGAACCAGTAAGTGACGAGCGATGAAGCGGAGACAGCTGGGCGTGGCCTTGTTGACGTAGCAGCTCAATCGTCGCACGCAGCTCGTTCAACTCCGCTTCCTGTGTTGCCATAGCAACCGCATCAGTCAGCATCTCATACAGCAGCTCTGCAATACGCTGGAGTTACCGCATTGTGATCAATGCCATTTACAAACTCCACAATCACAAATTCAAAGTTCATCATACCTTCTGATCTGTATTGGCGGCAAGCTGCTGCAGTCGGTGCGTCATGTTGGATAAACTCTGTTCAAATGCGCTGACCACATGCGCCTACAGCAGCACGACCTTCTGCAGTTGTACTTACAATATAAAATCCAAGCAAATACGCAGCAAACGGCAATTATAACGCAATACAATATTAATTGGTAAACCGCCTTGACTGCTGATGGTTAATTACTTGTGTGCAATTAGAAAGAAATTAGGCGATTCCTTACTGATACATACAGAATGCAATTTCTAGGGCGCCTAAACTCACAGTCACTAGACGCCGAGGTCTCATCAGACCTAACACCTAAATAAATTAACATCAATCTAACATTTTTTCAACTGTCCACACTACCTTGGCAAAGGAAAAATTGTCAAATTGCTAATTGTTTAACACGTGGTACTGGTTTTACTTCCACAACACTTTTTTGTTCTAACTTCTCGAGCCCGACCGCTGCCTGCCCGCGTGAACTCCCGCAGAGGACGTTTCGAGCCTTGCTCTGACTGTCTTGCTTAAGTTATCAAGTGTTGTCAATGTTTCTGACGTCATTCTTATTTATCTTTCTGAATTTCATGTTAACGGTGTGAACGAGTGCCTTTATTGCATCAACTGCCTGGTTTGTTATAAGGTATATAGAGGAGCTCAGAACTACGTATGGTGCTAAACTACATGCAACATGTATTTTTAACATTTCCTGCTGCTGGTGTATTTCTGCAGAAATGTCAAAATCAGGCTCAAGAATAAAAAAAAAGTTTTGTGGAAATAAAATCAGTTCTAGTTGTTAAACGCATGGAAATTCGACAAATATTCGCAAAGGTAGTGTAGGAACACACATTAAGTGCAATTGGTAGTACATACGTCAGATTTTTGGACATTTATTCAGGTGTTACTTTGCCAAATATTATAAAAATCACTTAACATTCGGTAAAGTTATTGCAGAAATCAAAAGTGTGCAGGTTTTTTGAGACACAGTGTAGATAGTCATATGGTGTTTATGTGAAGTAAAGTGAAGTAAACTGCGGATTTGTATAGCGCATCGTCGCGAACATGCCTCTAAAGCACTACTGCTTCCAGTAAGTCGGCGCTGATCTCCGCTAGCCAGTCTCATCAGCCAGGCATTCAGCGAACACTGCAAGACCACGGATACGGGATGGCGTATCACGCGATATGCCTGTTTATTCCCCCGGCTTTCGCCAGGTCTCATTCTAACTTAACCACAGATGGCAGGCTCAAGCTGAGTATGCCTGGGTGCCTGGTTCTGCGCCGTGGTTTACCCGTCCAAAGAAGGTAACCCATCCAGGCATCAACCGGGCCCCGGCCTAGCGTAGAGTAACTACGTTGATCGAGTCCAACGTGTTACTGCTACACTAAACCGCCAACCCAATATAAAAGTGGTGCAAGCTTGTGTAGTGGTATTGTCAGACCATTTAGTTTTAAATGGTCTGACGTGGATTATAGAGCCGTCTTGCATCTCCAAGAAATTAATCTCAAAGCATGTCCAGTCCACGAATAATCCCGACATAAATTATCCCACCAGACCTGGGATTTGAACCCAGTTGCACAACAGTTACCCCCAAGGCACGGAGTGCACTGTGAAAGTTACTGCTACGCCACTAGGGCTAAAATGTCGGCCGGACAGTTAACCCTTTAATGGGAACATTAAAACCGCATGCAGAGCAACGGACCAGCAATGACTGGTACACTGGCTGTTGATGGGTGGGCTGTTATATTTGGTTCAGCGAGGAGGGGCCTGAGAGGGCTGCGGCCCCGCCCAGTCCCCTCCTTACTGTAGCAAATGTAACAGGCCACCCATCAACGACCAGTGTACCAACTTCATATTATTCGATTGGCACTATAACTGCCTATGCCCATTAAAAGGTCACATCAATATTCACTGCTGGGTTACTGAAAATATTACGAATGTCGACCAAAGCTCGTGAACTGCAATTGCGACTGCGTTAAAGGGGTTAAAAAATTTGCATTGCAGCAGTATTACTGAACAGCGATACGTACGTTGGTGCTCAGGTGCGTGCTGAGAGATACTATTTTCGCTTGAGCCGATTCCAATTCATGTCTCAATCGCCGAATCTATAAAAAAAGAATTCAGTTTATCGTTCAAAATGGTTGCTAAATGCAGTTACTGTTGTTATATTGGTTTCCTTTTCATACAAGTTATAATGACAGAAAAATGCAAAGCTGTTACAGCAAAATTAAGGCGACCACAACACCACTAACCTCTTGTGCCTGTTGTTCTTCAGCCTACGACATAAAACAATAACAAGAACTTAGCTATCGCAAACAGATCGCGCGTCAGCTGCGCACACAATACGTTGAGGGTATCTATAGACCTAATATTACACTGTAACCTTGAAATTTAGGTTAAGGGTCACTCAAGGTCACTGGAAACGGAACCATTAGATAGAGCATACACGACTTACTATTAGTCGAGTTATTTGACGTTGAATATTATCGTGATCTTGAAATGTGGGTTAGAGGTCACTCAAGGTCATTGAAAATGGTACCATTTAAAAGCTTGGGTACGGTTTGCTATTCGCCTTCCATAGTAACTATGGCCGTATCTTTAACCATTTCGGAGATATTCAGCGTCAAAGAATGGCCTAACCTTGACATCTGGGTTTGGGTACTTTCAAAGTCGTTGTAAATGGCGCAGTTCGATATACCATGTATGACTTTCTATCAGTCCGCCATTGTAACTATAGCTCTATCTTGTACCATTTGCGAGTTATTTTACGTTAAATAATATCGTGACCTTGAAATCTGGCTTAGAGGTCACTCAAGATCATTGAAACTGGTGCCATTCGAAAGCTTGGGGTGCGATTACCTATACGCCTTCTATATAAGTAACTATATGGCCGTATCTGTAGCCGTTTGTGAGATGTTTAGCGTCAAAGAGTAGTGTGACCTTGGAAACAGGGTTAGGGTTCGTTCAAGATCATTGGAAATGGCACCATTTGATAGATCGCATACGAGTTCCTGTTCACCTTCCATAGTAACTATGGCGCTATCTTGTATCGTCTGCGAGATATAGCCACTTAGTGGTAGTAAATCGCGAAATTTTTATACCCCACCTGTATTTTGCGCCCCCACAGGGAGTGACCCCGTCGGAATTTCGTGGAGATGTTTGATGTTGGTAAAACTAGTATGACTGGGCTACCATATGGTGAAAAAATTATGACAATATGTTAAGAACTTTTTCGGAGGTGGGAGGGAGGTTCAAAAAGGTGACTTTCGCTCTGACTCAGCTTCACAAAATGCACAATGACGGCAAAACGGATTTACTTATCGAAAACAGAAAGCAGTCTAATTTTGGCAGGTTAATTCTCAGGAATATAAACACTGAGAATTAACCGGCCAAAATTAGACAGAGCGAAAGTCATCTTTTTGAACCTCCCTCCCACCCCAGAAAAAGTTCTGAAACCAAAAGCTTAACTTTTCTACTGCAGCCCATTCCTGGACGATTTGGTGAAGATCGGCTCGGCGGTCTTGGAGAGACCATGAGCAAATTAAAGAAATAAGAAACAATAAAGACTAACACAATTCAGCGCTCTACGCTAGAGAAGGCTCGACTAATATGTCATGGCAGGTCGTCAGAAAAAACATACGTTCATCGACCTGGCGGCTCACAATAAATTATAGTAAGAATTATCCGTAATATAAATCAATCAATCAATCAATCAGAAGAGGATGAGAGTGTCAAAGTAACGAATGTTACTGCGAGACCACTATTATATCACTACCAAGAAGAAAGAAAGCAAAAAAATAAAAATAAAACGAAATGTGAAAAGCGTCAAAACATAAACATGACATTGAAGATCTGCCTTTTAACATACAACAGCGGCGTCATAACTCGCTGGCAAGTAGGATAGTAAGTACAAGAAACTTAGCTATCGCAAACACATCGCGCGTCAGCTGCACGCACAGTACGTCAACGGCATCTGTAGTAACTCTGTGACCTTAAAATCTACGTTAGAGATCACCCAAGGCATACGAGTTCCTATTAACGTTCCATAGTAACTATGGCGCTATCTTGTATCGTTTGCGAGATATAGCGAGTTATTTTTCGAAATCACAAAACTTTATACCCTACCTGTATTTAACGCCCCGCAGGGAGTGATCCCGTCGGACTTTCGCGACGATGTTTGATACTCATAAAAGCAGAATGATTGGGCTACCGTGCCGTGAAGAAATTGTGACGACACGTTAAGCCGTTTCGATACAATACCGGAACGTGACGGACAGACGGACATAGAGAATTCCTATATCACTATCGCGCGTCAGTCGATAAAAATGCATAAAACGTCTACAACGTCACCTACCGTTGAGTACGCGGACGAATTGGAACCAATCGACAGCGTCGAACTGTGCACTGCAGCCACACGACACAGCAAAGAACATCAGCGACTACTGACGTCAGTTAACCACAAAACTCGATTTACGCAATAATCCACTGAATAGCTGTAAAGGAGAACCCACACAGTAAGTCAGGGATACAACAAAGAAAGGGAAGAGACGACTTTAGAAATAGACGTCGCAGTGATCCAGTGGTAACACGCCTGACTGCGGTGTGTGAGGTCGAATCCCACCGTCATCAGTTGAGTGTTCATCGCGAAGCCACTACAACATACAGCCTTGAGCACAGACTGCACATCCTCACTGCAGTCGACTCGTTTTCTGCCCTTCGTGGGACTGTAAAATGAGTATCGGGCTTTCGGGCTGAGTCATAAATTAATAACGAATGGTGATGGTTGGTGTAGACGATAGTGGCCTACAGGCAAACTCGCGACCCAAGTCGTAGGGCCTGGTTTGAGGGTCATAAAATGAACCGGGTGAACTCTGGTAATAGCTCTGCCGTGATGACAGCCCCATAAACATTGTCATCATCATCATCATCATCGTCGTCGTCGTCATCATCATCACTATAATCGTACTCTCCATTTCTCTCCAAAGCCTAACAAAACATAAAAGCCTTGTTATTTAGCTGAATGCTACCCGTTTGTAGCGTATACCTGTTAAAATAACTTGTCGATCACGAACCTATTTCACAAGCAGTAAACTGGTTGCAAGAATGGTCTCCAAACATTTTAACACTAGTAGTTCTGCTGTCGCAAATACGCTGCGCGATGCTTCGTGTCTGCCAGTAGTTAGCTTCAATAGTACAAAACGTCGAGCAGAGTCTTTTATTGTTAGTTACGTAGGTTACAGATTTATCACTGCGTGCAATTAAATGCTGTTCTGTTGTCTTTGGCGTAACGTTGAGACTTCTTGTCATAAACATTTCGTCGTCGTTTCCCGCTATCAACAAACTCTGCCACTTACTACCAGCGACACGTGTCACAACTTGCCGGACCGTGGTCCGGCTGCGCCGTGATGATAACACCTGGCCGGTCGCAGATTTGACAGCACGCAGTGAAGCCAGATATAGGCTCAAAATCACGCTTACTGCCTACCCCACCTGCATTTGACGCCCCCGTTAGGGGGTTCTCGTCGGAATATTGCCATGCCGTTTGGTACGGAAAAACTAGAATGGCTTGGCTACAAGAGGGTGAACAAATTTTGAAGATATGTTTAGTCGTTTTGACAGAATTCAAGAACGTAACAGACACACACACAGACGGACACCGCATGACGACATAGCATGGTACCGCGCGGCATAAAATACATTAACACGGTATGCAACAGTTTAGCAACTGTATTCACGTATGTAGCAAAAGGCATCAGACGCGTGTTTTTTATACGACAGTGAGAACGCGTAACATACGGTTGTTGTCTCTTGACGCCGATAGTCTTGACTTGTGTGCGAAGACGGATGTTGCGCTTGGCGCTGTGCTGCAGGTGATGGTGGCAGAAGATCGCGGCGATTGGCCAAAAGTAAACGGCGTGTGGCCGGCAGCTAGGCGGAACGTCGCCAAACACGGTCCAGCGCCGTCTTCTCTCCACATCTGAGCTACAGATCCGTAGCGCGGGAGCGACGACGACATCGTACCGGTCGGACGGCCGCCGTTGCTCTCGCCGTACGCCGACTTGAAGCTGTCGGAGCGATGCAGTGGCCCGGTGCCGTACGACGGCCACGCCGCCACGAGATTCTCCACACTCTCCGTCTCCGACATCGCCATCCGACCGCCGGTGAACCCGAGGCCGAGATCGGCTGGGACCCACGGTGACCGAGCAGCCCCAGCGCTGCCGGTCGACATGCCACTGTTAGGCCTTGCCGACCCGACACCCCTCGACGACAGCAGATAACTCACGTTGACGTAGTCGTGAAATCCAGCCGCTGCTGCCGCCGCACTCGTCGACGGGTACAAACTAGGCTGTGCCGGACCCTGACCGCCATCCTGGACGATGCGACTCGACGACGATGTCCAGTCAGTGAGGCTACATCGACTGTGTCCGTCATCTGGACTGCTTAACGATCTGTCCAGCGCATCATCAGCCATGTTTGTATCGACGAGAGCTGAGCAGTCGTCATCTGGTGATGCTGGTCGCTCCGTTTGTTCAGCCATCACATCGTCGTTTCCGCTTTCGGTTTCGTTTCCAGAAGCGTGCCCGGCGCTGCCTGGTCGCGGTATCGTGCCGCGACGGTAGTTGCTAAGTCGTTCCCCGCGCAGTGCGTCGGCCGAGTGCGCTGCGGCACGCCGCGATGACGGCGACAACAGTCCAGACGGCTTCCGCCTGCCGTCGCTTGCCACCCACGAACGACCGGCAGCCAGTAGCGACGTGGGCTGCGAGCGTGCTGACAAGCTGACCGGAAGCGCAAATCCAACTGTCGGAGTGCGACATTCGGCGTTGACTTCCGCCGCGTCGCGACGACCGCCGAACGTGGACACGCGGTCGCCAGCAGCGGCACCGTCGCGGGACGAACGGCGCCCTGCCTGGACTCGCTGCAGATCAGCCTGATCGCGCCGTTTCGCTAGGATACCAGCGGCAGCAGGGTCGCGGATGCCAGCGGCCAGCGGCAGCGTCACGCGCTGGCTTGACCCTCGCTCGAACGGCGCTGCACCTTCACGACTTCCGGCAGGTGTCTCCAGCTGCTGGTGACGAGAGACATCCGTCTGGTCGATGTAGTACTTCTTCCAGCTGTTGTCGAGGACATGAGTGGCGTCCCCGCGACCGTCCACGCCGCCGCGCAGTCCTGCTCCATAAGTGCGAGGCCGACCAGTCGGCAGTACGCCGCTGCCGCTCGGAGGACTGTCACTGTCGGCCGCTTCCAGGATGGCGTCGACCTGAGCTTCATCGAGCGCTGACTCGTCCACAGCGACATCATCGCTGCTGTTCGAACTGCACTCGTCGAAACTGATAAAAAAACACAGAAAAAACGTTGAATCACAACTGCAGTCGGACGATGACAGAGACGATATATTACACGGCTACGGGCAAAATCAGTCCGGTCAAGATCAAGGCGAAGACCTTAAAGTCCAGTTGAATTAACGGGCCTTTGAGTCTATTCTAGGCCAAAAACACCGCGAAAAACACTAAACATTTTCTGTTTCTGAATTGGTTGCGTTTACACACAGCCCGAGGCCGTCACACAGGCCGAGGCCTACATTCTATTTGTACTGTTATACAGTTTCGGCGACGATTCAATTCAGTCAATAAACATGGCTTTCTGTGACGCTAATCTGTTACCAGTCCAACGTAGCTGCTTAACACAGTAACTATTCTACCGGGTGCAGAGCCGTCTTAACGTGTTTGGGCCCAGCGGCTTTTGGTCGTACCGCGTCACCAGCTCAGCTCCTATGGCCGACGGGCTTTCTGTGTGGCTGGTCCGTCGGTCTGGAATTCCTTGCCGGACAACTTGCGTAACCCGATTATTGGCGGG
>Ga0209339_1001048_pt1 | contig 11249 bp, 8 predicted proteins | sample OlaalgELextract3_FD_187376 | JGI IMG/M metagenome (GOLD analysis project Ga0209339, IMG submission 187376) | Olavius algarvensis symbiont microbial communities from Tuscany, Italy - Type A ELBA extract 3 (SPAdes) (version 2) | ecosystem: Host-associated > Annelida > Digestive system >...
GAACTTTCCCTGTCCTGCGCTCGACCGGCAGCTGATGGGTGACCACTTATGTGAGTAAACCGTCCGCTGTAGGTCAGCCAACCAGGCCGACTCAGCCTTTCATCCTTTCGGGGTAGATAAATGAGTAGTAGGCTGCAATTAGATATGCGCAACCTCAGTCTGGAGAAGCGCCATTTAGTGAACGCTTACGAGGTAAAAACAGGCATTGGTGTAATTGCAGGTAACACTGTGTGATCCATGCCTGAGCGCCTTGAGTGTGAGGTATACTACAAAAAGCATTTAGCTTTACCTTTACCTTTACAAGGTGAAAATATAATGCCGCCGCTCCAGGCTATGGGCATACTGCGTGGTACAGTCGTAGAACGTTGGTCATCCTTCCGGGGTCGATAAATAAGTAGTAAGTTGCAATTAGATATCGGCCACAACAATCAGTGGTGGCGAGTTGGGACCGGTAGTGACCTGATGGGACCACACTTCACCAGTGGGGACGTAATAGTTCCTTTCGTGGCGTAAAGCCTCCTGTTAGTTGATCCAGTTGCGTCACCGAGCGGAAATGACGTGGACCCGTAAGTTAGTTACTGGAGGCGAGTGACTTGGTAAACGACCCGTATAGTGACATAATCAGCAACGCAGTTAGTATATACAAATATACAATATATTTACACAATCCACACTTCACAATTCCAGCACGCAGTCCTGTCCGCACTCAACGATTCTCACCACAGAATAAAACCACTAAAAGTTCTACATTGCACGAGCAGACTCCGCCCCGCCTACCACGCCACACGTGCCCATGTCACTCACAGACTCACCCGGCGCCGGCGTCGCAACGCGGCGCCGTGGCTCCAACTTGGCGCCATCTGGTGAACGCTTACAAGGTAGAGGCAGGTATGGTGTAATTTGCAGGTAAAACTGTGATCCATACATGAGCGCATTGGTGGTGAGGTGCTCACAAAATGGCGCTATATAAAAACCACTTCCTTTACATGTAATAACGCTTACGCGGTGACGTGACAGCAAAGCTGGCTGTAGCGCGGGTTGGGCTATCAACGACGTTGAGATAGGCGACGTCGACGCCGTCAGTGGTTGTCCGCGTGGTCGGACTCGGAGTGAGATAGCCGTCGTCCGTCGTGCGTGCCTGCAGCAGCACGGCATCTTTGACCGGCGCTGCTGCGTCAGGCGCGGGCGACTTGCCGACGTCCTCCGCGAACTGGACGCGTAACGACGTCTTTCTAGCTGCCTCATCGCCAGCCTCCTCATCACCGTCGTTACGGTTACCTTCCTCTGCAATCTGAGGCCATCACAACACGCAGACATTTCAGCAAATCTAACTGTACTGACGATCAGATCACAGACAGAGACTACTTGCTAAAAACAAACATCAATTGATATGCTAAGCGTAACACAAGTCAGTGCGGTCCACGCTACAAGCCCCCGCCGCCAGCAGCAAACCGCTGCAGTACGCGTTGCACGCGACAGACGAACAGGAAAACACGAACAGACAAACAAACAAATATAAACTCCATAATTGCATAACGCTGTGTAGAAAAACGCGCCACGCACATGTAGAAAAAGTTCAATAATTCTTTCACTGTTGCTTTCAGCAGTGAACTGAGGAGGAAGCTAGAAGTAAACTTAACGTCTTGCTAAAAATGTTGCCGTACTGCCTTGCAAAATTTGAATATTCAACTGTACACCTTTTCATCATAATTAGCCAGATCTGTACGATGTGAGACGTGAATTTCGGTGTAAGATGATAAATTAGCATTTAAGACATTTCTGTTTGAAAATTTTATTTTTTGCATAATTATGTTGTTATTATTATTAATTATGTTTCTGCTGTCACTGTGGTAAACGGTCTCATCGTTACGAGGCTGGACTACTGTAACAGCCTCCCTGCAGGCTGTAGCAAGCAGCAGCTAAACACTCCAATTTCGCAAGGTGGTGTGCCAACAGATTTGAGCGAGACGGCAGGTTTGCAAAAGTTGTCGTAAAAATAAAAGTCGCCCGTTTTTACGGCCCACAGTGTACGTATTTTAGTTGTGAAATAACTTGTTGCAATAACGAAAAATAAGACTGAGGGCCGAGATCGTAAAACTGTTGCACGTTATTTTAACTATTCAAACGAATGTCAATGATGAATAAAATAAACGAAGAATAAACGGTAAATGGAACTGACTCTGTCAAGCACATTCGAAGCACGTTCGTCGTCGTAGTCGTCGTGCTGAGGTTCGATATAGTAGTCGTCTGCAGTCACGAACTCATCATGTGTGTCGCTCGCGATGCTCATACCTCGTAAAATCTCTCTCATGTCCGGTACAGCACTCGGCAGCCTCATTCGAGCGTCATCCTTCAATGATAACAAGAAAGGCTGCATTTGTTACTGCGCTGTTGAAAAAAAATCTGGTTTATTACATACTTCTTCTCCCTCTAATTATCGCCCTAAGCTGAAATCATAACATAATTTCTACAGTGCCACAAATTCGCCCACACAAGGCGCTGACTATGCTTACAAATTGTTGTAATACGAGGCCGAAGCAGTACAAGATCCCAAAATAATGGTAAAAATTGAAATTTAAACCGAACTACTTACCTCTATTACCAAATACCGTTCCGGATCTCTCAACATCTTGGTAAACTCGTCATGTAGTACAGCAAATGACGGTCGACTGTCTGCATCCACTAACCAACCTGAACATCCACATATCATAGATTAAGTACTGGACAGCCAGGTTTTCCTGGAACAGAATCGCCCAGGGAGAGTCCGAATATTTCAGATCTTACGATATGATAGGATACGATAATGTTCAAAAATCGCTCAAAAACTGACGGACAGCCAGGTTTGTAGTCTAACACACGAAACCAAACAGAACAACAACGAATATTATTGTCGATTGCATTTCTTCTGTCTGTCTTTCTGTTTTTCTGCTTGTTTTTACGTGTGTGTGTGTGTGTTTTTAATACTGCTTTTATTGTTCTATGGGTTCTCTCCTGATTCAAATAAATTGATTGATTGATTAATTGATTGATTGATCAATAAACCGGTGATCGTGAAGAATCACAAAACAGTCCAGTTATCCGCATATCATACATTCTCACAAATCACTCCTATCTTGTATCATTTGTAATTAACGACACTATTTGCTATGAACTGCAACGACATTTAAAGAAAAAGACAATTTGTGTGATATTTTTTGGACAAACTGAGCATGCAAGTTGTAGATATTTTGACGTCGTGTAAGTTCAAAATCAAAAAAAAATATTACAGTGGTGAGGTTACAAAAGTTTAACCTATGGGCGACTACGGTTCTGGTTGCGTCTAACCAACAGTCATGCTATTGAATACCACGGTTATGATTAAAGCAACGGGTAGAGAGTAGTTAGCAACTTCTGCATTACGTATCTTTACAATAGGTTGACTGGCTGGCTGCAATCACGCGCTCAACAGTTCAGAGATTTTCGTCGAGACCCACATCGAAACTTAACAGGAATTCCTACTCAATTTGATGTGGATTCTTTTACTTTCGCTGCTCAGGATAGTTTCTGCATGGCAACAGTCAGCAGTTTCGCTTTATGGACCAATCGCGTGGAACAATCTGCTACTGATCAGTGTCAATGACGTTTTGTGAGTTTGGTGCTGATTTCAGGTGTTCGAACTTACTTACTTACTCACTTAACGAACTTAATAATAACTAGAACGTGAGAGACGTTAAATCAGCCCCCCCGCGCCGCAGTGCATCGGAATGCAGCTTGAATTTTCGAACTCACACACACACACACACACACACACACACACACACACACGTTTGTTTATTAAAAAGTTGTCAGACGAAACCCAACATAAAGTAATAAATAAAATACAGAGTTTGTGTACAAAAATTAATACGAAAGTAAATGTTAATAACAATGCTTGTATAACATTCTGATAAAAAAAGTCTCGTTCAGACAGCTCACTGAACTTGGTTATCAGTGACTTGTTATGTGAACGTTCCCTCAAACTGTAGTGAGGGTCAGGCCTGTCAGGTGTTTATTCGTTCAAACAGTGCATCATCAGCATCGCTAAAGAGCTCAGTCGCTGAAGGTAGGTCCTTGTTGCAGAAGCCAAGTCGCTTGCAGCGGTTCAGAAACGAGTCCAGACGTGCACGATCCGCCGCTGAACACATACCGGACCACGTTGGTGAACAGTACGTGATCGTGGAGACGACTGTTGCGCGGAACACGTCGTGTAATGAAGCGGGTGGAATGCCGTGACTGCGCAGGACCCGGAGAGCATACATCACGCCCGTATATATAGACGCCGACAGCAAGTTGTCCACATGACCGGTCGCCGTTAGTTTGTCATTAAGAATTACGCCGAGCACTCTGAAGCTGCTGACTCCTTCGATATTTGGACTCGTCCGAACTTTTGACCATGAAAATTTCATGATATCTCAAACGGTTCAAGAGTTATCGTGTTGACAAACACACCCCACATACATCCAGACACCTACAAATAAACACTACTGAAAACAATACCACTTAGCTACGCTGTCGCTACGCGGGTGGTAATGACACGTCTTAAATAGGCTGGAAACTGCAATATTGGAGACCGTGTAAAAGCTGACTTTATTGGAAACTTTTCTCTATTATTGTCCGACTTTCAATGATATTACGACTCCCGCCCGTGGTTGTCATAAATGTACTCTGCACTACTGTACGCTAAATCTTATAATTTTAGACGAACAGACACGTAGTACAGTAGACTTTTGCAGGCTTACATTTGACCATGATCATGTAGATATCAATAGTGCAGATGGTTGGCTGAGGCAGTCTCGTTCCGCTATCCAGTGCTTGAGCTATGTCGATTGCTCGTATGTCTTCGTATGGACGCTGACCACACGTGAATATTTCCCACAGCGTCACGCCTGACATATTAACATGTTTTTTTTACCTTAAACACCAAGGCGTAAATTCATGCAGTAGCAGCTTCGTGGCAAGGCCAACGTGGCTTTATGTAGACCATATAATAGCAAATTTGTAACAGTAATAAAAAAAAATAAATAAAAACATAACCATCCGAGATGGAATCTCACTACCCGTGATAGAATAGCTCATAACATTACCAAGTGACCTTGAACTCTCCGAAAAACGACCTTGACCTTGACCTGTGACCTTGACATGCGAAATCGTCTGAGGTTTTCTCCAATCTACGTAACTACCAAGCATCAAGCAGATATCTGCAGTAGTTTTCAAGTTATCTTGAGAACAGACGCAAACTAGCACATACCTCAACCAAAATAATCACATGCATGTTTTCATGAGAATTGTATATGACAACATAGTCAAATATGAACAAATAAGAGAGGTTTCAGACAGACACACTCAGACACACTCAGCTAAAAACAATACTACCTCATTCCGACGTCGAGTGTAGCAACAAAGCTAAACATACGACAAAGTACAAACGGCACGTTGCAAGTTTTTTTAGGGGTAATTAGTACAAATATGCTAATGACTTGAATAATTATAACAGCAGAAGTGTCAGCCATAGCGAAATGTAGCCAAACATTTAAATATTTAGTATCAATATTCTTGTAAACGACGTTTGTTATTAGTACATGCGACGTAGGAGTGAGGGGTGTTGTTTTTAGCTCAGTGTGTCTGTCTGAATCTCTCTTATTTTACAGATTTGACTACATGCAGTTATCATGAACACATGCATACACGATGTGTTTGGTACATTACAGATATGTGTGTGTTTATGCGTGTGTGTCTGTCCGCAAGATATAACTTGAAAACTGTTGCAGATATCTGCTTTATGCTTTGTAGTTACGTAGGTTGGAAAAATGAATTCGCATGTCAAGGTCACAGGTCAAGATCATTTTTCGGAGGGTTCAAGGTCAATCGAATATAAATGAGACAGCAAACAAGACAGCGATAACAAAAGCGATGTAGTAATCGACTAACCAAAACTCCAGACGTCAGTCTTGTGAGTAAACGTTCCGTGAATTATGCTCTCTAACGCTAACCACTTGACGGGCAACTTTAACACAAAAACATAAACAAATCCCAGTAAAACATACGCTCGGCATCAGCCGCTAAGACGTGACGCTGCTCACAATGCAAATTTCTCATAATGCAAATTTAGGCCCTATACGACATTTCACAAACCTTCGGATCCTTGTACTAGCACATTGGTATACATGTAGGGTGTTTACAAACATGCCATTTGCTTATTGGTTGCTGCAAATACGGTACACTTATTGTCTGTTCCGTGTCTAATCTGTCGCAAGGAGGTGTTGTCTGAATTCAGTATAACCTGGCATGTTTACTAAATGTGCGGAATGTGCATTGTAAAATTTTCCCAACCCCTCTGGCTGCTATAAAATTTCACAACAAGAAACTTAGCTATCGCAAACAGATCGCGCGTTAGCTGCGCACACAACACGCCAAGGGCATCTACATTCTACAGTAACTCGTGACCTTGAAATCTGGTTTAGAGGTCAGCCAAGTCATTGTAGATGGCACCATTCGGTCGCATACGAGTTCCGGTTAGCGTGTCATAGTAACTATGGCGCTAGCTTCTATCGTTTGCGAGATATAGCTAGTTATTGGTCAAAAATCGCGAAATTTTTATACCCCACCTTTACATTACATTTTTTAACGTGGCCTAAGTAACAATTAACTCCAAGGACCATGATGGCGACAAAAAAACCCATAGCAAACTACAAAATAACGTCCGGGTATGATAGCCGGAATAAGTGAGTTTTCAGTTTCTTTCTGAAAACTGACAACGATGAGGCCACCAGTATTTAGCGCCCACGTAAACGACGACCCCGTCGGAATTTTGCGAAGATGTTTGATACTTATAAAGCTAGAGTCGCTGGGGTACTCTGTGGTGAAGAAATTGTGACGATATGTCGTGTCGTTTCGATACAATACCGGAACGTGACGGAGGGACGGACAGACAAAATTCCTATATCAATATCTCGCGTCAGCATTGCTGTGCCGACGCGCGATAAAAACAGACATTTTGGGCCTATTCACCAACTTAGCGTCGCTTGCTTTTGCAAATGACAGCGTATTTATGGAAAATCTGTGATGAACATTCGTGCATCCAATTATGATAAATATTTTGGCCAGAAAATGTGCGCTACTGGATCGGACGTGAAGGAGAGGTTTGGCGCGGGATACCCACCCACCAACCAATACGCACGTTGCTTTACGTACGTTATTAGTCGAACAGTCGCCACATAGCGACATCGGCTACACATGCTAATTCATAAACAACGAGGATGCTTGCAGCAGCCTCGTTGCCTACTGGCTTCTTGCTTTTATTTGAAATAAATAACGAAAAAAACGAAAAAAACCAATGGCATACTATAACAAGTGCAAAAAAAACAACAACAAAATACATAAAAATGTCAGACAATCAAGAACTGCTATAAAATTCTAGTTTTCTAAAATCAAATTCTAAAATTAAAATTCTAAAACTTTGAACAAGCACGAACAATAAAACTACGAAATTAATTAATAAAGTCAACGAAACAATACCTTCCCACCAGTTGACTGATAGCTCTCGACTTTGTCACCGAGTAATTTTGCAAGTCCAAAGTCTGTGATTTTTATCTGACGAGAGCTGTGCACTACAACAAACGCTTACTCTAGACTCTTGTCACAGCTAGTTTTAATCTATATACTTTTCAACTATGGTGTCACTTTAGTTTAAATATACGTTATATGTATAAATATTATTGCCTAACGTAAACTGGACAACTGTTCATTGTAAAAGAGGGTTTCTAATAAGTAAGTAAGTAAGTATAAGTATTTATAATTCGCAATAATCAAAAAGTCACGATGCGCCGCAGTCCGTCTGAAACATGAAAGTTTTCAGTTGTCTTCTGAATTCTGTGCAGCTGACTTGCTTGTCTTGCAGACTGGCAGGTAAGTTTTTCCAGATACGTGGTCCAGCTGCAGCAACACATCTGACACCAAAACAACTCTGAACACGAGTAACAGAGCACTATCTCCCCGAAGAGCCTGGAAGAGCACCTAAGCGAGCGAGCAGAAATTCTGAGGCGAGATGAATATCGTCAGCCAGATAGGTAGGTACTTTGCTTGACAGCACTTCGTATACCAAGCTGGCAATCTTGAACTCAATTCGTCATATGACCGGCAGCCAATAAAGTTGACGCAATATCGGTGTGATGTGTTTGCGACGTTTGGCTCCTTTGATCAGACTTGCCGCAGCATTCTGCACCGACTATACTTGCCGCATGAGTTTGTCGGTCACTCCGTACAGCAGGGAGTTGCAGTAGTCCAGTTGACATGAAATGAACGCCTGGACTGGTGTCTTCGTATAGCTTCTGCTAGTAGTAACCGACAGAGTGGTCATAGCTGCCTCAAGTGGTAGAATCCGGAGAAAATGTGTGAAAATGAAAACGGGAAATAGGTAGGGCCTAATGTTAGAAAAATGAGTTTACAGAAGGGGTGCCAGGCACAGCAAACCGCACCTGGTGTCGCACTGCATGATGCTGCCACCTGGCGAATTTAACGACATCATCCTAGACACACTGCCCGTCCATTTAAAAAAAATTTAAGACGACAGCTGTAAACGATTTTCGCATTTTTAGCAAAAGTTACATGGTAACAAACGTCGAACAAAGCACACAGGTGATGAAAAACACTATCACCGAAGTGAAATAAATCTGTCTTACCGAGTACATTACGTGCGGCTAAATCTCTGTGAACAATGCCCATGTATTCCAAATAGTCCATGCCCTAAACACAACAGCAAAACAATTTTCAGGCCATAGACGTTTTGGGAATTAGTCAATTCGGGGGCATCCCCCATAAAACGACGGTCAAATAATGTAAACGATGTTCATGAAAATCACAGATCGCTCATGTAGATATGCATCACCTCGTCTTTTGAATCAACTTCCAGATTCATTCCGTCAGCCTCACCATTCTTGTCTCGATTTACCTCCTCATCCACTTCGCAACTCATCTCTGTCATCATCCCCACTGTCGTCATCCATCACTCATTCACTCTTTCACTCCAGGCTCAAAATTTACCTTTTCAACAAATCCTTTCCACCATAGATTTCTTTTACCTACTGGACTGCCTCACGATAACGGGACTGGACCGGAGTCGGACCTATCACGCTCATCATTTTATTTTTAGTTTCACATTTTATTTTATTTTGTTTATTCCGTGTGGTAGACTAAGCTGGCTACCCGTCAGCTTTTTACTGCACGTTAAATACACACTATCGTATCGTATAGTGTTGCACATTTCGTGACTGGCTACGTAAGCCTTGGTGACCATAATTTTTGACTTCTTGAGAGCTCAAAATAAAAATAAAATATAGTTTAGTGTTGTCCATAGTAAATAGTCAACTGAATTGTGATATTCACCGTCACACACATAGCACAGCACGACATGATTGATAACCAGTTACCTGGTGATTAAAAATTAATCTTAAGATAAACACATTAAAAATCCTAAAAATTAACGAAAAAGAAGTAAACAAGTGATGAGCACAAGAAGTTCAGTAACGGTTACTCTCGTCATGGGAAACCTATTCACTAGATTTAAACTTTTTGAGACTTTCCGTTCTTGAGTTAGCGACAAACACGGGACAGACGGACAGACAAATGGACGGACAGACGAAACACTTAATGCATCTACATTATGGGTTGGGATACAACAAAGCCAAAGGTGTGTAGAAGTTCCTATACGTATTCCATTGTAACAATTTCTCTATCATGTACTATTTCTGAGATTTAAACATCGAATAACGGCGTGTACTTGAAACAATCTGGGCTACTAAGTCATTCGTCATTCAAGGTCATTGACAATGACACCATTCGATAGATCGCTGTAGCTATGGCCCTACCTTATACGGTATCATTTCCGAGATTAATAATAACAGTGAATTTATATAGCGCGTTTTAGTAAAAGAACCCCAAACGCGCTGCTTCTGCTAGCCTAGTAGAAAGAGAAGAGAAAGGTTTTGAGATGGTGCTTAAAAGATGAAAGAGAAAGACTACTGTCTTTAAGGTAAGCAGGAAGTGAGTTCCAATTCGAAGGGCCGGCGTATGCAATTGAACGTCCTCCGTACGAAGCAAGTTTCACACGTGGGAAATCGAGATGACCACGGTCAGCCGATCGCATGTGGCGACGGCCAGAGATGCCGGAGACGGGTTGGCAGTCGGTAGACAGGTATTCAGGAGCCATCTTGTGCGGATATATGAACACCTGGACGCAAACTCTGAACCGAACCCGGTCGACAACATCCAGCCAGTGTAGCTGAGATATTCAACACTGAATAATAACCTGCCCTTGAATTCGGTATTAGGGGTCATGAAGGTCACTGATTGACAGTTGCTACTTTGACTTGATTACCACGTTAAAATATCTTAAAATGTTTAACGTACTTCAACAGCAGCAGTTTATTTGCATGACATGAGCGTGTAGCATTTAGATACTTTTATGTCATCCGTCATATGTCAGCTTTACAGCTGAGCTTGGCTGATAAAACTCCCAATGACTGTTTTGCGGTGACCTCGGCGATCTGTTTGGCCCAGGTGAGCATGGATCGTGAGCCGACGTTGGAGCGGTTTCGATGCAGGTAGTCGAGTAGAGATCCGAACGGCATTAGCGGCGTGACGAGCATCATCTGTCGCGCGACGCAGACGGCCATAATGCGGATGCAGCACGGATGCATCACTGACGCCATGATACGCGCCTCCTCCAGCAACTCCGTGTCCGAGCCGGGATTCGAACTCTCGCTCAGCTCCTTTATCGCCACCGGAATTTTCACATTTTCTTGCTTCGGCATAAAAACACCCTGATTTACAGACATAAGATCAACAAGTGAGTGCGGCCCGGCCGATGCGATAAGCCATATCCGCCACCAGTACGCATTGGTGACAGACGAACAAATAGACAGACAAGCAGGATATCACTATCGCGTAAAGTCACCGCTTTGCGGCGGGGCTTAATAAATCGTAGAATTTTTGTTACTACACGTACATCTTATTCCCTCACCTGCGTCAGACCATCTGACGTCTGTCTGATATCTGTGTATACACAACTTTTGCCAGAAGGCGTTGTCTGATAAAACTTGGGGGATTAGGCCTATTGATATTATGGTCTGGTTGTGTGGAATGTATAATTTTCCCCTTATCTCGCCTGGTTCCTGTCAAATTTAACACAAAACCGGAAGTTTGAGCATATACACCAACTTTCTCTCAATTGCATT
>Ga0209339_1001049_pt1 | contig 11248 bp, 8 predicted proteins | sample OlaalgELextract3_FD_187376 | JGI IMG/M metagenome (GOLD analysis project Ga0209339, IMG submission 187376) | Olavius algarvensis symbiont microbial communities from Tuscany, Italy - Type A ELBA extract 3 (SPAdes) (version 2) | ecosystem: Host-associated > Annelida > Digestive system >...
CCCGATCGCTTAAGCCGTTTGGCCACAATACACCAACGTTACAGACGGACGGACGGACGGACGGACGGATTTCCTATGGCATAGGCCTAGACCTAACGGTCGGCCAAAAATACGCACGTATGTGTTAGGTATATCTTATATAGTGAGTTTGCAGTTTATCACCTAACTACGTTTTTTTGTAAATACTGTGAAGTACGGCTATGACGTTTATTGACAGTTGGCACACAGGCTTGTTAAGCCGCCGCTCGCGACAGCGAGAGCGGCTTAGTGCGTTGGTGCTGTCCATCTGTTTGTATGTTAGTCTGTCTGTCGCCAAAATGCAAAAAAACGCTATTTTCTCAAAAACTAAGCAATTTACAGCTATGGTCTCTATTGACGACCTATAGGAAGTTGTACGTTGGCTTTTCAAAGAACCCATTATTGGACCCTTAAAATCCAAGATGACTGAGATCCGCCATCTTGAAAATCGACATGACGTCATTTTTTTCTGCAGATGTTGGTCCGATTTGGATAAAATTTCGCAGACTGATGCAGAATGGCATGTTGACTGCAGTGATATGGTCGAAATCGAAACCAGATGTAGAATTCCAATATGGCAGACGTTTGGACGAATTCAATGACATGTCATCCCAGAGCCACCTGCCACACTGCAGGGTGCTACCATCTGGTGAATTCACTGTCATGATTCCAGAGCCACATGCCACATTGCTGGGTGCAGTCACCTGGCGAAATCAATGTCATGATCGTGCCACATTGCAGGGTGTAAGGATTCCATCCGCCATATTGAAAATCGTTTTTCGCCATATTTTTGTTTGCTCTTTAAATGCAGTTTGGGCCTTGACGAGCGGCAGTTTTCGTATCGTCTCCGATACACTCGTTTATATAGGCCTAAATTTCATCACAAAAATGAAAACGTATGAGCAGATTTCCACACGGCGAGTCGGCGACCTTGTTTGCTAAAATTATGTAAATTGTTTACGGTCTTAAAATGAATTGGTAGGCTTATTACTCCGCCACGGCGGAGTTCTGTAATCGTTGCTGTTTGTCTGCCGTTCGTTCGTTTCTCTTTGTGAGCACTGCAGGATTACTGCAAAAGTAATCATCAGATTATATTGAGACTTATAAGTGTTATGATTGGATCTACAAATTGTAAGAACTGATTAACTTTTGGTGGATGGTGCTCCGCTGCAGGATACGGATTCCGGCTGACTTTCCACTTCCATCACCGTTACGGAATAGATTTTATAGCATTTCTCATAGTCACCGGCAGATTTTCACGACACTCGGCGAAATGACCGACGCCGACAAACTAACGAAGCCACAACATTTTGGAAGCGATCCGGCAAACATCCGAGTCAGAATCCGGATTAATCCGGAATCGAATCCCGGATCACTTGGTTGAGGCTGGACGCCGTGGCGCAGGTTTGCGCTCTCTGAGCACGTTATACTTGTTTTGTAGTAGGCCCACGATTGAACTGATTTCACACTGCGTCGAGTGTAGCTTTGACAATGACGTGCTGCGATGCGTTTTGACACATCTGAAGGCATTCGAAGGTCACATTAATCCAACAACCGAGAATCTCACGCGATAGTTCATAACTGCAACGATACGATACGATAGTGTGTATTTAACGTGCAGTAAAAAGATGTTTACGTGTTTACGTTTGTGTTAATGGCGCATGTCTAGCAACTGTAACCGTTTATAACATACAGTGTAACCAACATGTACATCAGGATTTTATACTGTGATGGCTCGTCTTCTGCAAGCGGCTAGAACGTTAAATCGAAGCGTGGATACGAAATGTTTATACGAGACTGTAGTTAACACCTGTGTATCACGTGATGCAGAAATCTACTGACACAGTGCAACACGTCTGCAGTGCTACATACTGCGAAAACTGCGTAGCCTAGTCAGCGACTTATCAATAGGTTAATTGCTAGACGAGACTCTATGTATGTTTTTTTGCAACTTTGTTTGTTGTTTTGAGCTTGTTGAATTGTTTTTGTTTCAAGAAAAACTGCAGTTAGACTTTTGAATTAACGCAACTGTTTCAATACAAAAACCAATGCTGAAAACTTGCAACACCAGATGGTTAGTCTAACTGGCTTAACTACAGCAAAATGAGCAAATCCATCAGGTTACTATCACAGGCAGTGGACGTATCCAGAAAAAGGGCCGAAAAATTAAAGAAAGCTGAACATAGATGACAATGGTAGACCAAGCATTTGCATCCCCATAAAATGTACGTCTATACTAGCATCTAGTGCTAGTATTATAAGACTCCACAGTACATGATAATGGTGTGAAGAAGATGGTAGTGTAGGTAGTGATGCAGAGGCATAAAAAAGACAAAAACGTATCTTGCAGTGGACCAAGATACGATGCTTCACGACGGTTAAAAAGTGGCAGACCACACACACCTGCAAGGGAAAAGAGTGGGTGGGCCATGTTTGACACAGCGAGGCAGTAGCTTCGGCCGTCTATCGCTATCATGCCGTTTTGCAGATGATTTTTTCAGTAGTCAGCAATTTTTTAAATTCAATATTTCGTTAAGTGCACCAAACGGCATTACTGTTGCTCGAAAAATGCCAACGAGAACGATGTCTGGTACAGAATTATCAGCGTAAACATACACTGGATCTAGAGTAATTCAGGTGTGTACCACGACTACTACAGACAAGCTACAGTCAGATCTAATACAGCAATACGTCTAACACATGCACGATCTAAAGACACACATACATAGTCCACAGCATATTATTCTGACAGAATGACTCAGTGTCGAGCAGTTGACAGTATTCTTGGACAATCACTCCAGCTCTTCCAGCTGAAAGGCACCACACCAACAAACACACTCTTATCATTCCATTATCATCATTATCATGATCATCATCACCATCGTCATCATCACCGGCAAGTTTACTTCAGCCAATGGTATAGCGTCCCACTCGACACATTATAGGTCATTTCGAAGACGGTTTTATGTCACAGCACTGAAGGACGATGGTTAGTCAACCATGTCAAGAGTCAATCCCACCAGGCTCAGCTCACTAAAATGTAAAGAGAAGGATGTAAGCAAAAATTTTTTTAATATATATTATAGTATTATATATTATATAGTATTATAGCACCATGAAGACCGAAGACACAGAGGCGCTCAGAAGGTAACAGAGCTAAACCAAGCAAGATCAAAGCCCGATACAGTCGACTACCTGTAAGAACTGCTCGTATATTTGTGCACCATTATAATAGTATATTCCCCTTCCTCCAGACCAAAATCGCATCTTAGGTGTGCCCAATTGGAGGTAAGGGGGGTTCTCTTTTGGGGTGACAAGTGCTCCCTTCACATGCCAGCGCAGAGGCCTGTCTCACAGGCTGGCCAATGTGCAAAGTAAGGGGGGGGTATTTATTTATCTTTATTTCAGCCAGTAAGTGATCACAAGATTGATGTCTTTGATACCAGGGGCAGATCCAGGATTTACAAAATGGGGTAGTCCAAATCAGGTGTGAAGTGAGGCAGTAGGTGCAGAGATTGAGACGCCAAAGGCGTCGAAACGCGAGGCGCCAAAGGCGGAGAGATTAAGACGGAAAAGATGTCAAGGGGGAGGGATATGGAGATGGTGTGCCCCCCTCCCCAGCCGACTAGGGGGTGTGGCGGAGATGGTCGTGTAAGCTCCCCAAGTAGGGTCTGGGGCTCCAACCAAAATGGGTTTTGGTTTACTTTGAGCTAATACAACCCATGTCGTGACAAAAAAATTAGTATTTTTTGAACTTCTGTGACACATAAAAATTGCCTTCATATGAAGCCTGGCTTTACCTGGTGTCAGGTCAGCTCTAATATCAATTCATCAGTGGCTTCTGGACACGTTTCACGTTTCGACACAATAAACATGTTTCAAGCAGTAGACACCATAATAACGAAAGGGTTAATAGCAATACTGAAGTGTTAGAACATTGCCAGTATGACATACCAAGTTGTCTGCATCCTCCGCAGCATCTGTATCCATCTTCTTCTCTTCATCCACACCTGCTTCCAACAACTTTTCCGCTTCTTCCGCAGTGGCGGCGTTTGCTTCATCAGCGCTGCACTCCGACTTGATGATGAGTGTTAACTTTGCTGTTAACAACATTTGACAACTAAATGCATCACGGCGAAATAAATGGCTAAACATAGGCATAGGCCAGATATGCAATGGCTGCCATCGACGATCCATCGTTCATCCCGTGGTCATATCTCAAAAACTAAGCAAAATAGACCCATAGTTACTATGGAACAGTATTAGGAAGTTGGCACCGCTGATTCTGTAGCCGTATTCAGACCCTTCCCCAGACCCTCCCATTTGGGTTGCAAGGTATGGTATAGTAGGGATTAAAGTCCCACTGGACACATTATAGGTCATTTCGGAGACGATTTTATGGGTCAGATGACCAAACCAATAATATCACAGCACTAAAAGACGATGGTTAGTCAACCACGTTGAGCGTCAATCCCACCAGGCTCAGCTCACTAAAACGTAAGGAGAATAATAATAATAATAATAACCAAGACAATGTTTATGGTGCTGTCATCATGGCAGAGCCATTGCGAGAGTTCACCCGGTTCATTTGATGAATGTAGAGTGGCGCCAAGCGGCCGCCGACCCAAGACCAAGCCAGACGACTTAGGCTGTGAGTCCCCCTGTACAGGCTGCCAGAAACTACACCCACCATCGCCATTTAATATTATTACTCAGCCCAAAAGCTGATACTCATTTTACCATCCCACAGAGGGTAGAAGGCTGAGTCGACCTAGCTGGCTGGTTACATTCCGAGATGGTTTACCCGTCCACAAACGGTCACTCATCCTGGTACTAACCGGGTCTGACATAGCACAACTACGTTGATCGAGGCCAACGCGTTACCACTAAGCCAGAAGGATGTAAGCAAAAATTTTTTTAATTATATATATAGCACCATGAAGACCGAGCACTCGGAAGGCAGTCAGCTAAACCAAGCAAGATCAAAGCCCAATACAGTTGCAAATATAAAGAATGTGCAAATATTTATACGGCCTCCTGTTCAACTAGGTGTCATACCATAGCTGTTGTAAACCAAGCATGACTGTTTTCTTGTCATTGGTATGATAAACTGTCGTAAACAGAGTGTGATACTCGGAACCTGTTGTTCACAATCGTCGTCCGTTGTGTTGATGACGCCAACGTTAAGCAGAAGGCGAGCAAACTGTTCTATTCGCAGAGATAAACTCTTGTATGGGGGTCTTTTATGACAATGTTTCCATTATTTAAACACGCATTTTATCTGGTCCATGCAACTGTCACCTGGTGTATGTAATGGGTAAGAATGACGTTCATTCTTGAAATGTAACATTATGCAGCTTAAAGTAAAGGTGTGCATAAATTCAAATTCAATGCCCCTACTGGTATGATAGTGGTAGTGTCAGGGGCTTTCAGACTTCGCTGCAAACATTCCACATTGACGATCTTCAAACATTCTCTCGGAGACTTCCTGAAGACCATCAGCTAACCGAGGAAAACGGTTGTGTGTGCCTGAGATATTGAGTGTAGTGAAATATTACAATATCTAAAGCAAAGATATGTAAGCGCAGTATATTCTTATACCACTGATCTGCTTGCCAGATTAATTAAAATGGGAGCTGATACTGTATATCGAGAAAGACCTGTTTCAATTTTATGTTCATGCAGTCTAAAGCTACAGAAATACATGTCAGTAAAAACAAATTTTGCGACATACCTTCAACAATTTCCTGCCAAAAATTGGATCGACCCTTGTTGATCAGTGTCACTTTGAACTGTGGCAGAAACTCGTTGAACATCCTGGCATCTCCGTTCTACAGCGACAAGATGACAATGGCTAGCTATCAATGTAGCAGAATATGACAATATTTGAAAAATATGGTTTTACATATTTAGTCTACAATATACAATATGTTTTACTGATGCAAAATTAAGTAAAGACATTTTCACATTATGTTGTCAACGTAATTCTCGACATATCAATGATACCTTTTGCACCATCTCGTTCAGAGATATTGTGTTTGTTAGCCACACTGTGGGAACAAGAGGTCAAAGTAATTTGACAAAAAGCGCCTCACGGGGGGGCCAATTCCCCAGTTAGGGGTCACCCCAGGGGGTCGAAAGTTGTACCATTGAATTCCTGGGGTAGGGTTTCCTATTAGTGTTCCATAGTAACTATAGGCCTAGAATGCACGGTTTGGCCACAGTGCACGCGCGTGACAACCAACCAACCAACGACCAACGACCAACCAACCAACGATCAACGAACGACCAACGACGTCACGACACAGCCTATCTCAATAAGCGCCTCTTTTACTAACGTAAAGTGAGGCGCTTAAAAAGGATACAACTATTGCTACACAACTGTCAGAATTAAAGGTGCCAATCGATTAATTTCTTTAACTGCATTAATCGCACGATTAATTTTTTTAATTGCACATTAATCACAGTTTTAATGCACATTTTGTTTGTTACATTTTTCACTTTGTTTGTGTTCCATTTGTAGGTAGACGTCGTCAGCCCATTGCTATTGTCTACTCCTAACACTGACAACTGATTACAGTGACTGATTAGTGCAGGTCACTGAACTTATTGACAACTGACAATGACAGAGTCTTTTGGATTTTGATGATTGTGCGACTAGTTACTCGTTCTTTAGCATCGAGAAACATTCAATTTCAGAATGGTATGTTCACTGTTAGCACCACTGTGTTGAAATATTTAACAGCGTTAATTTTTTTAATTGCAATTAATTCTTCAATGCATCCATTAACGTGTTAATTGTACAGCCCTAGTTGGAATACATGGACAACGGTTCGAGGTCTTGCCATTAAATTTCACGTTAAAACTGTAAATGACGAAAAACAAATCACAAATTGCATCGTCAGTATTCGGGTGCTGCCACCTAGTGAATATACAAAAACTGGAAAAATATGGCGTGACTGGCATCACCCATTAAAAATGAAACGATACAAAAGTCTGATTTAAATATAGCACCCAATGTGTTGACATGTTCCAGGTTTCAAATTAGAATACCTGATGCATTTTCGTCTCCCAACCCAGATTTGAGCAATCCCAGGTTTTTTTAGTTGTTTTGCTCAAATCCAAGTTTCAGGCTTTAAAATAGTGGTAACCAGGGTTCTGGGTTTTGGTAAACCCGGGTTTCATGCCATAATTCACAAGATCTAGAAGAGATGGGTAAAACACAAACAGGAGCAAAGCAAGAAGCCAACGGACATGACCAATAATAGTAACTTGTCGCCCAATATCTCACAAGTGGCAAAAGAAACTAAGGTCTAAGGTCTATAACATAATTCGATAATATTCAGACAACAAATGGCAATATTCAGGCACCTAGAATGGCAATCACAAAGGTATCTAACTGTACAGGTAGTAAGTTTTGACACTATAGACACCTTGATCGACTCAGCACGCAGCACTTTCAGACACTCCATGGCTTTGTTATACGACTGCGTTCCAAAAGAGTCAAGAATGAGATCTGTCACTCTCTTCTGCATCATGGAATGAGCTTCAGACACACAGCACAAAAATCATAATGCAAATGATAAATTACTGGAGAATATCAAATGTGATGCAGACCAGAGAAACGTAATGGACAGTGGTTAAGCTACTGTAGAGACACTACCGGTAGGTCAACATCCAATTATGGCGTGGAAGTTAGAGGTCTGTTCTACAGACTAAGTCCAAATTTGAAATATAAAATAATCAGCAAAAATTTTTAAAATCAAAACTTCGAAAATCTGTTCCACAGCTTTTTTTGCATAATGGCACATAGATAGATCACTGTACAGGGTGGCTCAAATTAAAATACCCCACCGGACAAAATGCAATTTCTCGACAACCGTGTCAGATTTTTATACCCCAATTTTTATATTTATATGGGACAGATCCTGCTACAATTCTGAATTTAAAAAAAAATTATTTTAGTTTTATCCAAAGTTATGGCTATATAAATATTCTATGCCATATTTTCAATTCTGGACTGAATAATCAACAGCAACTTGTAATTTTCATTGTCAAGAAACACTGACTGTTATTACAAATATCAAATCTGACAAGTAGTTCATTTTAGCGTATGTTCGAAGTTTCCACCACCACAGTTTTCACACAAACATCGATGAACGTCGGCTGGTAGCTGAGACAGCAAAGTTCGCCAAGCGCATCATGGTTTCTGCGGGGAAAGGAAGATTGCATTTCATTCCAGACAAGACCAAAGTGAATGCTAAACTTTATGTTGATACCCTGTTTCCGGAACTTGTTCAAGATTGCACGTTTTGCGATCTGGTTTTACTTTACAACTGGATGGCGTGCCTGCACGCATGGCAAACCTGGCTCAAGACTGGATTGCTACCAAGTGCAGTAAATTCATTGGTAAAGATGAATGGCCTGCAAACTTGCCTGACCTCAACCCTCTGGACTACTATGTCTGGGGAGCTATGCTTGAACGCTACAAGTCATTTCAACCCAAGCCAGAGAACATCGATGAGCTCAAGAAAGTTCTGCAATTGATATGGGACCAGCTGCTACAGGAGTGACAGGACTCGATAAACGAAGCCATACTGAGCTTCCCGTAAAAACTTTGGGCTTGTGTTAAAGCTGGTGGTGGACACTTCGAACATACGCTAAAATGAACTACTTTTCAGATATTGGTATTTGTAAGAACAGTCGATGTTTCTTGACATTGAAAATTACAAGTTGCTGTTGATTATTCCGTGCAAAATTAAAAATATGGTACAGAATATTTATATAGCTGTAACTTAGAGAAAACTAAAATATTTTTTTAAAATTCAGAATTGTAGCAGGATCTCTCCCATATAAATCAAGAAATTTGGGTATAAAAATCTCACATGGTTGTCAAGAAACTGCATTTTGTTCAGTAGGGTATTTTAATTTGAGCCACCCTGTATATCGTGGTCAGTAATGCACCCATTTTCATAATTTTTGCACCGCCATAATTGGAAATCAATTTGTAACAAAATTAGCTTATGTATCATTTTAACAGCGTATCTTATTAATGAAGTCATCAAATGTCACTGTTTACCAACATCTAGATAGCTCCGCTGCTGCTGTTCTACAGACTAAGTACAAAAAAAAATTCAGCAAAAATTTTAAAAATCAAAACTTCGAAAATCTGTTCCAGAGTTTTTTAGCGTATTGGCACATAGATCATGTGTGCCGAGTTTTGTGAGAATCAGAGAAAAATTGTAGGAGAAGTAGCAATTTGACAAGTTTGATGACACACATCCAGACAGACAAACAGTAAACCACTTATACCACAAGCTCTTCTGTCTGCAAGCCAGCAGCAGAGTTAATAATAATATTAATTTTATGTGATGTCCACACTGTTATCTTGTGACGTTTTGCTGCTGACAACCCCTCGACATTGAGCTGCAATGCATGATGCGCAGAGCTGGATCTACGGCTTGAAAGCCCAGGTCAGCGATGTTATCAGAGGGGTTCTTCCTGGCTTTGTGACCGGGATCCATAAGGATTCGGTCCGCAGGTGGAATTTTTGGTTTCCCTCGGCTGGTGTATTCCCCGAGGTACTCGCGGGGAGGGCGATGGGGACGCAGATTACCTTTCCCTCCTGTCCCCTGACAAAACTGAATGCCGGCTTATCTCGGCCACACTCTGCGGATGAAGACGCTGTTTTGTGGCTGACCAGTTACGGTTCATGACATGCATACGAGAAGAAAAAGACTGTTATCTTATAGCCAACGGTTAACTCAGCCGTCAACAGTCCCGCTGTGTCCAGTTCATAGTAGTTTACACATATACACACGTCACAATTAATATATCAGTTAAATAAAAGTTTAAAAATTAACCTTAAGAGTAACGAGATAACAGATTTTAATCGGGACGCAGCCCTAATAAATTATAATGCAAAATAACAACCTTCTGTGAAGTTGATGTCTCCATCAGCGACAAGAGCAAGAAAATCTTCAACTGGCGACGTGCTGCCGACCTTTAGTAACAACATTTCTGCATATATTTCTAGCAGTCAGTATTTATCAACGACAGAGCTAAAGACCGTGCAAGGGCGAGTTCAGTTAAAAGGCACTGTTGCAGGAACACTATTGACCAGTCTCGTCATCTCCAAGAGCACTCTTGGTCATTCTCCGACTCTTCTGATCCAACAGCACTCTCATAAAAAGTAAAATGGCGACTGTAAACGATGTGTGTCCGTTGGCAGCAATTTTAAGTGATCTTTGTGATGACACTGATACCAATTTACTTAAATACTTTCGGTACCAAAAATTACTCCAAATGTGTCGCAACTAATATGAATTTTAATTCAACACTTACGATATGGATGCCGCCATCTTGTAAACGAACTATGTGTCACTTCACTGAATCTGCCGGGATCGAACATTTTTTGATCCCAAAAAAACGAGAGCGCTCTAGTGGGAACAAACCGTTTAGTCAAGGATCGTTCCCGAAAATCAGGATCGACCTAAGAGTGCTCCTTAACTAAACTCGCATCAGGTCATATGATGCCTCTGCTGCTGCATGTCTGACATCCATTGTAAATGCTTTCCATACTGTCGTTCCCATAGCAAGTAATCATGTAAATCATGTACTCAGAGTCTCTGAAATTTGTGATTTCATTCACCAGGTGTCAGCACCTGTTTGATACTGCAGCAACGTTAAATAACATTTATTTGAAAATTCTGTCGCAGTTTGTGGTAGTGATTACGACCCGCAGATTTCAGATTTCACTGAAATCCGTTCGGTATTCTTACAAAGTGAAAGAAATACAGACACACGGGATAGAAGCCGGGACGGACAATGCCTCCATTGCAGCATAGGCTGCACAGGCAGAAAGATGTGTTTATAAATACCTTACCACAGTACAATACTCAAGATGACTCAGCTGAGCCATCCCTCCAGATTATGCAGAGCAAGTTAAATGCAGGTTTATGTAGCAGCTATTGTAGCACCTCACACTAGAGGCACTCAGGTATGGATCGGAACTTTACCTGCACATTACATTATGCCACTGAGACGTCTTCACGATTCTGGCACCGGATATAAATATCCAAACTTACTTACTTATTTACACCATGGCTGCATTTCAACTGCAGCTCATGTGTGGAACAGTTTGCCAACGGCAGTGCAGTCTTCTGAGTCACTGGACATTTTTCGACGCCGCCTGAAAACTGAACTGTTCGAGCGTTCTTACAACTGACAC
>Ga0209339_1001051_pt1 | contig 11239 bp, 6 predicted proteins | sample OlaalgELextract3_FD_187376 | JGI IMG/M metagenome (GOLD analysis project Ga0209339, IMG submission 187376) | Olavius algarvensis symbiont microbial communities from Tuscany, Italy - Type A ELBA extract 3 (SPAdes) (version 2) | ecosystem: Host-associated > Annelida > Digestive system >...
GGCCGCAGCCCGCCCAGGCCCCTCCTCGCTCTACCAAATGTAACAGCCCACCCATCAACGGCCAGTGTACCAACTTCGTATTATTCGATGAACTGTATTTTTATTACAATCAAAATACAAAGACTTTTGAAAATGTAAAGAAATATAACATACGTGAAAGTCATACACGCGTTTTAATTACTGCACTTCTGTTTCAGCTACTTAACAATGACGAGAACGCATTCCACCTGCTTTTTGGCTGCTGAACTTGGCAGAGAACGGTTCGCGTTCAAAATGGTCTTTAGAAGTGTCGTTGTACTGAAAGACGTCTTCCAGTGTCACAGAATCAGTCCTATACAGACACACCACATCAGCGTTCTCATTACACTCAAACACATGGACGATTATACTCCAGCACTCTGAATTTTGTCGCGGCGTTCCTGACCGGTCTCAATCCCGCAGTACTCTGTGCAATAAAGGCTGTTTACAATGATGCTAAACAAATCCACGTTTACTTACGTACTTACTTACTTACATACTCATTCCAGACAAGGGGACTGTTCCGTGAAGCGGCGCCTCGTCATCTCCTGTGCGTCGTTGTTGTGAGTAACCAGACTGCTGGTTCTGTTCACCATGCAGTTAGTTCTACAATCAAAGAACTCTGGTTCTCCGCCACGAAATAAATTGGTGAATAATATTAACCCTTTAGAGTGCAAAGGTGATAATAGTGCCACGCCAAATAATATGAATTTGGTACACTGGGCGTCGATGGGTGGGCTGTTACATTTGGTACAACGAGGAGGGGACTGGGCGGGGCCGCAGCCCGCCTAGGCCCCTCTTCGCTGTATCAATCACTAGATTGCTAATAATGGTCCGTTGCTCTGCGGTTTCAATGTGCCCATTAAAGGGTTAATAGAATGACGCACATGCCTATGTATACAATTCAGTCATGCAACATTTCAATCACGACCGACCGTACAATCATGGGTGTCTCACACTGCGAGACGTATCGCACGCGTTTTCAAGGTTCAACGAACGAAGATCCAATCGACGTGGTGCCACACCACATAATATGCGCTCTGCTATTCGATAGCTCACAGCCGACGAGGAAGTTTACAGTGTGATGCTGTCGCTGTCCAACAGTTGCAGAATTAGTTTTGGGGAATGGAAATGGGGCACGGAAATATTCACAAAGTGCGGCTGCGTTTCAGACACTATTGGTCGGTGTTTTCGCCGTGCCGATTAGTGCCGTACAATACTGTGCAACTCTAGACAGTTTTGAAGATTTTCGGCATTTTTCTTTTCGGTCCGTTTTTGGCATTTTTTCCCGCTATTTCGCAGCAAAATTTACTACGTCTGACAATAAGTATGGCAGTGCTCTGTAGTGTGTACACAGCCGACAAACAGAGGCACATACTGCAGTTACAGGTCACTGCGCAATACCCCTCCTTGTCAGGCTGGGCATAATACGCGTATTCGTGATACTATCCCAGTGAAACATAAATTCCATCCATCTGTCCCCGCGGGATTCACTGTTCATCGCCATCCCACCCGCTTTCCTGTAACCAATGAGGCACAGTACACAATCTGTCACTAAAAGACTCATTCAGTAGTTTAAAATATTACACAAATGCTACAAGCATACAATTATATGAATGTAAACACTATATGCCCCCATATTACTGTCAACATTCAACACAAAGTATCTATTAATTTGTTTGCTACCGCGGTAATACCGTTGAAACTGAAACTGTTCCCGCGGTAAAACCGTTGTACGTATTGCAGTTACTGAAGTATTACCGCAACATCACTTCCATTACTGCAGAAAGTCCGCAGTTATGGCGGTATTCCCGCCATCCCCATAACGGTGCAAGTGTCTGTTGTGTATTCACGCCTTACTTGTATATGAACGAATACTGTTCTTTCGACTTTGTTCTGCCGAGTCTATCGCTCGTTGCGTGATCATATCGGACACATTTGCTACAAACACAATTCACTATTACGTACGGTGTAGGCCGCTGGTGATGGTTGTGGTGATGAGGCTGACGATGATAATGATAACGACGACAAACATTTGTAAAGTGCAAAATAAATAATGGAAGCAGATGCACCTCACTAGAGAACACAATTTGTTCACGCATAGCTTAGCATTTTCAGTTCTTGCTCGTTAACTTTTTGTCGCGCTCAGCTATGCTACAGCGTGACTTAGTCAAAGGTATAGCGCCCTCTGTCCGTCCGTCCGTCCGTCCGTACGGCTGCCCGTTCGTCACAAGACGGTCCCTGTGAACAGAAAGGCCTACGATCGCCCGGTTTTCACCTCATGTAGCTCATCGACTCTAGTTTATTGGCACCAACTTTCATGTCATAGGTCCCAAGGGAACCCCCTTTGCGGGGGCTTCAAACGAGACTGGGGTTGGTAAAACGGCAAAAAACGGAGATTTTCGACCAATAAGTCGTCAAATGCAAGAAATGATACAGGCACACAGTACAATGAAAGATCAATTGAAAGTCACATATGGGCTTTCAATCGGTAGGCTACCAATTTCCATGACTTTGAACAACCGTAATGCACCATAGCTTATATAGCTTCGTATAGGCAAACTGTGTAAAAGGAACAAAGGTAGACCCATACTATCAGCAGCAGAAAGATAGCCCAGATCTAAAGACTTTAGCGACGTATAAATCATGCCAAAATTCCCAAGTTGAGTGACCTCTAATCTTGATTTCAAGGTTATGATATTCTTCAACGAAATATCTCGAAAATGGTACAATATAGAGCTATACTTACAATGGCACACTGAGACTAGGTCGCGTGTTATCTATTAAATGGTGCTATTTTCAATGACCTTGAATGTCCCCTAACCGAGATTTCAAGGTACTGCCATTATTCGACGTTGAGTATCTCAGAAATGATACAAAATGTACATATGGATTGCATCTCTAATGACCTTGATAGACCTTAAAGGTTATTTCAGCTTTTTTGTCTAAAAAACAAGTGAAGCCTACTTTTTCAGTAACTGATTGAAAGTCCAGGCGATCTAGCCGTCAACGAATTTAATGTAATATTATTCTTGTGTAACTTACCTGCCGCTGTTGACGGCTTCGACCAGTGCCACAATAGATTTTCCAGAAATGTCGCGAATTTCTTGAATCAAGATAATGTCATAACGTCTTACAATCTAACACACACGCAAGATACATAGTTTACAACTGCTGACGTCATTTCTGAACTACAATATGTTGCAAAGTTCTGTTGCGATAATCCAAAAAAGTTTTGAAAAAGGTTTAGTAAAATTATTATACCTGGTACTAAAATATGGGTTTGGACATGGACATACAACACACATGCAAAAACACTTGTGCTAAATATTCATAAGTAATATCTGCTACAGGTATGGACACTATCACTAGCACTTGTACAACTATGATCAGTTAACCTTTAATAATTTATTACTGCGTAGACGACGCCACAAGCGACATATACATCAGCGTCAAAAACTCTAAATTTAAAAACACATTGATGAAGTGCCTATCAGTGGCGGGGCGGCAAAACGTAAGCTATCGACACTCGGCAGACTTGTTTCTTACGATATTATGTTTCAATGTGTTAAGTAAACGTAAGACAATATTTTTAAAAAAAACAGATAATACATCTCTAAGTTAGACCTTCGGAATAGATAATAGCCTGTATGCCGTTCAAACTGTCTAATACTATTGTGGTAACGGATAATTAATTAATTAGTAATTTAAACTTTTTTAAAGTATTGAGATTGACGATAAATATAACTTTAAACGTTACATAAATTTTTAAAAAAAATTAATACAAGTTGTGCATTAGTGGCCACCTCTGGCTGACTGATCTCATGACTGTTACCGAATGCCGCTGACCAGTTATGCCACCGTGCCACGTCATTGAGTTTGTACTGATGAATCGAAAACGCAATGATACTGAACCGTGCCAAATATATGTCGTGTGTAATAAGCCATTTTATTCAGATTGAAGCCCGGTTCATTGGTGAGTGCAGTGGTCTATAGTGGTAGAGTATGGGACTCGTAACCGAGAGGTTGCGTGTTCGACTCACACCTGGTCCACTGCAAGCAACCTTGAGCAAGTTGCTAACCTACTGTGTGCTCAGCCGACTCAGCCTCCTACCCTCAGCGGGACGGGAAATGAGTAGTAGCTACGGCTACGGGATGAAGGCCTTGTGTGGCTGATTGGGGCGATGGTGTGTCTGCTAGCTGTGGGTCCAATTGTCCGTTAGCGCGGGCAATGGATGGTCACATAATGCGCTGCGGCACCATTAGCTCATGCCAGTCAGCTGCCACTTCCGAGATTGTAAAGCGCTGCTGGTCACGGGTCTGACTCATGTAGGTGGAACGGCGACACAATACGCAGCGAGGAGACACAAGGACATACCTGGACAAGTACATCGAAAACACGTGCGTTGGATATTTTCTTCTGGCCGAATATCTGCACGTTGAAGGACGCAATGCGAAGTGCCGAGTTCGCAGACCGATGAGGGCGCGATCTTGACGCCATCTGTAAATATCATGGCGTGTTTAAATCTTAAAGGTGCAACGTGCGCATTGTATGCAGATATTTTAGTCGTGCAGCTACTGTTGCTGAATTGCCTATTATCGGAATGACAGCAGCGTGTACAGACAAAAAAACTTAGCTATCGCTAACAGGTTGCTCTCAGCATCATAAACAGTCTTTCCGGTCGAATACAACAGTAAAAATAATTGCTCATATGTGACGTCCGATCGTTGTAATTGACTGCGTACATCACATATGCTATATTTTTGATATACAATAAAATCGTTTCTAGAACCTAACATAACCCCCAAAGGTAACTCAAGGTCATCGGCAATGTCATTCTTTGTAAGATCGCCTGGACTTTCTATCAAAGACCGGAAATTAGGCTACACTTATTTTCAGACAATACTAGCTGAAATGACCTTGAAAGACGATCAAGGTCATTGACGACGGACGGCACAATTCAATAAGCCAAATATCATTTAGTCTGTAGTAACCATTCTTGTCTTGATTCACCTCCTCATCCACTTCTCAACTCATCTCTGTCATCGTCCCCACTCTCGTCATCCATCACTCCTACTCTCTTTCACTCCAGGCTCAAAACCTACCTTTTCAACAAACCCTTCCTACCGTAGATTTCTTTTTACCTACTGGACTGCCTCACGATAATGGGACTGGACCGGACCTATTATGCTCATCATTTTATTTTTAGTTTCACATTCTAATTTTTGTTTGTTCCGTGTGGTAGACTAAGCTGGCTACCCTTCAGCTTTTTACTGCACGTTAAATACCCACTATCGTATCGTATCGTAACCATGTGACTACGTTGTATCGTTTTCGAGACATTCAACGTCAAATAATGGCGTGCCCTTGAAAAGAAGGTTAAGAGTCACATCAAGGTCATTGAAAATGGCACCATTCGATAGATAGATCGCATACGACTTTCTCTTGGCATTCCACAGTAACGTCTTATATCGAATACGACGGCATAAATAATTGCTCCTATGAACGACATATATGTTGTATTTCTGAGACACAGACAATGAAAGCGTTTATAGTACCTAAAATGACCTCCAAAGGTCACTCAAGGTCATCGGCTGTTATCCTTTGCTAGATCGCCTGGACTTTCAGAGACCCCAAATTAGGCTACACTTATCAGACAAAACAACTGAAATGACCTTGCCGGTTGATCAAGGTCATTGGCAATGGGAAATCAATAGGACACGTGTAGTAACCATGTGTCTGCTTTGTATCGTTTCTGAAATATTAAATGTCCATTGATGGCGTTACCTTAAATCTGAGTTATGGGTCGTTCAAGGTCGTTGAAAATGGCGCCATTCGCTAGATGATGTACGAGTTCCTATCAGGCTGCCATTGTAATTTCAGGCCTATCTTGTACCATTTTTTTCGAGATATTTTACGTTGCGTTGAAGAATATCGTGACTTTGAAATCTAGGCTTGGGATCCGTCGCTCTGCGATTTCATGCACGATCTGTACATCGCTGAAATCTACAGATCCAGGCTATCGTTTTGCCGCTGATAATATGGGCGTATTTTCGTTCACTTCTACACATGCAGCGAGCCCCAGAAATAGGGTAAGGTGGTACGTTACGGCCGTTCAAGGTCATCGAAATCAGTACCAACGAAAAGCCCATACGCGACTTCCTATTCGTCTTTGATTGTAACTATTTTCTCTTGTTCCCGAAATATAGCAACGTATTGGTCGAACATCGCGTTTTCACCGTTTTTACCCACCCTAGTCTAGTCTGAACCCCTTGCTGTTAAGAGGGTTCCCCTTGGACCTAGTTTACAAAATTTGGTCTTAGAAAACTGCAATGTCTGGGCTACCCGACATTGATTAGTTGGTCCTGCGTGCTTCGACGTAAATCCAGAACGACCGCTGGTTTGACACTTTTTCTTTCAATTTTGGTTCGAATGACAGGAGCCGGCATGGGGCAATGGCCACCCTCCCCCAAATTCTGACAATTGTTGACGTCAAGACCCCTTACTCTTTTCAGGAAAAATCAACAGATTATCAAAAACAGAAACCAATGTATTTAATAAGCAGCATTTTAATATGCTAGTGATAGCAGTTCACTACTGCGGTAGTGATTTCATCGTATACTAATTATACTGCATGCATATGGCATATGGAAGCATTCAAAATAGCCTACCCGTTTGACGGACGCCGCAGCACAGCTGCAGCGTAGCTCTACTGCCGTGTTGTTGTGTGGACGCCCGTTGTGTGTACAAAGCTTATTCATAGGCCTAGGCCTACACGAATGGACAAGTATCATTATCATATTTTATTTATCATTGTGAAAATTGATTCTCCCAATTATTGAGTCATGAAACTGTAGTGTCCTGTATCAGAATGTTGCAATCTGTTGTTCTATACAATATCGCATGTTCCAATAATCTATTATTTAAAAAAATAGATAGGCTGAGGCTTATACCTGTCAATTCAATCCGCGTTGCTTTGTGCAGTGGATACAGGCGCGTGTCAATGTTTTGGCGCTTGCCGAATGCACGACGGCTATAGGCCTCTAAAGGCACGACTCGCTGCAGCTGCTCACAGCAACGATGTGTTTTGCAGCGGAGTTAACCACTTAGAGCAACCACGAACTAGCGATACGATACGATATACGATACGATACGTGTAACCATCCTAGATGCTGTTTTTTTCTGCATTCTAATAGTTTATGGGGATAAAAAAGACCTCCAGCCGTGGCGCACATAGGCCTAGACATGAAATTCCAACGTCGATTCCTACATTTTCTAACATTGAAATAACTTGAGGCCGACACCGACAGAGGCCGAACGATACCGGAAATGGATGGCGGCCGCTTGCAAACCGGAAATGGAAATATCTCAGGCCGTGGGGCACACAGACCTGAGATTTCAACGTCGTTTATACGTTTTCTACTATGAACAAAATGTAATAAATTGACGTCGGACATCGACCGAGACTTGACTGTAAAAATACTGTCCATAACCGGAAGTAGTTATATGTCAGTAGCTGTATAGAATGTCTGTTATAATTTCACATATTGCTGATACATAATCCGCTTCCGGTTTCATACGCCAGCTTCAAACCAACGAATTTACTGCTAACTAATATAGCGAGACTTCATTTATTCACTCATTCATTCATTCATAGCAATTTGTAGAGCGCACTACGTCAAGAATTCAGAAGCACTGGAGGCAGTCGCCTCGCCAGGTAGTCAGTTATTGGCAAAATAGTGAGTTTTTAAGTTGTGCTTAAAGCTGTCGAGTGAAGGGGACTGTCTGACCGAAAGTAGTATGTCATTCCAGATTTTAGGGGCACAGTAGGAAAAACTTCTGGTTTGCAAGCAAATGCTGATTTGTCAGTTTTTAAGCCATGTACACACTCCCTTTAACATAACACTGCCCATTAAACTTTCTGTTTTTCCCATTTGACCTTAAATAACTTTGCACAGTTTTAGTATTGTTTTATTAATGCTAATTTTTTTTAAGATTGAACTTAAAACGTCAGAATAACTCTTAAAGGTCACTCAAGGTCATCAATAATGGTGTAATTGATACATGGTATACCACTTCGTGTTAGGCCTAGTGATATGCAGTGATGGGCAACTTACAAATAAAGTATCAGTCCCAAATGAAAATCGAAAACTGTAGTGTAAATATTTTCCACAAATTTCAAATCACAAATTATTTCTTCAAATCGCAAATCATTTTTTCAGCAAATCAAATAAAATCTCAAATCATTTTCCAAACTGGAAGCTGAGCTGCTTGTTAAGCTAACAACTATTAACTGTCACTTCCCTTTCGCTTGCGGTTCCTTGAATTTCTGGATGAAAATTATAAATAATATATTAGTTCGACATTGTTATTGGCTAGCGTTATTCATCAAGTCTGTGAAAGCTGACACAACATAATTGGGTACAGCATTCTACGTACTGGCAGTGATGGGCAAGTGTTAACTTTGAGATTAAGAAAGTTAACTTTTTAGTTAAACCGCGTTTGGAAAGTTAACTCAAAAGTTTTACTACTGTTGTAAAATTTAGTTGCAACGCAAGTTGAACTACTTTTTAAAAGTTAGTAACTAAAAAGTTTAACTGCTTTTGAATTAATGAAATTTTAAATAAAATAAAAATTGATGTGATGTGACGCAACTTTATTTTACGTTTCCAGTTTTCTCAATTGCATCTACTAAAAATTACTTATATTTCAACGAGTATCGTTAAAGTTTAGCTCTTTAAAATTAGTTAGTGCCAATCAATACGTATTGGCAACTTTATTAATGGAATAAAATTTAAAGAAGTCAGGATTACGGTTAGGGTAGCCGATCTACCACTATCACCGATCTCATCGTAATGCGAGCTGTTACAGCTTTTTGTATGTACAGTTACATAAACTATGCAGACATTGGGGGACAAGACCCTGGCCCTCCTCGACGTGCGCCCTTGTTATTGTAGCCTCAACTTCACTAATGTGTCGAATAGATCTGTCATGGCACACACACTGGTGATTATTATATCAGGAGTGTCGCGGCCCACTAGGCTACTTTTCATACATACTGGTACCGCAGTAACAAGAAAAATCAGCAAAAAAATTAATACAGCTTGTTCACTTACCATTTACAAAGTAACCGATAATAAGCAATTGACGAAGAATGCAAGAAATATTGTTTTATATATTGACGAATAATGACTGAGCAATAACACAAGAAATTCAGAGAAACCTTGAGAGACTCCATATTACACGTATTTAAAACGTTCTTACGCACAAAAAAATCACCAGAAGTTAACCAATGTTCACATCACACTACAAATGTACACATCGCCTTTATACACACTTCGTGTTTGATTTCCTGCTGTTTCGTATTTTGACCAGAGCTGCTGAGAATAGTCATTTCCGATGACCCCAAAGCCACGTGACCCACTAAACAGCCGACCAATCACACACACGGACTGCGGCGCATCGTGACTTTTTTGATTATTGCGCCTTATAAATACTCTTACTTACTTACTTACTTACTTACTTACTTACTTACTTATATGACCCGTGACTCAGTACATTGAATTTTGCGTAAACATGCCGTTTAAGTACGTTTACAGTACAAATATTTGGCCTAATCATGCTGTAACGGAAATTCAGACAACAGAATGGCTCTCCACCATTTTAGTGAATCACATTCACTATATGCACAGCACAACACGATTCGTTAAAAAATAAGCAATCTCTAGTAATACTGATAATCTGTAATAACTGTTTCACACATACAGTGCGCATAACGTACGCTTATTTTACTCTTTAGAGCGCAGAAACAATTATAGTGCCACATCAAATAACATGAAGTTGGTACCCTGGCCGTTGATGGGTGGGCTGTTACATTTGGTACAGCGAGGAGGGGACTGGGCGGAGCCGTAGCATGCACAGGCCCCTCCTCGCTGTACCAAATGTAACAGCCCACCCATTAACGGTCAGTGTACCAATCACCGTATTGCTGTATAATGGTCCGTTGTTCTGCTGTTTTAATGTAACCATAAAGGGTTAAGCTAAATTTATTACGCCACATTTCTGGTTGGCGGATCACTGGGCCAGACTCACAATCCAGACCCATGACCCGTACGAATTTGGCGACCCGGTTGACCCATGACCCGTTGACACACTGTCGGCTGATTTTGACCTGAAGTAACCTCGAACAGACATTCAAAATCACAATACAGAGATTGTGTATAACTTTTTATTGGTGAATAATTCTAATAACGCCTCATGTGCCATAACTTTGTAAACACTGAACAGAGAAGCGCTGGAATGACATTCAAAAACCATTCACCAGTGCCAATCAACAGAACCTAGGCCCATGATGCTAATTACGTTGCCATGTTTCACTGTTTCCGAGACACAACCATTCGTTTATGAAAAATTACGTGTAGGAAAAATTACGTGACAGCAAATGACTTTTACCAGTCCTTTAATTCGGTTTCGGTATGACAGTAGCAGAAAATATGTTGCGTCATACGTGAATATGCTGTGCTATATCGAGATATCGGTCTTGGAGAAATTTCCAACAGCTGAAATGACCGTTTTAAATGTCATTCAAAAATTGTCGGTAACAGTGCTATTTAATTGATCGTACACTTCCTATTCGTGTTCTGTTGGAACTATGCCTGTATCATACAGTATATTGTTTCAGAATGGAGTCATCAGTGTCGAATGAAAAAAATAAGTAAAAGAAACAGAAGTATCAAAGAAAACAACAACAGCCGACTCTTTTAGACTTATTGCGTTCACTTCACGTAAAAACAAGCGTCAAGAGACAAAAGCTGGAATTGTTCAGCGAGGAAGTTTTAACTATCCCGAAACGTAGACATCGTGAGCCTGATGTACAGCATGTTAAGAAGACTGGATCAGAAGTTCTACCGGGTAATGATCACTCACGCTCTCCGTCTACACATACACAACGTCACTTTCAACAAACGTCAAACCTGAGTCGTCTTGCAAAGTTGATGAAACTATAGCCATAGGCGGCGCCACCGTGAATGCTGTGTATGCTTTGGCATACACACTTTTGAACTTGTGTATGCCAGGCAAGTTGGGGCGAAGATGGAGGTGTAGGTTTGATGCGTTGCACTATGCGACGCCTCGTAGACCCACTGTCAATCATCTTCCTAGGCCACGGCGACCTAGCGCCGCCGTGGCTCCAACTAAGCATACACAAGTTTATGCCAGGCA
>Ga0209339_1001052_pt1 | contig 11231 bp, 6 predicted proteins | sample OlaalgELextract3_FD_187376 | JGI IMG/M metagenome (GOLD analysis project Ga0209339, IMG submission 187376) | Olavius algarvensis symbiont microbial communities from Tuscany, Italy - Type A ELBA extract 3 (SPAdes) (version 2) | ecosystem: Host-associated > Annelida > Digestive system >...
AAACTGAATGGTGGCTTATCTCGGCTACACTCTGCGGATGAGTACGCTGTTTCGTGGCTGACCAATTATGGTAAATGACACGCATACGAGAAGAAGAAGAAGATTGGTTGATATTTAACAATGGGTGCGGCATGTTGTAGCAACAAACTGCAGTTAGTTAGTCACATTAGCTATTCAAAATGTTCACCGTTGGCTTAGATGCATGCTTATAACCGCTTGGTGAAACTCGGAATGGGTCTGTCAATGGAATTATATGGCAAGTCATTCCAGATCGACTGAAGAGCTACTTTTAGCTCTGAATTATTATTAGGGTATGGCCTGAAAAATCCCAACTTTGTTTAGTAAACTTTGTTTATGTAAAACAATGTTTACAGTAAAATAATAAAAACATCTGTTAATTATGTTGCTATGACGTCAACAGCTCTGTTACTCTAAGTAAACTTCTACCATTGAAACAGCATGTTATCATAATGAAAAGACTATAAAATGGTGCTTTAACCTTTGGAATACTCCAAATCAGTCCTTTTTAGAACTATATAGTAACATGGTTCTGTTGATTTATTCCTTGATTAGTTGAAAATAATGATGTGAGTTTCACTGTATAATTTTATGCTGTTGCCAAGATATCGCAAATTTACCGCGGGGGGGGGGGGCATTTTAATGTGGGCCACACTGTGTGTGCAATAGAATGCTGTTGCTTAGTGTGTTGTTTATTGTTAGATTCCCAAAGAGTACCTTGAGACAGCTGGAGCTAGCACCTGACATAACTTTTGATTTGGATAAAGATGTATAGTGCTATAATGATAAACTGCTGTTTGCTGGCAGACCGTGGTGATAGCTCGCCAGACAAGAACATCTGGAAAGAACGTTTTGAGTTTTATCGCAGCGCACAGCCAAAGAGTGAGGCAGAAGAAGATCAGATGATGAGACGTGCACTTGAAGAGAGCCAGAAGTTAGAAGAAGAACGTCAGCAACGGATACTGAAGCAAACAACCAGTCGTATTCACCAGATGTATGCATTTTCAATTTTTTTCATTTTTACTCGTCGCTAGGGTGAATACTGGCTGAATGAATAAGAGCAAATTATAATTGACATCTGCAAATAAAAACTCACTAGTTATCACGTTTCTGCTTTTGTCTCTACTTCAGTTTCTGTTTTACTTTTGTTAATGTAATGACTGTGTAGTTTCCGTTATTATGTATGTTTCCATTTCCTTAATTTTGCCATGTTTACATGTGGCCACATGGTCTACAGATACACTGAAAATGCCACATATGATGTAATTGGGCTCGAATGTGAAGTTATGTTATGCAGTTGCGACGCAGCAGTGATCTTATTCTGCAGTGCAGTTGTGTGATAAGCAGCTGTGCTGTTGATAAACTTCAGACGTGCTTGAAACTGGAATAATGCTAGTGCACAGAACGGCTGCACCTCGTACTACTCATGCAGGGTTGATTTAAAAACAGTAAATAGGTCACATTTCTTGATTCAGATGATCAAATCAGATTTTTTTGATTTACTTTGGATTTCTTAAAACGTTAAATTGATTTGTATACAAGCTCAATAAGCACTTGTTGTGAGTGAACCAGTGAAAACTAAAACCAGTCAGCAAATATTAAAATTGAAATTTACTGCATATGCAGTAATGCAATTTGACTGCACTTTCAGGAACTACATGACTGTAAGTGTTTTTGTGTGTTCAAAACTAACAAGGTGCTGTATCATATAATAAATATTTAGCGAATAAATAGAACAATTTCAAACAGTACATGTGTAAAGATGTAAGGATGCCCACTAATATTTTTATTACCGTATATAATTTAGTTAGCTCTGGCTGGCTAGATGTAATGTATATTAATGTAGACAGTTCCTTTAATTGCTGGCACTAATAGGAGGCCTATTAGTTGCGTGCTAGCTTTGTGTTGAAGGACAGTCACTGTCATCAATTATCTATTATTGATTTCACTGAAGATGGACAACTGATGTCTGTGTATATTTACATACTTATGGTCATTGTAACGGTATGCGTCAGCTGAAGACGATTGACCAATGAGAACGAAGAATGACTGGTCACGTGATTTACATCCAAAGAATTAAACTGGTCAAAGGATTGTTTGAACATTTGACGATGAGTCGCCGTTTCTGTGATATAGACTTTAAAGAAGTCGTTATATGAAGTCTGATAGTTAGATCATACAGTTGTGATTGACGGTGCGGAAGAATATCGCGCTGAACCGGGTTCAGAGAAGAAACGCCGGTGGTCAGACGAACATCTTTCCCGTCGACGGTGGTAGAAGATCGTAGCTGAACTTGCGACGTTGTTCATGTTAAAGATCGCTTCCAGGTGGCAATCTATGAACCGGTGGAAGTCGACGATGATGCCAGCATCTTCGGAAGACAGCGGATCAGCGATCCAGAATGCATCTTTGTGAGATGAACATTGCTAGCTTCTCGATCCAAGCATCGCCTGCACGCATTGCTTATGGCTTGAGACTAGCTTAAGATATACTATATTATAGAATATACAGTGCCAGCCGTATTGTCAATATATATATATGTTGTAATTGTTTATTAATAAATGTTGTGTATGCAACAATACGCCTAATAGTTGCCACACACCAAGTTACAATTCAGTTAGAATGCAGACCGTGTTCGATCCAGTCCTACCTAATCAATTCGGGTTTATAAGTGGATTAAGGCTGTAATTACACTCGGATAGAGATAAAACTCTACAGCATGTAGTTGTGTTTATTTCTTGCATAACAGGGAGTTAAAGTAGACAGGCAGCTGTGAATTAAATCGCATTATTTTTTTCACAAAAAATTCTTCTGATTTTAATCGTGATTAAAATCACTACGATTTAAATTTGCCAACCCTGTTCTCTGTACTGTCTGTGTCAGATGATTTTCATTCAAACACGAGTTCTATTAAATGTCACAGATAGTGTTGGACATTACTGAACAACAGTCAGTCCCAAGAAATCTACCTCACAGTGTAAGCATTGCATTCTCACCACAACCTTGATTTGAGTCTCACTACACGTAACCGAGGCAGCTGCTGGCATATTATGTCATTACCGACAGGCCTGCGTGAAGCGCAGCTATGCCGGTATTGTTTTTGCTTAGTGGTTCAAAAATGGGTTTTTCGCCCCACAGGGGCGACACATTGCCCTGATAAATGTGAAATTTGCCACGGGGCTATAGGTCCACCCATGCCAAATTTCATGTTTATCGGGGCAGAAATGTGGGAATACAGCCCCCAAAACTGTCAAAATTTTGAATTGTTGCAATAAATTTGTGCCTCAGGGGCGACTCGTCTGCAGTATTTTTACGAAATTCTCAGCATCTGTACACGTCTGTACGAGTGTACGTAGCTTTTAAGTTTTTAATATGGTCGCTTTGGTGGGACAAACAACCAAGTTATGAGCATTTTCCCACAGTGGGGGTATTCTGCCTCAAATTTTCAATAGCCCCTAGCGGCGAAACTACTGATCGGATCAAAAAAGTTACGGGTGTCAAAACGAGACAGACCTCCTCTATTACCATGCAAAGTATGGTGGGGATCGTGGGTCGCGCGCCATCTGTAGACGAAAAAGTGTGATGTTTTTTTTGTTCGTTTTTTTGTCACGCTTTGGAATTACGAAGTTTGTCATAACGGAAACGCTATGAAGCAGTGTAATTTTCAAAACAATTATGGTACCGTTGCATAGAGGAAGGTTTTTTAGCTGTGCACCTATATTCAAGTTTTTTTATGGACTAACTGGATTTTTAGGGGCAAATTTATACCAAAAATTGCTATTTTTGGCAATTATGGTAGCCGTGAGGCCACATTTTTAAAGCCACAATGGTGAAAGTTGGCGTGATTGTGGGGACCTGGGAGACCCTCCCGAACGCCAAATTTTGTAAAAATTGCTGTAGGGGATATACACTTTTGGGGCAAAAATATACCAAAAATTACCAATTTTTGCGATTTTGAGGGCTGTCAGCCCACGTTTTTAAAGCTACAGCGGTGAAATTTGGCGTGAGGGTGCGAGCCAGGGAGACCCTCCCCATGCCAAATTTTGTGTAAAAATCGGTTAAGGGGATATACCCCTTTGGGGAAAATTTACACCAACAATTATTGAACCATTATGAATGCCAGCAAAGGATTTTTATTTTTACTGTTGTGGATGCCGCTACACATCCATTCGCTAGAGGGCGCCACCACGCTCTTCCATAGTGCTGACGTAATAACGTGATGTAAAGTAACTATATCAGTACGTTAATGTTAATATAACTATTAATATGGTATGTTTTAAAGTGTTGTAATTAACTTTGTAATTATGGCGAACAATGTTTGATATGACCAGCACACACCCATAAGACAATGCATACTAGCTACTAAAAATGTCAAGCAAACGTTTTGGTTAGTGCTTTTACTCACAACCACCCTAATCGTCTTACAGATGGCCTGCCGGTATTGCATTGCCCCAGGGATGTGATGCATATTGATTTCTAGTTGTACTTGTGATTTACCTGTAATTTGCCTAAGTGATATATTTTTTCTTTCTGATGGTAATAACTAAAGATGTCGTCTTGCTAACAGCAATGAAATGTGATTATTAGGTCTGTGAATGAAGATGAACACAAGGAAGTTTCTGACACGGCAGTCGTTGAAGAATATGAAGTTACGACCTCTGCATCTTCTCCAGTTTATGTTGAAGTTTCAGTTACCACCAAATGTGATGCAGTAACCATACCACCTGACGACCACGTGTTGACCTCATCTCCTGACGATGATAAACCACCCACCGTGTCTGAAATGTGTGAATTGCAAGATCTCAGCAAGCCTTCTGCATCCAGTGTGGCAATCAGTGATGTGGAGTTGTTACAGGTGTCATGCACGTCTGGGGACAGCTACTCTCCTGGTGGTCTTGTGGCTTTCTGCCAGAGCGATACGTCAGCATTCACTTCCGTGGTGACAGCAAAGCATGTGACGTCGCCGGTGGTTGTGCAGGGCTGTGACCAGCGGCTTCGCGCCACTGACAGCGCTAGAAATTCCCACAGTTTCGTGGGTAACAGCACTGCATCATATTGTACCGATCACCGTTCCACACCTGTCGATCACACTGGTTATTCAGAGCCGGATTATGAAGAACCTGCGCCCATCTGCAGTTCACAATTGTCAGACTCCGATTCTGATTCGGCCCAGCCGTCATGTGGAAGTGACGATCCTGTGCATAGTTCCACCGGTAGTCCGGTATCTGAATGTGATGGAGCATCATCGTGTGAGCCGAACAGCTCATCACCGTCAGTGGTAGATGAAAGTCTATCAGAAAAGCAGTCGGCCATCTGTTATAACTCTGCCTACGCTCCTGATGGTTCTGCCTACGCTCCTGATGGTTCTGCCTACGCTCCTGATGGTTCTGCCTACGCTCCTGATGGTTGTGATGAATGTTCAGTAGCTTGTTATTCACCTTACATTCCAGTCCCAGTGCCTAGTTTGCCACCACAACCATCATGCTACCCTTCACCTGTGCCTGGGATGACATATCCGTATCCAGCACCAGTGCCTGGATATATGGCTCCAATGCAATCCTACTGTTCGCCCTGCATAACTGTCATCCATTCTTATCCATATCCAGCATATCCAGTGATGCCACAGCCTGGAATGATGCCGCCAGCTGGCATGGTCCCAATGGCATATCCACCATATCAAACTCCTCCTCAGTGTTGGGTTCAGCCACCTCGGGTTATGTATAGACCAGTTTCAGTGCCTTTTCCATCACCGATGCTGCCTTCATTTCCACGGTGACGCTGGCCAGTGTTTTAGAACTGTTGTTTAAGCTCATCAGGCATTGTTTTGAACATGATGTTAGACATCTGTCTGATCTTCTGTTGTACTGTTGATTTCACGGGAAGTTGTCAGTCAGTCTGTCAGGGGATTTTTACTGTGAGTATCAACCGAGTCGGTGTTTGCTGCATCATAGTATTGGCTTTTTTTTGCTGCATTGATTGCACAAGCTCAATTTGTAACTCGGTTCTTGTTATTGTATTACTACATGCAGAAGCGACTTGTTGCTTATGCATTCACAACATAATGTGTACAAAAAATCGGAATTTGTAATAGATGTTTGATGTTATTTTTCGGATGGCTTGTTTTATATTCGACCCTTCTTTGCTGTGCCTTTTAATTACTGCTACCGTTCTTCAGTTTCAGGTAACCGCAGACACTGCCTTCATCCATTATCGTACTTAGCTGTAGTCCGTGCGGTGGAAATACAGCGACTACCGCCATGTACAGTAGTGAAAGGGTTTGCTTCGTATACAAAATAAAGATTTCTAACAATGTTTAAATCACTGTCGCTGTGATGTAACGTAAGTGCTGTTAAGATCCGACCAACCAAGCCTTGTTATTTGTGCAATGTGCATATGTGTAATTCATTGTAAACAAAACTCTACATTTCGTGTTAATGATTGATATTGATGTGATTGCTGTTATGTTGCTGTGTTTAATACTACCTTGATGTCTTTGTGTACCAACGTGCATTCTTTGTGATGCATTGTTGTTAGTGGGAAGTTTGCTGTTTTGTATGTTTGACATAAAGCTGTCTTGGATGTTTGACAACATTGTGGCAATTACTGGAGTTTGTGTCAGATGTTGTGCGATGCTATGCATAAGCGCACCTTAAGCAGTTACGCATTGTCCATCTGACTGTCTGTACGTTTGTATATTCCATCAAAACGAATAAACACATCTTCAAAATATTATCACCGTTCACCACACCATTCATGTTTTTCCATACCAAACATTATGGCAGTATTCGGACAGGGATCCCCTAACAAGGGCTTCAAATACAGGTGGGGCAGGAAAAATCAAGATTCTCGACCAATGTCTGATGACTGGTGAACTGTCAACAGTTGCGAATTTGGGGTAAAGTGTATAACAGCAGACGCTGACGACGATCGCCATGCATCAGTGAACCTTGTTTATGACAGCAAATGCTCAACGTCGTTTTTAGCACTCAACAGGCAGGCAGAAGAGAACGGAATTTATTTGTGCGCACTGAAGCCGAAGTAGCTAACAAGAAAAGACGGTGCTCGGGGTATTGTGCTGCTGAAGACAGAAACGAAGCATTGCATGGCCTCTCTGCGACAGCTGAGCTACTTGTCTAATGTGTAGCATTTTTATAGTGTCAACTGAATACACAGACATGATTTTGATGCAGCATTAATTTGATAGTTTGTGTTTTGGAATGATAGGTGATAGTCGTGCTTTTTCAACATGCTTACAAATTCCATGATCTGGTGATAATTTTTTTTACATTTTTTGATGCTGCGAATGGTAGATGCATTGTGAATTATGACATTCCATTTGCTACTGATGTATATGCAGCAAGTGGTTATCCAAAATAGTGGTTTAGTATTGAAGACTATTGTTAAAAATTGCTTTTCAGATTTTATTAACATGGTTTGCTCGTTTTATACGTTAAAATTTGCCGACAATGTTAATTGATGTGTTTCTGTTAGATTGGCATGCCTTTGGGTAATAGTGAAACATCTGATGTGCGTCACATTTATGTGTTGTTTTATTAAGTGAGGTACTGTATACATGGATGCACCCATTTTTATTGATACTTACGATATCATTAATAATTTAGAAGAAAGGCTGCCATCATATTTTAAATTTCCCAGCATAGTTTGCACTAGTGCGTTGCAGTTAGTGTGTTAGTCCCTTTAACAAAACAGTTCATATGAACTGTTTTGGTTTTTTCATTATATGTTTAGTTTCTTTTTCACTGTTTTAGTTGTTCATCCTCATCATGATCGTCCTGTCACAACTGTCTTAACACACTACTCTCCTATGGCATGATATAGCCTTTTTGTGCTGAAAGTGCCGTTAAACACCAACCAACCAACCTTGCAGTTAGTCATAGAACGTGAGAGACTGAATAAAATGTTAAATGTTGGCATATGACAGAGCTACTGTCATTCATCATTATCTATCATTTTATCCCATCATATCCTTACCTCCACTTGGCCATATCTGAGATGTGATGTTAATCTGGAGGAAGGGGAATATTAAGAAAACTGTCTCTGTGCTACAGTATTGTGTACGGTTATAATGGTGTACAAAGGTACGAGCAGTTCTTAGAGATCGGTTGGTCAGCCGGATTGGGCTTTGATCTTGCTCGGTTTAGCTCTCTATTATCTGAGCACCTCTTCATCTTTGATCTTCATGGTGCTATATACATAGTAATTTTTTGTGGTGCATCGTTTTCTTTGCTTTACCTTTTAGTGTGCTGAGCCAAGTGGGATTGTCCCAGTCTCAGTCATTGGGACACTGTTGGTTGAGTCACACAACCTGTCCTGTAAGATCTTCGAAATGACTCTAAAATGTGTTGAGTGGGACCTTAAACCATACTATGGTATACTATACCATTCCAGCTACAAAAAAAAATAGTACATACAATTATTATTATTAAAACTAGTTATTTTAGAACTACAGTGAACCACTCGGAGCTGTAAAAATTGAATATGATTGTGAATATGCCAACAGTAAATCAGTAATGTCATTAAAATCACCACATTGTAACCACCTGGAGATTTATTAGATTGACAGATTTGTAATGTTAAGAAATGCATTATGCAATTTAATCGCCTTAGGAATCTAGTTTCTTTTTAAATCTTGACTATTAATTAATTAATGTACTACACTCTTTACTGGCTGCAGTGAATGTCTTCTGAAATTAGTAAGTAAGTAAATAAATTTGTGTTTGTGCAAACAAACTTTACAGCTGAAACTGTCACAGAGGCGCTATGATAAGTCCTGTAGGCTCTGGAAAACCGAAGTCTTCAATTGTGTGCAGAACTGAGTCAATGTCTATGATACATCGTGAACAGTCAGTGGTGGTGAGTTTTACAGCAGTGGACCCGACACAGAAACTTCTTCCGTATCTTGCCAATCTGACTCGTGGAACTGCCAGGTCGCCGTGTGTTGCAGAGCGGAGGTGACATCAGTTGTCGGTTGCTGAAATGGGAACACACATCTCAGCCATATGTGGTGGAGCTGCTTGATGAAGGCACATTGTAGACCAATAAACTGACCTCATACTCCACCCGCTGCTTAAGTTAGGTTGAGATCTTATCGGTCATATGATGCCTCCGCCACTGCATGTGTGGAATGGACTTCCCACACCTGCGGAGTGTAGACAGACCGTACTGTATGTACTGTGAAATTTTTTTACGTGGAAGCACTGGTTTGACATTAATTCAAATTTTTTTTGTCGTATCCTGCTCCCTTGTGTACACTAAAAACGTGCACGATGATGGAATATGACTGAATCTGGTTTGTGTTTTTCATCCCTGAAATGTTGTGCAGACATGAGTTGACTAATGAATTACGTTTCTCATTAATACAGTTACCAAGAACTTTGGATACGTAATTACAACTTGAAAATCAGAATGTCAGTGGCGAGTTTTCCAGTTCTATGACTGCCTGCTTCTCTGCAGCAGTTTCGTCAAAAAAGCTGTCGGAGAAAGCATATTGAATGTTCGAGTTTTAGGTTGCTTGGGTTGAAAGTCAGACAACTTGAAAAAACTCGCTCCAGAAATGTGAACTTTGCTGCTGTCGCGGGACAATAGTAACAAAACATATGGAATGTTCAATGTTGGTAGTTGACGCAACTCTAATCTGAAACGAATAGTTTTTTTTGCTAAAATTGCGGTCAAACTTGCAGTTTATACTGAACTATTTTGAATTATTTTGTGCAAAATTATCATCGCAAGAAAATCATGGCAGACGCTGACAAACATGATTTCCGTGGTTTTCTGTATCCAATCGTTATAAATTTGGTTACATTGCCTAGGAGTAACGAAATTGGATCATCCGTACCTCTCTAGAGTTTGTTGATGTTTATGTTTCGCACAGCAGAGAGATTGGTTTCGCAGACCGGCAATAAGATAATTTATAACTCTTCCACAATACATATTTTCAGTAGCAAGACAATACGATCAATGCCAGGGCGCGCCCAATGTCAGTGTCATTTGTTATGCTAAGACGAGCTGTTTCGACTGTCAGAGCACAAACGAAATTCTGGAACTCTGTGAGCATCGCAACGGCGTCCTCTTGCTCTGTCCAACATGACGCCGCTAATCAGCGATTTGTTATTTATTTAGAAAATGGTGAATTGTCATCCTGTTATATGCACGCTTAGTTTCAAGATTAAAGATTAAACAATCACATATTACTTCACAGACATATTTTGGTTCTTACGTTAATTGCTGTTTGATGCTATGCATAAGCGCGGCCTATGCTGCAACTAGAGCAGTGCCGTTTCTGTGTAATGACCAGTACGATATCCAGACTGAAACGAATAGAAGTTGACAGAACTCAGCTAGTCACTCCAGCACTTTAGAGATTGTGGAAAGGTTTGATATCGACCTGAAGTTCGCCGGATCGCCCTGATCTGCACCAGACTTCTTCAGTAATAGCAGCAGCTCTAGTCTTGAAACACGCTGGGAACTTTCCCTCGTGAAATGACAGATTGGCTAACCGAGAAATAAAAACAGCAAACTGGTCAGCACACACCTTCAGTAAAGATGTCGGAACGATGTCAAGTGGCGACGATTTGGCCGACATCTTTACGAGTAATCAGTAATCTGTGAATGTCTGTGGCAGTCACAGGACTGAAATTGTCCAGCAATGGACCGCTGTATGACCTGTCGGCGAAAGCAGTTGTGCTGTATGTCAAGTTTACTGCTATCGTGTCACTGATGCGCTTCAGCTTATCAACGAAAAACTGACTGAATTCGGACGAGAGATGGCGACAGCATCAAGTTTAACTGTAGAATGACCTGTGATGAATGCAGTCTAGATGTTGTTGTACACCTCTTGATGTGATGTTGGGACTGTGGGCTTAGATTACAAATCAAACCAAAGGCCTACATTCTGTCCATTGTATCGGATGCACACGCACTGATGAGAGATAAACTTATTTACTTATAGCAGGCATGCAGAGTGACATATGTATAAAGTATGATCTCTTCCCTTCTAACCAAAACAGCCATATCTTGTCCTATCTCACCTACTCAGTCAGTTCATTAGGCCTATATGCAGAATGCACAATGCACATTGTGCTCAAACTTGATCGCGACTCAGTCTACATTATGATCAAGAGTGATTGTGTCATTGCATCTTCCTGGCAATCTGATCGATGCAAAATTGCAAACCGTACGTAATGAGCGGCAAC
>Ga0209339_1001053_pt1 | contig 11229 bp, 6 predicted proteins | sample OlaalgELextract3_FD_187376 | JGI IMG/M metagenome (GOLD analysis project Ga0209339, IMG submission 187376) | Olavius algarvensis symbiont microbial communities from Tuscany, Italy - Type A ELBA extract 3 (SPAdes) (version 2) | ecosystem: Host-associated > Annelida > Digestive system >...
TAAGTGAGTTTTCAGTTTCTTTCTGAAAACTGGCAGCGATGAAGCCGATGTAATGTCATCAGGGAGACTGTTCCAGAGCTTTGGCCCAACAGAGCCAACAGTAGTGCAGTAACATACGCAAATAAGCAGGCTAGCTGACCGTTGGTGAGTACTTCGTGTGTGAGCCAATCGTGGAAGGTAATTATATAGAATCAACAGGTAACCAGTGTAATTCGGACAGCAAAGCAGTGGTTAGCAGTTGCGAAAGGCGGAGAAACACCACGTGACCAACCGACTTGGTTGTGGTGGACTAAGCTGGCTACCCGTCAGCTTTTTACTGCACGTTACATGCACACTATCGTATCGTATCGTATCGTTAATACACGTTGTAATTACTGAACATCAGTAACGGATGACGGAGTTTGCGTAGTCAATCGTGAATGGATAGAAGGGAAGTAACCGTCCCAGACTCTGTGAGTGTCACACTACGCGGTCACGTGACGGCTCTCGTAGAAATACGTTTGTTTGGGATGCATGGACGCGTTCATTTTATGTCCGCGGTCATTTTCTATTTTTAGAATCATACTAACCAACCATACTAACCGGGCTTGGAGCAGATAATCTTATGGTGATACGCAGTTAACAAGTGGCGCCAGGAACATAAAATCTCGGCCCGTGCCCTAATGCAGGTGCTGCCATCTGGCGAATTTAGCGTCATGATTCCCGAGCCATTGACCGTCAATTCTGAAGCTTCACGACGATCAGCTGTAACCATTTCCCCGTAATGTGAACAACTTTATTCACCGTACGGTAGCAACGAAACAAAACATACAATTTAGCTAATGAAACACGGTTACAAACCTCATAACAAACAAGGTTACAAACTCAGGCAACTGAAAATAGTACCTCGACGGGTGTCGCCGGGGACGAATTAACCCTTAGATTCCAGAGGTAGGCCTAATTATAGTGCCACATCAAATAATATGAAGTTGGTATACTGGCCGTTGATGGGTGGGCTGTTATATTTGGTACAGCGATGAGGGGACTTGGCGGGGCCGCAGCCCGCTCAGGCCCCTCCTCGCTGTACCAAATGTAACAGCCCACCCATCAACGGCCCGTGTACCAATCACCGTATTGCTGTATAATGGTCCGTTGCTTTGCAGTTTTAATGTGTCCTTAAAGGGTTAACGAGACGCCGACTTAGATTTAGAGCTCAGAATGAAGTGATAATTACAGATAATTACTTATAATTAATCAAAAATTATTTCTAATTATTTTTTGGCACTTAAACATGTTGTCGATGTCCGTTAAAGGCTGGACTGTAAAAAGTGTAATTGCAGCTGCCGTACAACGGTAAAGAGGAGATTAGTTGAATCAAACGAAGTAGAAATGTGATCTTTAAGTGTCAACTCAACAGGCCATGTCGTCGCCGACGTAATCGCGTTAAATGTCATAGCAAAGGAGGAGTGGAGTGGGCCGAACTGCCTGTCACTCGGCTGTTGGGTCACAGTCGGCTTTAGTTGGACCGCCGTCGTTGGACCGCCGTCTCAACTCAATGGAGCGTTGACGGATGTAGCTGTCCGAAAGTCACGTGATCAGCAGGGCAGCCGGCACGTCCGGTCTGCCAGGACGTGACGATGGTAAAGAGAAAAACTGGCAGACTGGCTTTGATGCATGAAATATGACGAACTGGGGACGAGGACGCGAACCCTGGGGTGCAAAGGGGAGCAGCTCTTAACTATAGTGATTTGAAGAAGAGAGTTGTATGTACAACAGCGCACGCGCACACCGGTTATCCCGGTGAGAGACTGTTTTGGGCGCCACACGTGCGAGTCTGTCCGTCTGCTGGTCCGTCTGTCCCTCACTGTGGTCCGATTTACTGTAAGTGAAGATCAAAATGTTCCTGGACGGTCCCCCTATCGTCCTGCTGCAGTTTGAAGGTTAAAAGGTCAAAAATCAAGAACCCCAAAATGCCGAAATCATTTTTCCACCCACGCACCCACCCACCCATCCATCCATCCACCCATTCATGTATTTATTAGCAAAATGACCGTAACTTCTGCATATGGCCCGATTCACGTTGAGAAGGCCTGAATACCAAAATGTCAAAAGTTCCAGGACGAGTATGCCAGCTGTGCCAGATTTTCTTGTATGGCATTACTTTATATTTTTCAGTTTAATGTATAGTTGACTAATTTTTTGGCAACGAGTTAGTGCTGCGTTTAAAATGTTACTAAAGGCCCGTTTATAGCGATACAACTCAACTCAACTCAACTCAACTGAACTGAACTCAACTCGACAGCGTAACAACAGTTGACTCAGTTTGTAGGTCGTGACGTCATAAACAAAACCACATCTGTAATTTATTTTCGAAGACAGCAGAAATTGGCGTGAAGAATATTTTCTGTCAATATCGGAGTCAGATACACAATGTCTATGACCTGAAAAAAATTACAGAGAACACTTTCTTCGGTAAAGACCCGTAAGTAGCATGTCAGGTGATATGATACCATGGTCGAAGACGTGCTAAGATGTGTAAATGCCTGTCTGCTTTGTTAATGTTTGTTTGTTGTTGCTTTCATTGTTTGTTTTCTTCCTTGCTGCTCTTTCTGAACGAATAAAGATGTATATATAACTCGCTGATCCGAGCAAGTGTCGTCTCAGGTCCAGGCGACGGAGATCCTTCATTAACCTTTTACATGCAGTGCAAAGGCAATTATAGTGCCACGTCGAATAATATGAAGTTGGTACACTGACCGTTGATGGGTGGGTTGTTACATTTGTTACAGCGAGGAGGGGACTGGACGGGGCCACAGTCCGCCCAAGCCCCTCCTCGCTGTACCAAATGCAACAGCCCACCCATCAACGGCCAGTGTACCAGTCACTGTATTGCTGTATATGGTCCGTTGCTCTGCGGTATTAATGTGTGATTAAAGGGTTAATTTGACTGACTGTTCTCTTGTTTCTGCGGCAGTATTCTGAGTAAACATGCTATTGAAAGCAGTTGTGGACAATCTTTCTGTAAAACTTCCATGAGATAAGAATGCAGGATTTTGTCTTTCTGCTAATGCCAAACAATCGAGTCTCTTACCGAGTACCGCAACAGTTTTGGACCAGGTACCACTTGTGTGAATCTGTGTTGAATGTGTTTTATCGTCTCACCACGTCACCTGCCGCCAACATCGACATCGTCACAATCCAATAGAGATGCTGATTCCACTTTATCACCTAATCTCGACGATGCCTCGTGTTCACGACGCACTGTGTCTGGCCGAGATACATTAGTGAATTACGGTCGTAGGACATGATGATTCAACAACGTGGGTGGCCAATGACGTCATTCACTCGGTGCTTTCGTCCGGTTTGTTCACTTGTAATACTTCCTGATATCCCGTTAACTAATTGACCATTACGTTACAGCAACCGCTTCCTTTCACGGTGTCAGAATTTCTCAAACGAGGCGAGTGGCTGGAATGATGCTAAGCCTGCAAACAAACTGTTTCAATCTCTGCAGCCGTCGATATTGACAACTGCTCCATAGTACAACCGTGACGGCAACCGATCGTCGTCATTCCATACAGTGAAGTTGTGTCCGACCAAATTTCATCCGGGTTTGATATCTTCTCTTCACCTTTCAGAGAAGGGTGCATAAAACCCCAAACGCATGTTCATTAATTATAGTACACGGTACGAATGCTGTGTAGAGACTGATTCAATACATAAAACGAATAAAATTGTCATATACCGGAATTAAAGAAAATGCAGAAGTTGGCAAGGATGGGACTGGGCGGGTCCGCAGCCCGCCCAGTCCGCTTCTCGCTGTACCACATGTAACAGTAAACCCGTCAACGGCCAGTGTAATAAAAAGTACCAATCACCGTATTTCTGTATAATGGTCCGTTGCTCTGCGGTTTCAATGTGCCAATTAAAGGGTTAAAGCAGTGAATTCATTATGAATCACTTCCTTGTCCCTGAAGTGAGATGGCAGATTCGACTGGACTAGCCTAACTGGACAGCACAGCGAAAGACCTGGACAGTTTTCTCTAATCTTGATGTACGTTTGTTGTCGGCAGCGTTATTGTGGTCAGACGTCTGGTGCTTGACCCTGGGTCGCAGTTCTGAGTTGGCCAGGGCTCGACCAGCCGGCTGTTCTGTCCTGTCGGTCCTCGACGGCGCGTGAGCTACTGTACAAAGAGTCGGCGATTATTGCGTCGTCGTCGTCGGCGGCGGCGGCGTGGCGAAGTCGCTGCCACATTTGCTCGATTGTACCGGTCGTAAAACGATCGGCGCAATTCAATTTCTTTGCGTCATCGTCGGCGGTCGTTATCTCAGCTGACGTACTGTGAAAGCCGCTTAACAACGAGATCCGTCCGCCTGGTTCGGCTGTCTAGGGCCAAACTGACCTACGGGACACTTACCAACGGCCTTCGAACGGTTCGACGTTAGCTTTGGACCAAAAAGTTTAGACACTATCGATTGCGCTGCGTGGCGTAAAACTCATAATATCTCGTAGTTGCTGAGTGCTCCAAACGTTCTTATAAATCAAAATTGTCAGGTTCTATTTCAGTTTTGTTTTATGATACGGTACGTGTTCTAAAAAAGTAACGGGAAGTTTACTTCCCGTGAACCAGTAAAATAAGTATAGGTTTCAACGATGTAGCGAAACTTCAAGCTGTGTACAAACAACTAAACGTCAGGAAGACGCATATCGACAAACGCGGGGGTGCAGTTAAAACTATGTGCAACACCGTCGCCCCCTTTTCAAGGGCCACATCTCCGTCGCTGATTGTATTACTCTATCTAGCCTACTCAAAATTATTAAAGTTAACGGCGGCGTCGAATGAGATGTGTATGAAAAACTCGCGATTCTCGACGAATATCTGATCGATCACTGCTGAACGTTCACGCCTGATGACTGACTTAGGTTATCGCACCTGAGCCGACGACGACGTAGGCGCAGTAAACGATGTCCACTCATGAATGACGCGGCCACGCATGAGTGGACAATTGTATATCACGCAAGCCACCGAAGCTATGTCGAAGACAAATTGTCCTAAAACATCCCCCCCCTGTTTGGAGACCCTAAAGGTGAGACAATTCGTTCCCTGCCTAATTGCTGCTAACTCTATACCAATGAGCGCTGACCCTGCTATACCCCAACTATTCCTTGCCTTGCTCCTATCTCTACGATCGAATATTACGATTAAATGAACTCGGATCTGTTCTGCTGGCTGACATCCCAGACAAGCTACAAAAATCTAACTAACCATGGAAATCGAGGATGCCAAGCTAGGCCTGGACGAAGACCAAGTCTTGATGCATGAAATGATCTGCACACGTTTGTCGCTTTCAAAAAGCTGCATAGTGAAAGTGTTATGAATGCTACGGCGACGTGCGCACGGAACGCTGTTTGCCCGTGTCTGCTGTAACTGCGAGTCAGTGCGAGATGAAAGGTGTCACGCAACGTTGCGTGCCGGATAGACGTAATCGCCCGTCACATCCCACGTCTCCATCGCCTCTTCAGCATCAACGGTCAGCAGCCGCAGCAGCAGCAGCAGCAGCAGCAGCCCGTTGCACGGCCCCCGGTGGCGCGATGCCTCGTAGTGACGTTCAACAGTCGTCAATTTCGTTTATCTTTCATGTCTCACGATTGCAGCTGATCACGATTGGTTAGTACTCGAAACATGCCAATCATCCTGCCTGCTGCTTTACATCTCGTACAACCGGCCACGGGTTCACTTTTCAATTCGAAAACCTGTCACATGGCCGATATTCGTTACATCATTCGCCGTGACGATGATGCTGAACGAATGTGCAATTCAGGCCTCTTTGGTTAAGCTGTAAGACTGTAAAGGTGTAACGATGCCCACCAATATTTTCGTTGTCTAATTTAATTAGCGCTGGCTGGCTAGTTAGAATGTGTATTAATGTACATAGCTCCTTTAACTGCTGGCACTAATAGGAAGGCCTATTTGTTGCAGTTGCATGCTAGCTTTGCGTTGAAGGACAATCACTGCCAGTGATCATCCATTACTGATTTTACTGAGGTCCAACAACTGATGTCTGAATATTTACATACTTATAATTTATCATAACGGAATATCAGCTGAAGGCGATTTGACCAATGAGGACAAAGAACGACTGGTCACGTGACATTGTTTGAGATAGATTGATTGAGTTGAACTGGTGGTAACACCATATTTAAATATTAGGTGATAAAGTCACCGTTTCTGTGATATAGACTTCAAAGAAGTCGTTATATAAAGTCTGATAGTTAGATCAGACAGTTGTGATTGACGGTGCGGAAGAATATCGCGCTGAGCCCGGTTCAGGGAGAAACGCCGGTGATCAGACGAACATCTTTCCCTTCGACGGTGATCGTAGATCGAAGCTGAAGTCGTGACGTGTTCATGTTAAAGATCGCCTCCAGGTGCCAATCTGTGAACCAGTGTGAGTCGACGACGACGGCGACATCTTCGGAAGACAGCGGACCAACGGAACAGATCGCATCTTCATGAGATATATTGCTAGCTTCTCGATCCAAACATCGCTCGCATGCATTGCACGGCTCGAGCCTAGCTTAGATTGAACTGTATTGTAGAATATATATACAGTGCCAGCCTTATTGTAACATTTGTATGTTTTACTCATTTATTAATAAAGATTTTATACGCCACAATACGCCTGATGGTTGCCAAACATCTAAGTATAACTCAGTTTAAACGTTCATCGAATTCGATCTAGTCCTACCTAGTCGATTCGGGTATGACTAAGTGGATTAAGGCTGTACTTACAGTCGGATAGAGACAAAACTCTACAAAGACAATACTTTTTCACACTTTTTTCGAGATTTTGTTTAACTCAGTTTTGCTACAAAAGTGTCCAGTGCGTTACTTCCGTTTTGTAGATGTTTTACATCTTCAGTTACAGACTCTTCACACTTTGTTCTTGACGAATCTTTTCATGACACTGAATGGTCTTTCATTGTGCTGATGATGTTCCGTTAAGAAAATACTCACTGACTGATGCGAAGTGTTGTTGTTGTGAAATCGTAAATGAAATTCAGTGTTTGTATAAGGCGTACTACACTGGATGAGTGTCGCAGGGCATCACCAGTCACCACCACCATCACCATCATCATCATCATTATCATCATCGGCGTCGTCGTTGTCGTCTTGCATAATGGACACAGCGCCGGTTGGACTTGGACTCTTAACACCTAGTTCCAGTTAGCTGTCTACTTCCACTTGGCTGTGTCCGGCGCAGAGTCGCTGCAACTCCTGCAGGCTCCGTGCCATGGCGCCCCATCAGTCCTCTCCGCGTGGGTGGCCGGCTTCATTCATAATTCCAAGACCAACGATTCATCTTCCACTCTGCAGATAAGCCTAAGCAACCGCCGTCTGCAAGTAAGTATGGTTTGTTTAACGACACTGAACGCTGCATGTTCAGCACTCAGTCACTGAATCACTGGTATCGATCAGGCTACTCCATTATCTGATGATCATCTCTGTTTATTTTTTTACCTCTCGCCCCGCCACTACAGGGTGGGCCAAATTAAACGGGACCAGCTTACATTTCTGCTTGTAACAAGAGAATGCATTTATAATATTAGGACTAGTATATGATTTTTGGCAGGTGTAAACTACATCGATCAACAAGTGACATGATGCCGATTTTATCTTAATGTAAGCGTAACACGCTAGAGGGCGCCACGTCTATCATCACTTATGATACGCCTGTTTGCATAGAAAGTCGTGTTGTACTCCGGAGTCCAGAAAATACAACACGCGTTATTTTAGCAAAAAAACAGATAGCTATTCCCCCAAAAAGGTTACAGTATACGAGGGTCGTTCCATAAATAATTTACAAAACTGCGTCATTCTGTTAGTTTTAAGATTATGATAATTCTGAAATATACGTTTTGTAGGGGATTTAATTCCGAGTACGAGCTGAGTTTTATAATGATGACGTCACTGTGACGTCATTTGTAAACATAAGATATCGCAACGTTGCCGCTGAAATCATCCCATAAGGAACGGCTTTCTGTAATTCGTTTGCTGTGGGCAAAAGTACTTAGCGCAAATGCCATTCAGTCTGCGATGCGTCCAGTATATGGTGACAAGTATTTTACAAGACTGCAATACATGTTTGGTGTAAATAGTTTGATTATGGTCCAGATGGTCGAGTGTTACTGAAGAGGAAGAACCTGGTCGCCGTGTTGTGTCGACGACCGATGCAACGATCGCAGCGGTCGATTCCGTCATGCGGTGAAACCGGCGTGTGATGGGATCCATAAATGAATTTGGACGATACGTTGAAAATGAAACATTAATGTCTGATGTTTAAATGTTTGAACACGTTTGCTTGTTGAACTTGTTCACTGTTCTCGCAACTCACAATGCTCTTCAACGCTTGCGAGTTGCAAAAGAAAACTGCTGGACAAGATACTGCATTGACTGACTGCGTCCTAAGTACAGGTGTCGTCACAGTAATGACGTCATCGTCATAAAAATTCCAGTATTATGTCCCCAATTAAGTTCTCTACAAAACATATACAGCTGTATTTCTAAATTTTCATATTCTGAAAATTAACAGAATGATGTCGTTTTGTAACTTATTTATGGAACAAGTTGGCGAACAACCCTCGTATTATAGACGCTAAAAATAAATACTTGCAAAAGCAGACGATTTTTTTACCATAGGAGTTGCTTGTTAATAAAAGCATTAATGTAAAAGTTATGAGTAAGTAAAACAGCTAAAATGCTACTACGGAGAAAAATCATTAGCTTTTTAGAAAAGTATTTAATTTTTATGCTTATCAAAGTGCGTAATTGAACAGTTATTTCACCTGCCAAAAATTATCAAAATTCTCTAAAACGTGCTTTACCGCGACGAAAGAAACTGCATTGGCCCCGTTTAATTTGGTCCACCCGCTAGTGTCGCTTCATCTCAATATTTCTTCCGTAAATGCATTTCTCGCATTGCGTTGTTGACCCAACAATCATCAATCTCATATTTTCCGTTTTCTCTGAAGTTCTCTCGTTCCGCTCGCTATCCCAGCCGATCATCGTCGATGCATGTATGATCGAACGTTCGATGCGCTGCGCCGTTCACGTTGTCTTAAAGCGCCGCAAAGCGCAGGATTGCTGAAGTCAACCAATGTCACTGTATAACACTTATAATACTACAATAGCAACATGTATACGTAGTCAACCTGAAACTTGATTTTCTACAAGTTCATGATGTGGCGTCATCGTATAGCCCGTGACAGATTTTCTGGGCGGGCCGGCTCGTGTGTCAGGGGCTTATATTGCACACTCAGAGAGCAATTATACTCCACCTGTCTTCTTGTCACAATTATCTTTGTCGCATCCAGGTAGAATGTCAGCTGCAGTATCTTTACATTTGGTTAGTTCCGGTGTTCGAGAATAGGCCTAGGTATTTTACGTTCTTTTTCAAAATTAAAAAACCGCGTTTTTATGTTTTTTTTGAAACAACATGTCAAAATAACGTAGAAAACGTTATCAAAGTTTCAGAATGATTACTGAAGGCTACCAAATCGTTAGCTTACACTGTGCGCTCTTATACAACAAACAATTACATATACATACAACATTATATTAAATTGTTGATTAAAATATGGCCTTAGTAATTTAATACTTACACTTACAGGGCAAAAACTGATTGAGTGGTCTCTAAATCTGTACATGTCATTACTTGTACGTTATTTTTGCGTTTTTTTTTCAAAATCCAAAAAACGTGAATTTTTAGGTTTTTTGCTTTGTTGCATACGTTTTCTCGAACAATGGTTAGTTCTTATTACATGATTCTGTTTCACACAACTGGTAGGCGGGTACTGTTTTTGGGCGCGATAGATGTGGGTCTGTCTGTCTGTCTGTCTGTAGGTTCGTGGTTCAGTGTTTCTGTCCGTGAGTCCGTCCGCCGAAATGGTCCTATTCACTTCAACTACAGATCACAACATTCCAGTTCCGGTTCCGGCAGCGGGTATGCTTGCCGTGTCTCTCACTGCAGATTTTCTTGTGCTTACCGTTTGCAGCACAAAATTTTAGTTTGCGAACGGTTAAGTTTTGCCAGCAGCAATCTCGACTAGAATCTGTATAAAATATATGCTTTGCTAAGATTTTTTGACACTTTTTGCACTACAACTAAAATTTCAGTTCCCAGTTTTGTTTAATTCAGCCTTATGGCTGCCACCTAACAATAAACCAGTTTGTGTGATATATGTCGTTTAAGATGTGCGATTTTGCCGTTTACACGTGTGTACTCTGCGTTGTTTTAGCTGTGCCTGTACCACACGCACCAGCTGCGACATCACAGGTCGCTGCATTTGCTGACTCGCTCAGCGGAACAAACGATCCGTGCCAAAATACTCGCAACCACTTACATGTTGGTCCACACTACAAGATATGTCTCGAGAACCAATCTTTTGGTTTGTATAGCCTACACACAGAGAGAACATATCTGATAATAATTCACTACCAATAATATAAAATCATTTATATAATTTTTATCTTAAAAACCTAAGTTAAATCCCGTCATATTCGTCTTTTTTCATTATAGTCAAACTCAACTTTCTGGTCTTCCATGACGCTAGAATCTGAAAAATCCAATAATTAGCTATCTGTTGTTGCCGCATAATTAATACAACTTCGACGTAGAGTTTTAATCTTGTCGAAGAAGTGAGTTATGGGCGTACTTTATTGCGCGCACCTAGCATTATCCCGCGAACCAAGTAAACGATCTGTTATTATGGACGTAGGTTTGCATGAGATTACATTTAGATTACGTCCGTTCGTGATTTATAATCTCAGTGCGCTATGCACGAGTAGAACATCGACTTACTGTTGGTAGACAAATCGACGGCCGTCCGCGACCCGAGCGCCAGTTCAAGCGTGAAACGGTAACGTTTCGATTTTCTGCCCGTCACTAAACTAGCCACAGCACTCTTACAAACCACGCAACTAGACTACTTAGTCACACCACGATAACTTAGCATATCGGTATCACTTCCGTGTAATATAACATTAAATGACATCGTACTTATGAACATTGTTATGTTACTAATCAACGCCGGAAGCCCCCACTGATCTGCTGTTGCGATATAGTGGTAGACCGTCGGTCTCTGACAGGCGAACTTTCGCTGTCCTGCGCTCGACCTGCGGCTGACGGGTGACCACTTATGTGGGTAAACCGTCCGCTGTAGGTCAGCCAACCAGGCCGACTCAGCCT
>Ga0209339_1001055_pt1 | contig 11205 bp, 7 predicted proteins | sample OlaalgELextract3_FD_187376 | JGI IMG/M metagenome (GOLD analysis project Ga0209339, IMG submission 187376) | Olavius algarvensis symbiont microbial communities from Tuscany, Italy - Type A ELBA extract 3 (SPAdes) (version 2) | ecosystem: Host-associated > Annelida > Digestive system >...
TCAGGTTTTCACTTTATAGTTGTCTGGAAAAGACTGTTTAGAGGGTCTGGAAAACCTGGAAAACTCAGGGAATTTCATTTTGCCAAATTTGTAAGCACCTGATGTCTGATAAATGTCATATGTCCCTAGGGCTGGGCCACTTTTGGGCCTGTCCATTGCCATTCTGTAACCCCTGACTCCATGACTCCAGTCATAGAATATATGCTAAGCCTAACCATAACACTAACCCTAAATATGATCTCAGCGGGGTCATATCCTGCGGGACAGGATCATCGTCAGGGGTCATCGTATAGACTTCCCCCAGCTGCACCGGTCACAGTAAAAGGTGCCAGATCCCCGCGACACAACGGGATGCTCTGGTACAGCTTGAAAGAGGTTTGTACTTGCCGCTGGCCTGTGGTCTGGTCCTGGACACATGCGTAATGTGTCTTCGTTTAAAGGGGCAGTGTGTCAGCGTGACTGCCGAGGCATAGTCGCCACGATGCTGCATGCGTGCCAAGCTACTGTTACTGTTGACCTGGTATTCGGAGTCACATTGTATTCTAGAATGTTTGTATTAACGATATAAAGATAAAATGTTCATTAGTTGTCATGTTATTGTGTAAATGTTTTTTTTATAAACTTTACAAAATGACTGTTAAAACACAGTGCACAGCCAACATGGTCTTTAAAGCTATCCAGGAGTTTCCTGGTGTTCTGGCACTTTTTAGCGAGACCTAGTTGCACTGTGTGCAGACAACCAATGACTGCATATGGGCATGCCAATGCATAGCCTTAATTTGTCGTTTACTGGCGAAAATGTGTGTGTTTTTGGAAGTAGCTGATTATAATGAAAAGCAACCTTTGTGCAAGCTGATATTGTTTGGCAAGGAGTGGGGCTACTTAAGTGTTACTACATCATATAGCCTAAAATTATTTCCAGAGCAGATTGTGTGCAACAACTTCATTCGTGTAACAAGTTGTCATTTAGCATTTGTGGCCTTTTAGTTGCAAATACACACATGTAGCATGTTTTTACAGCTATTGTTATCAACAGAAATAAATCGTCTACTTTGCAGTGATTTTATGATGATGCATTGGAGTTGTTGTCAGATTGTCATGTTTTGTGTTACAATGTATATGGAGATGGCAGTGGCACATTGTCAGGTTCGGGAGCTGCAAGCAAACACATTGCTACAGAGGTATGTAGAGATGGGAAGGTGTAGAACAGAAACAAATGACAATGATAGCTTTGACTAATTTGACTGTAGCAAACTTACAGTCTGTGCTGGTCCACTCTGTACTGTGTAGCTGCTGCTTAGTATGCTTTGCTTGAAACAAGCAGAATGACAATTCTGAGTCACTTTTGAGCTCACTGTTATCTAATCTGTCCTGCTAACATTGCATTCATACTCCACTCCACTTCAGTTGAGAATAAGATCAAAGCAGACGTATCATTCATGCAATATGTGATGTGATCTCGATATATAATCATAACAGTGACTGACAATGACAATAATATCAGCTTGCCAATGTTTATGGTGTTAGTATCATGGCAAGCCTTTGTGAGAGTTCATCCAGTTCATTTGATGAATACAGGGAAGTGCCAGGCCCCGATGGCTGCCGACCACTGTATCAAGCTGTGCCTAACTTGGGTTATGAGTGCACCAGTAGGCGGCTCTCCACCTACACCCATCGCCATTTGTTATTACTCAGCCCAAAGGGCTACCCAAAGGGCTGAGTAATAACAAATGTAATAACATACTAACCAGCCCAGGGAGGGTATAATGCTAAGTCAACCTAGGCACTGCAGGCTGCAGCAAAGGTGCATAACCCATGCAAAAGATTGTCTGTCAGAGTGGATGTCCCAAAAACAAACTTCAAACTAGAAGTGTTCACACACAACAGCCAGGCACACTATTGCTAGGCCACTGCAATCTGTGGCATTTTATGTGATGTATAATGTCATCCAATACATGGCAAATGACACCTGTGTAAATATTTATGTTTTATGTGATTATGTATATTTTAATGTATTATTTTCATTGTATAACTTTGCTACAGTATGCATAATGTTTATGCGTTTTGATGTTTGTTACTGAAGAAAAATTTTATTTTTGTGACTGTTTGATTAACATGGCAATTGCTGTGAACTTGCAGCTTCGTCGTAGTACAAGAATGCGGAAAAGATGCTTTTATTCTGAGTATGTGATGCCTAATATGCACAAAAAGGTATGTTATAAAAACTGCTTGTTATTAAAATATGCCATGATAAACAAATGAGACTTACAGTAGGAATAGGTTGTGAACTTGTGTTTGAATGTGTATATATATATATATGTGTGTGTGTGTGTGTGTATGTGTGTGAATTACTTGTTATAATTAGAGTTTGGGTTCACTTAATTGCGCCTGTGTTGAATAGAATAGTAATCTTTGCATAGCAGGCCTGGACTTACTGTTTATTCACCGTTTTTGTTGCCTAGGCCAGCTCAGCCTTCCATTGCTTTTGGGTCAGAAAGTGAGTACCTAATATGCACAAAATGCACAAGCACTACAAATGCTTCTTTGACTTCTGACCAGTAATTACTGGTCAGAAGTCAAAGAAGCATTTGTAGTTCTTTCCAGTCACAAACGAGTGTATGCAGGTAAAGCTGTCACAACCCTGAGCTCTGCTGACATTTGTCATTGAGAGATGTGCTGGCCATTATTACTTAACAAATGCTTGGTGGTTTCTGTACTAAGTGCAGTGTATACATGTGTTGTAGCAATACAAACGAGGTAATTTGTCACAGAATCAAGTATTTAAGTGTTAACTAGAAAGCTCTCAGAGAGTGCAAATCTCTGCCAAGGCCATGAATGACCATTGAAATCCACTCACTACTTTTCGAGATATCCTGCAAAAAGTCCGAAATCTGGTGATAATCCGGACCATGATCCGGATCGGGCTCAAACGTTAATCATCTCTTGCAAGGCATAAGATCTACAGCATGCCAAGTTTCATCTAAATCCGACTTCAACTTTTTGAGATATCCTGCTAACAGACCGATTACATTATCTCCTTGGTGGATATAAATATCCAGTATCAATTTGCTAATATTGTGTTGAGAGTGCATGCAATTGATTGATGTTCATTTATATAACATCACTGTTAAATTGTTAATGTGAAAAAGACATATCTTGCTTTGGCTTTATTCACAAGTCTGCCATATTAACAGGAGCTGTTTTCAGAGCAAGCCAAAACCTCGGCAAACTGAACTGAGGTGTACAACAGCAGTCTTTATAGCACTATGCTATAAATGGTTGTTAAATATTCCAACCATTTGTAGCATAATGTAACAACGTCGAATCAAAATAGCATCACAATTCCAAAGATACAGCTTGTTTAACAGTAAACAACTGCTTGTTGCAATTTCCTGTTACTTGTCCGACACTGTTACGGACTGGCCAGTTACTTGCCAGTTACAATTAACGCCTGGTTGTTGGGTTACAACTGGACTGAAATTGAGTTACGTATTAACCAGATTTAGTTGCAAGGACTGGTAAATGTTCCAGTAGCAACTGTACAGCTGAAAATGGTGACAGTTGTTTCACTGCTTGTTGTGGTTTATTCATAGTATTATTTGTAGTACGGAAGTTATTGGCTCAGGTGGTGTTATTGGCTCAGGATGACATGTGAATAAAGCCAATAGCACTTCTGCAATTTTTATTACTAACATGTTTTATCTAGATGAGTGTTACCTCCGCCAACGAAGTCGATTAGAGGTTATGTGATAACTGGTTTGTATGTGTTTCTGTCCCCAAGATATTTTAAAAACAAGCAACATTTCAACATTTGGATCTCGACTAGACTTTGTAGGCGGGTGCAAAGGGTCACCCTTTAGAAGTGGTTAAATTTTGGTGCCTATCCGGTTCTGGATGCAGATCCACGATCAGTGTTCCACTTTTTAACATTGTGAGATAGGGCATTTTGCAGCAGTCTGTATCATCTCTCCTACAGTGATTGGCCAATGTTCACCAAATTTTATGCACTGATTCACACTGGCAAAGGTACAAATCCAGGATGAGAAGTGGTGCACCCAGGGTTAAGTCTAAGTGACCATTGGTGGAATCAGGGTGCGATAGTGGCATATGCAAGATGGTATGAGCAGTGGTGTAATGTCCATGTCTCAGCTGCATACAGCTCTACACTCCAAACTGAGCATTTCATAAAATTCTTTTCATATACGTCAACAACGAAAAATTCCTAAAGCTATCTGGTAAGGGACACATGCAGCCCCATCCAGGCTCACCCAGTGGAGAGGGGATGTCACCATGAGATATATGTTTAATATCATGACTTTTCATATCATGATCTTGAGAACAGGAGTTTGATTTTAAAATACTAATAAATAAATTTCTTTGGCGATGGCGGAGGTATGCGTTGGCAATTCTCATATTCTCATGTTAATTGCTAATGCTGTTGTTTGAATTTGTTTTACTAACACAATGATCTCTTATGCAGTCACAAGTTTGGCTTTCGATTCTCTCAATCATAATGATACTACTCGATAAGCTATGTCATTATGGTATCCGTGGAACTGCCTTGGCCTAATGGCCTGGTTGAAATTTTATCTGTGCAACATACATCAGTATGTGTATTTTAATAACTACTCATCCTCATGCCTTCCAGTCACCTGTGGAGTTCCCCAGGGTTCAGTACTGGGACCCCTGCTATTTTTAATTTACAAAAATGATATTGTTAATGCTGTTAGCATGGCTCATGTTGTATTATTTGCTGATGATACCAATGTGTGTTGTGTCGGATGCAATGTTTTATGACATTGCGCACCTTACAAATTCATATGGCGCTGTTGTTATTATTGCACATGTGCAACATAAAGGTGGGCTTTTGTGGCGTCCCTGGCACACTATTATTATTGTTATTATTATCATTATTATTATTATTATCATTATCATCATCGTCATCATGCCTTCAATGCTTTGACACTGTTAAGCATCAGGAAGAGCATCGGGCCTGTAAAGAAGTAGTGTCACAATGCTGACAGAGCTGATCTGACTGGAACTAAGTGTGTGTATTAAGAATTATAAAGCGCATAATTGGTTAATCAGTTGTGTAACTCAGGTGGTATGACTGATGAGTATGGGAATGGCGTCTCCGATTCACAGTTGACTTATGGTGCTTTACAAATGTGTTTTTGATTTGATTTGGTAGTGTTGGTGTAACTTATTAGGTAGTTATAGTAAGAATGGATGAAATAAATTCAACCAGATATCCCTATGAAATGGATAGGTGACCCATTACTACATTTAGATTATTGTGGTGTCTGACTGTCAGTTCCAGATGACGTCAGTCCCAGTGTGTCGGTGTCGGAGGTAATCAATCCATCGGCTGTGGTGTCAGATCCAGAGGCATCGATCAATCCATCGGCTGTGGTGTCAGATCCAGAGGTAGCAAGCAATCCATCGGCTGTGGTGTCAGATCCTGAGGCAGCAAGCAATCCATCGGCTGTGGTGTCAGATCCAGAGGCATCGATCAATCCATCGGCTGTGGTGTCAGATCCTGAGGCAGCAAGCAATCCATCGGCTGTAGTGTCAGATCCTGAGGCAGCAAGCAATCCATCGGCTGTGGTGTCAGATCCAGAGGTAGCAATCAATCCATCGGCTGTGGTGTCAGATCCGTTGACTGCCGTGTCAGTTCCAGATGTCGTGGATTGGGCTCAGGATGTATTGTTGCAGTTACAAGCATGCAATATCGACTCCTGTCACCTGATTTCTGTTCCATGTGGCTTGCTACAACAACTGTTGGAGTCAGGTAGATGCATATGATCGATCAACTGCATAATTTTTTATGTTTCTTTACACAAAATGTATCGATTTTAAGTAAGTACATATTTCATATGGCACCATAGTAAAAATGCGGTGGGCCATTTTGCAGATAGTATTACTGGGAGTAGAGACGGTTGAAGGAGCACAAATAGTAAAAGCTAGACTTAGCGCAGTAGGCCTACATGTGGAAAACAGCGACCAAGGACTCACAAAATTGAGGTTGAAATTGAGTGTTCCATGTACAATCTTCACTGTCATGGCAACCCAAATATTCACAGTTTCAGACAGTGATTGTAGGCTGTGCTGAGTTTTAATCAGAAGCAGAAGAGCGACAGTTTGTACTGCAGTAATGACGGCATTTGGTCTTTGCTATTTCTGTGAAAGTAGTCACATCATTTTTTGCATGGCCGTAATTACATTTTTCATTTGCTGTTTCTGAAGCTGGAGCATGTGTTGTATGAAATGTTTCATGCTTAAGCAGTGATACAATTTTGTTCCATGTTTTTGACAGTGTAGTTTGCAGCTGTTGTTTGTTTGTCAGCCGTCAGCACTCACACAGCAAATGTGTCTTCCTCCAACTCGCTGTCTGAGGCGAACACCAGCAGCAGCACCAACTGCAGCACCTTGCGTAAACATTTACTGTGTTCTATTTTCCGTGAACTAGCTGAATGGTTACCTTACCTTAATAATTTGTCTTTTCATTAAATGTTCTCTGTTTTCTGCGATGTAAAAAGGACATTAGTAAAAATGCTGTTACAACAACATGATTTACCACTGAAGATGAACATCTCGGTGAACGGTTGTGAGTGAGTTAAAAGTGCAAGAAAACGATTGTTAAGATGCTCATTTTGACAGAAGATGAAGACGTGATAGGCTAAAGACACTAATCAATAAAATCACTGCAAGATCTTTCAACTTTGCTGATCTTTGCAATTGGGTGATTAGTGTGTGGTCGACCACAATGCGGACATGAGTCAATGATGCCACTACTGTTGTTTTCTCTGTTCAATGTTTAACCTGCTAAAATTCCAGTCACGAAACGCTTTAAGAAGGCTGTTTGCTTCATACTTTTCATTTATTTATGAGTATTTATTTAAATATTGATCTTACAACAGTAACTCCCATTGCTGTAATGGCACATTTACTAATGTCATCTTTACATCACTGCTAACAAAGAATATTTAACAAAAAGACAACTTATATTTGAACACAGATGCAGCATTGCCTCAGCTATATCGTCTAAAATTTTCATTTAAATTGGCTAATATTTCTAGAAGCTATGGAAGAAAATAAATTGTACCTATTTTCCATTCACAGTGTACATATGCAATATGTAACAATTTCAGTCCAGTTGTAACGCCAATGACCAGATGTTAATTGTAACTGGCAAGTAACTGGCCAATCGGTAACGGTGTCAGGCAAGTAACAGGAAATTGTAACGATGTAAGGCAATATCAATGATATTGATAAACAAGATAGCAATGATTAAACAGGCTGAGCATTTGTGGTAGAAGTGATGTGTGAATATGAAATGTTATTGTGGATGTGTTTCGGAGCCATATCATCATCATATGTGGTTATGAGGTGTTCACGTCAAAACTGATGTATTTAGCCTGCTGAATTGAACAGTAGTTGCAGTGCTGTTGTTGTGCAATAGTGGCTATGTACCACAATTTTATTCAGATCTGCACAAGTTTATTCTGCATCCGTTCATCGACATTGCTGTTGTGCATTTTAAATGCTTAGGAGTTTACAGATAGATCATAGTTTTATTTTTTAATACACTCAAAGTTTAAATAGACTTATTTGTTTATTATGTTCAGGTGGTGATCAGCATTTGATGTACAACACGGCAGCATCACGTTATCCGCCATCGTCACATTCGTCGTCAGTGTACCATTCGCCATCACTGTCCAGTGCACATCTGCTGCCACAGCACACAAATTGCCGCCCACAGAAAAGATGCCCGGTTGAGGACTGTGGCGTGCATGTCATCCACATACCAAGACATCTACGGGAGTGTCACGGCTGGACGTCTGAGCAGTCCCGTTCAGCTGTGCAAAATTTCCATTTGCGTAAGACCTACCATCGTAGTGAAACCATTCGTAAACCAGTTAAGTTTAGAGACTACCATAAGCCCCGCCAATGTCCTGTTGAAGGCTGTTCTGCAGTCGTGAAAAGACTAACTTCTCACTACAAGTTATATCACAAGATGGTACCCGGGTCACATCTATATAAAGAAATGATTGATAAAGCGCGACAGCAAACAGTACGATGTAGATATATGAAGGACCATAGACACACAGATGAGCCAGAAGGAGAACACAGTGATAAAAACGAGTTGGAAGGTGACGAGAAAAAAGAAGAGGACATGGATGAGTTGGAAGATGATACAATTGGAGATTTGGAAAGTCACGTGGATACAGATGAGTTAGAAGGCAATGAGAATCCAAGAGAGTTTGAAGGCCACAAGAATGTAGGAGAAATAGAAGACAAAGATGACACAGAAGAGTTAGAAAGGTCCAGTGAGTCAGAAGAGTTTGAAACTCAGAAGAATAGGATTTCTGCTGTACTTGAAATGCAACTTCAGAAGTTTTATACTTGGATGATGTCACCGGATGGAGGGATGAGGCACAGGAAATCAGCCAAGCAGCATTCAACACAGGTTCGAGCAGTCTTAGCTGCCACACGTCAGGTGAAATTGTCAGCTCTATGGAATAATTCTGTCCTTGATATCTTCAAAAAAAAAATGGATGAAAAGAAATTTGTGCCAACTACGGTGAAGGGTTATTTGTATAGTTTGAAGCATCTGTACGAGTTCACTGCTGCTGAAGGATATTGTTCAACTGACGACGATGCACGGCAGCTGGCACAGATGAAGCAGCGTGTTGCTCACTGGATAGCAGCGTACAGTAAAGAATGTGGCAAACACAACCTTAAAAAGATGAATGATGACTTAAACAGACTGCTGAAACCGCAACAGATACAGCAGTTTAAAAGCAGCCATATTGCTATTTCTGCCATAAAGATTATTGGACTTTGCGATTTAGACAAGCACTGTATCACACAGGCAGAATATGTAACTGTTCGCGACTTCCTGCTGACACACATAGCCATTGCAAATGCCAATCGCTCTGGCGTTCTGGCGAACATGACGATGAAGCAGTTCCATGAGGCAAGACTGGTTGATGGCCAATATGTAGTTTCAGTCGATGACCATAAAACGTCAGGCAGCTATGGTGCTGCAAAAGTAGTACTGACAGCTGCACTTCATAGTTGGATGGCTGTATATGCCAAGGACATTCGGGCACAGGTTGTCAGCCACAAGGCAGCAAATCACAGTATGTTTCTCAGTTGGAATGGGGAGAGCCTCAGTAGTGGGCAGATAACCAGGGCAGTGCAATCTATATGGCGAAAAACAGGCATTTCTGGAGATATTACTCTCAATCTAGTTCGAAAAACAGCGGTATCCACCATGCACAGAGAAAAACCAGAAATGAATGCCCAATTGGCAGATTTGATGTGCCATCGTGTCACCACAGCTCAGAAGTGCTACAGATTGAGTGAAAGAGAAAGAACGTCTGTGATGGCCTCAACAGAACTTGCTAAAGCACTTGCACGCAAGTGTCCTGAGAATGTGGAACGTGTACAGTCTGTTGATAGTGGAAACACTGCCACTGATGTGCTTGTAACGGTATCTGAGAGGATGGAATGGAGTGAGGCACAGATAGCAGCACTCTCTACTATGTTTCATCATGAAATAGAAGCTAATGTTGTCAGCCTAAACACTGTGAGGCAAAAGATAAAAGGTGACACTGTTCTGGAGCAGATAAGTGAACGAAAAGTGTATGACAAACTGAGAAGCGAAATGCGCAGGTGCCACAGTGACACATTGACACCACCGAAAGAGTCTGAAACTAGAGATGAGCGTGTCGCTCGCATGTTGGATCAAAACACAGAGGAAAATCCTGATGATGCAGATAGTGAATATATACCGCCATCATCAAAGGCTCAGATCTTCTCTAAGACACATGTGCAGACTCTGCAAAAACTCTGTTCGCACATTATTGTCCGTGGCATAATCAACTACCAGCGAATTAGAGAAGCACTGAATAAGAGCACACCTGGTCACCATCTGCTTGATAGATTTACTCCATTTCAGTTGATAAACAGAGTAAAATATGAAAGACGACAGTTGGGGCAGAAATACTAATATTGCCGCCATCACATTTACATTCGGTAGCCTATGTTGCCCTAAGGAGCTGCAAAATGGTCTCAGTCCCTTTTCTGATCATAAGTGTGCTTCAGTGTTGTTGAGTTTGGGTTTTTGTGTATGTCGGTAGTTTTTGTTCTATAAGAATGTGAGTTTTTAAAAAGTTGCTTTGAGTTACAGTTTTAAATGAGACATTTTGAGAGATGTTTTTTACCATTTTTTCAATGTGTGCAAACTGTGCATAAGTAGAACTAAAGTAATTTTGTTTCTGTCTTGTGAATGTGGACTACTTTTTGCAATTTTTACATTCAGTACTGCCATGTGTTGAATCTTTCGAATTATTGTTGACTGGTGAAATTTATTCTGTTGATTGCCAGTGTGACTTAATTGCAACTGAGATAAAGGTTGTATTTTTAGTTAGGTACTGTGTACTGTGTTGAGATGTGTTTGGGTTATTTTCGGTGAATTTGAATTAAAATGTAATTTTATGCGTAAAAAATGTGATATTATGTACCTATGGTCACTGATGAGTACTAGCAACTATGTAAAATTTTGTGATTTTTAACCACTTGTGAAATCAGCATAATTAACATCCTGGACACACCATTGGTTGCACTGCACTACTATGACTTTGTATGTAGTTGTGTGATAACAACACTAATGATCAGTTGTACGACTATTTCTCGAGTGTCCATCATTCTATGACGTGCCTGTGTTTTATGTTAGACAGTGCAATGAAAGTTGAAACATGTACAACAGAAGGCAGATTCAGCATGTTCTAGCACAAAATAAGTGCTAATATGTGTAACCTACTGAACTTACCAGTCAGTGCTGTTTGCTATTAACATTTCTGATGTGGTGCTGTTGAATCTGTATTAGTACAAGTTACGAAAATGCGTACTGCATGTTCAACAGTTTGTAACATCATTGTGAGCGGCTGGATAGCTGACAGATACGTGGTTGCCACACTGGGTGACTTGATAAAATAGATCAGACTTAGTTCTTAGACCAAACAGATTATCTGATTGGCAAATAACCAGATAAGACTGAAGTTCAGATCAGAACACGATCAGACCAGACTCTAAGACCTAATTAATATTCATGATCAGCACATCACTTTTGTTTACAATTTTTCGCAGACGATCACAGCTATTTATGACAAAGCGTCATCAGTGACGCACTTATTG
>Ga0209339_1001056_pt1 | contig 11197 bp, 5 predicted proteins | sample OlaalgELextract3_FD_187376 | JGI IMG/M metagenome (GOLD analysis project Ga0209339, IMG submission 187376) | Olavius algarvensis symbiont microbial communities from Tuscany, Italy - Type A ELBA extract 3 (SPAdes) (version 2) | ecosystem: Host-associated > Annelida > Digestive system >...
ATCGACCCGACTTGTGTGAGCAGAGCGTGACCAGACTGGGGCGCAGTACTCTGCTGCTGAATAGCAAAGCGCCAGAGCAGATGACCGCAGAGTGTTGGCGCTGGCGCCCCAGGTGGAACCGGCTAACTTCATCAGCAAGTTGTTTCGGTTCTTCAGCTTGCCTGCAGTCTTCGTTAAGTGTTCTCTGTAAGACAGCGTACGGTCTAGAGTCACCCCGCATTGAAGACATTAATAACAGTGATGAGAATAACAATTGAAATTGTAAACATTGAGACAGAGAACTGTTATTTCTTTGCAGTGTGAAGTTGCTAAACGGGACGAAATGGCTGACGACTGTGTCCGATACTCTACCTTCATGTTCGGCGGCACAGACTACACAGTAAGCATGTCTGTGCAGGACGCCAGTCAGCTAACTGTCGAGGTGGAGGAACGTTCGACCACCGACCAGTGGCGTAACACATTCGATGTCAACTGTTAGTTTTTGTCTTTGATGAATGGCTTCAGTGTAGGCTTAAGACTTACAAGAATGTTTGTGATCATGTGTGTAGGTTTCAGTCCATCACTGCATACCGTAAAACTTCTAATACAAGCCCCCGGATTTTATTAGAACAAATGCCCTAGACCCCCCCGGCTTGTATTGGAGACCCAGCTTGTATTAAAACATCGCCAACTTGCCACATTAATTATTTTTGTGTATGTACGGTCACTACGGTGTACATGATTTGAAACACGAAACACGTTTGAGTTTCATTTTATCAAAACAGTAGGCCACGTAGGCTACTGGTATCTAAACCACTGATATACAAGACATACCAGGTGGCACCAAGGCGTGACCCGGCTTCTATTTGAGACCCGGCTTGTATTAGAAGTTTTACGGTAGTTTCACCATTGCATACGCCCACTAATTGTCTCCAAAATGACCTATAATATGTCGAGCTGGACGTAGAACCCTCTGTATCATATTACTCTATCATATTATTATATCATACGTCCACTATGGCAAAGGGTATCAAACTGAACCTTAACTGCAGCCCCAGTTCTAACTCTGTCAGACTGTAGTCCTTCAGTTTTGTTTTGTGGGTGCACTTTTTTCAATGGCAAACCTTTATGGTGGCTGGCCATTACATACTGTAGTTTTTGTTCAGTCGGATTGGCACTTATTATCAGGGGCGGATCCAAGGGAGGGGCACGGGGGCATATGCCTCCCAAAGCCCCAAGTAATTTGTTTACAAACATAATAGGCCTACTACATTTCCATGTACTGTTTTAGCAAGTTTACATACACTATGGTAATGTTACTTTCAAGAGACTTACTTTTAGGCCTATATTATTTCATCACCTAATGCGATGGCCTACATGTTAAAATACCGTAGATTGCACAGCACTAACGCATCGTGACTATATTCCAGAAGCGGTTGCCGGTAGACCATTTCCCTGGCTGTAGAGCCCGGAAACTACGTTTTGTATTTTAAGAGAAAAATGGCTGGAAACAAAACGATGAATGGATGAGATGATAATTATGGTATTGCCATACAATGTCAGTCTGTACAGTCTTGTTTTTCTCTTCATAAGTTGTTTTTCAGCCTCATGTCGTAATACTCTTGAGGCTTCTGAGGGGAGCCCCCAGACTCCCACCAGAGCTCTGCCCCTGGACCCCACTGGGGGACGTCTGTCCCACAGACTTCCTGCCAGTGCCCCTCTCAAATCAAAACCCTGCTTTTTATGCAGCTGTACCCTGTTTTACTGCAATGGTGGATGCCGCGAATGATATAGAAAAATGTGGATTCATATAGCGCATCGTTGCCGAAACCTTAATGTGCTGTATATGTCAGTACTTTGAAAACAAGAAAGTCTTAAGGAAACGTCCAAACATAGCAGGATTCATTGGATGCTTCAGTGTCGTTGAGCTAACAACTGAGAAAGCCTGATGGCCATAATTTCTAAGGTTGTAGGATGGTATAACCAGCTGGTGTCTCGCAGCACAATACTTGAACTCGTTGAAGCAGCTGGAACATGGTAGTAATGGAGTGTAGTTGTTTCATCGCTGGTATACAGTGCAACTTTTGAAATCTGCAGACATTGAAGATATCACGTTGAAGACGGGAAATTTCAAGAAGTTTTCTGTTTTTGTGGAAATGCTGGAATCAGCCATCACACAAGTTGGTTATTAATGTGTATAGTAATTCATTTCATTTTTTTCTCTGATAACTTTGTTATTGCACAATATATGACTGTAAATTTCATTTCATATTAAGACAGTCTACTATAACAACATAAATGTAATGTATTGAACTGAAAAGGCCCGTGTGGGTCCCGAGCACTGTTGTTGTAGAATAGGCCCAATCCGTTTCCTGGCCGGATGGCGTAAAAGGCGTCCTGAACCAGGGTTAGTTTGGTTTCATTAGGTTTAGTTGTTTAGGTTTTTTTGTGTTGTGTATTATTTCAGTTAGCCTAGTTTGTCTGTACTACTTTGCCAAGTAATTGGCTAGCCAGGCCATATCCAATGATGCATATTTATGTAGAGGAGCACATCTCCACAAAGACTAGTTGCGTGAGGGTCCATTAACCTTTAAAAAAGCAGTTCATATGAATGCTTTGATATTTTCATTATAGTTTTAGTTACTGTTATTTTTTAGTTGTTCATCTTCATCGTGATCATATTGTCAAAACTTTCGAGCTCTCTCACACTTTAACTAATACCCTAAACAACGTATTTTTACTTCTTATCTGAAATTAATATCTTTAACAAACTTTTACTTTTCGCATGGCACGATATAGCCTTTTCGTGCTGGAAGTGCCGTTAAACACCAACCAAACAACCAACCAACCGTATTGAACTGAAAAATATTTGGTCAAAATTTTGTGGCAGGAAAAGTGACTGCGGGCTTGGTAGAAAATAACGGCAGCCTACTGTCAGGTTTATATTTTGTAACTAAGTCCACTGCCAGCTGATTACCTAGGGACTGTGACAAACTTCAGCCCCAGTGTTTGCATCCAGTGTGGGACTGTCATTAACACTATCTCTACAACCTGAAACTGTTTATGGTGTATGTTGCAGAGTGTGATTTGACGTGTGCATACTATGTTGTGCATGTTGTTATTAGGCTGTTTGGAAAAAGAATGACCAGCTTGAATACTGCAGCTGAATATTGTTTGGAATAGCGATAACGCATTGGTCTCGATCACCGTAGTTACTCTACATCGGGCCCAGTTAGTGCCTGGATGGGTGACCGTTTTAGGATGAGTAAACCACCTCGGCACAGAACCAAGCACCCAGGTCAACACAGCCTGGGCCATCCCTTCGTGGGTAGGAGCAGTGAGTACTGGTACCCGGCAAAGCTGGGGAGTAAACAGGCACACCACATGAAGCACTAGTCCATGTCCGTGATTTCGCACTCAGTGTTAGATGGTGTCTGGTAGAGGTCTAGTTAAAAAAACAGAGTACGAGGGACTGTTTGTGACGATACACTATACAAATCCATGTTTACTTTACAAGCTGTCAGAGACAAAACCCATCCTTTCCTGGTAGATCATTGTTAAATGTTATCAACTTGGCATGTCTGTCTGCGGTGTTTTCAGGTTAGTGATGCCGTTTCACTGGATCTGTTGACATATGCTGATCTAGAACGACTGAAGGCTCAGAAAGCAGGGACAGGAACGTGTACTGTTCCGAGCACCCGCTCTCTTGCATCAGCGCCAACCAACAAAAAATATCTTATTGTTACATACACAGTAGAGTTTGATCGGTATGCTTATTTGCACTGCCAAACTTACGTAAGCTAAATTAAGTTAAATTAACTTAAATTACACATATTTTTACACACCATATGGTTATAGCTTTTGAGGTGCTGGCAGCAGGGGTGTGAATGATGCACCCAACGTGTAGCACCACTGCCAAAAATACAACTTGCAACCTTCATCTTACTTTCTTGCTCTCTCTTTCGGGGTGGCACACGCTCCCTTTGCCTGCCAGCACTGAGGCCTGCCTCACAGGCTGGCCCAATGTGCAACCCCGGGGAAGGGACTAGTGTAATGTTGCGCGTCACCATCAGGCTAACCTGGTGGTGGTGTGTGTGTAGTGTGTAGTTGCGTGACCTTTCCTTATAGAGAGGTGTGTCGGGCTAAGGGAGGGATCGGGAGTGGAGAGACCTTGTGCCATGATATTTACCCTGTTCTGCCTATAACCACTGTTTCTCTGGCGACTAATACCTGCTGCATGATTGACGGCCATAGCTCATGCGCACCCTGCACTGTGGGCCCTAGGGTCCAATTTAGTGGTGCATGTAAACAGAGCCATTGATGACCAGCCAGCGCATACAGCAGGAGGCCATCTGTTATCAGTGGTTCAAGCAGCGACTAATACTGAGCGTGTGTAAACCCAGAAATTAGCCAACGGTCACAGATTAAGGAGGACACCGTCGAACCCTATGTGGTTGCCCGAGAATTTAATCTCAAAGCATACATCGCTATAACCTGACACAATAATCGGGCCAGCACGGGCCTCGAACCCAGACTCGCCGATCACCGTAGCCAGGCAGCACGTACTGCGAGGCTACCAATAGTGCCACTGAGGCAGGCTAACTTGTCACCTGTTGATTGCATTTTTTACACCTGAACCTATCTATCGTCGATCTTCGTGGTGATAAATGTATATTTACTTTTTTTGTTACATTCTGTACTTTACAGTTTAATGAGCGGAGTCTGGTGGGATTGGCCATTGACCTGGTTGACTGAGCATTGTCCTTCAGTACAATGACACGGTTGGGTCATATAAGCCGTAAAGTCGTCTCATAAATGATATATTAATTGTGTCGAGTGGTATGTTAATGGCTAAACCGTGCTGTATTATACCTTAACTTTTGTTTTCAGTTAAGTCAGAAAAACAAAATGACTTTTTACTGTGCCATATGTTGCAAGCAAAGCCAAAGCATGTGAATGACAATTTTATTAGATCTGCTTGATATCAACTTGAACGTGATGTCATATGCCGTTGCGGAAATACATGCACAAAAATGTATTACTTATGAAGGATGACTTTTGCCGCTTAAGTGCCTTACTGGTATAAAGGTATTTGTTATGCACAAGATTGAATTGACTTCAACAGAGCACATTGTTTGTTTGCAAATTATCTGCAACTTAGAGATTAAGTTGGATAGTAATTTAGTTGGATGGAACTGAAATGAACATGATCAGATGGATGTGTGGATTACCGTAAAAGAAAAGAAGAAGAACGCAGAATTGAGAGAACTGTTGCTATTGGACGCAGTCAGTTTGATAACTGAGACGGTTTGGATACATAGAACATAAGGATGATACTGACTGGATTAAATGTTGGAAGTGGAAGGAACTACACCAAGGGGACGTCCGAGGAAGACATGGTGGGATGGTGTCAAGGAGGATATTAAAAGATTTGGTCTGTCTAGGGAGGGGGCACAGTCTTGGGGGAAATGGAGAAAGAAAATTAAGGGGGCACCAGGCAGCTAACCTGGATTCACCGGAAGATAAACCAATGTGTGTATATAGTGTAAAAGAGGTAAAGGAAGTGGATTTATGTAGCGCCTTTATTGTAGTACCTCACACTCAAGGCGCTCGGGTACGGATCACACAGTGTTACCTGCAAATTACACCGTACCTGCCTCTACCTCAAGCATTCACCAGATGGCGCATCCCCAGACTGAGGTTGCGGACATCTAATTGCAGCCTACTACTCATTTATCTACCCCCAAAAGGATGAAATGCTGAGTTGGCCTGGTTGGCTGACCTACAGCGGACGGTTTACCCACATAAGTGGTCACCCGTCAGCTGCAGGTCGAGCGCAGGACAGGGAAAGTTCGCCTGTCAGAGACTGACGTTCTACCACTGTTCCACGCAACCAACCTGTGTGTGTAGTGTGTGTAGTATTTAAGTTTAATGTGAAAATGCATTTAGTGTAAAAATGTATGTTTGCATTATTAAAGAAATATGATCTGTTGAAATAAAGGATGAAATTTTGAACATGATGTGACACTTAGAAGTGATTCGGTCTACGTATTGTTCATGTATTGTTACTTCGTATCAGAAAATTTGCATGCGTAGAAAAGCTTTTTCAATTATAAGTTATTGACTGATGCTGTTTCAGGGTTCATTACCCACTTCCGCTGCCATACGTGGGAAAACCGGACCCACGCTTGCTGCAAGATGTCATCAGACAACTTCAGCATGACATCGATACTCTCAAGCAACATGTAGTTTACACGTTCATTTACTGAAATTTTTTGAGCTTTTCTTACTTGTCTGCATAGTCAAATGTCAACCCTTCTTGTTGTCTTTGCCGTAGGAACAGATTACTGTCTGTTTTTCTGTATATTTTCAAGAAAATAAATTAATTCACTGTTACGATATGAGGCAAAAACGTAATTTAATGTTAAGATATAAGCTTAAGAATTATTTACTGCATTTTATGGAATAAATTTTTCTGACCTGCCTTAGAGGAGCAGATATGTGGTGCTTGCCAACGTTGGTGCATGCATTGTCCATCGTCCATTATGTGGTCATTAAGCAAGGTGGACCCATAGTGACTGTGGAACTATCCCCAGTGTTCCAGTCACTATGGGTCCACCTTGCTTAATTACACGATATGACCACATAATGGACGATGGACAATGCATGCACCAACGTTACTGTTTAGTAAATATTCAACAGCATTCCCACAATTCTAGCCATTGTGACTGACAACACCATGTATAGCAACGCTGTCGTGAAGTTATGTAACAACGTTATGCCACGTAAGTTCCATGTTTGACCGCTAGGATCGCCACTTGTCTGCTTCCAGGCCTGTGTAGTCAGTATCCAATGGCTTTGTTATTGTACTTGCTTATTACTATGTTTTTTCTTTGTGTCAGTAGTATATGTATATTACCGGTACTGTTGTTGTTAAGGACAGCCAGTGACCAGGTCTGATAGTCTGCCATTTATCCATGTACAGGTGGAGGTTATGCTGTTTGTCTGTTATTCATTCTGTCTGTGAACAGGATTACTGCAAAAGTAATCAGCTGATTTCATTGAAACTTGGTGTTATGATTGGGCCCACCAATCAGAAGAACTGGTTGACTTTTGGTGGTGATTTACTCCCGGATACGGATTCCAGATCACTTTTACTTGCCTCATTGTTGCAGAATGGGGGATTTTAACACATTCATTAGCATTTCTCATACAGTCGCTGGCCAGTTTTCACGAAACTCTGCGAAATGTCCGATGCTGACAAGGTAAATGAATCCACAGTATTTTGAGAGTGACATCGGATCCGAATCAAGACTAATCCAGAAATCTGGATTCCAATCCTGGATCAGTTTTGGTTGAGTTTAGACACATTGGCAGAGGTTTGCACTCACTGAGCACAGTCTAGTTACCAAACGTATCTGTTTGCTGTTTGTAGAATATGAAGGATCATCGACACCGAGATCTAGAAACACTAAGAAGAGAGTAAGTGTCATAGGAACTGCTTATTCAGTTATAATCTGCTGATGTTATTCTTCATCGTTTTACTGGGCATATGTCTGTCCTGCTGTTAACATCTTCAGTCCAGTTTTTGGTGTTATTGTATATGCTTGCGGAGTGCGGACGGAAAAACGTGCTGTGATTGGTATTTTATGTCTTTAGCATGGTCATACCACCAATGCTTGCAATGTCAAGCTGTTGTTTGCCGTGCAGGCATTGCAGAAAATACAGAAACAGACACTAATCCATACTCCTGACCCTATCTGCCCCATGAGGCAGTGTCCTGACCCTAACCAACCCACGAGATTGGCACTAAAATGACAACAATTAATATAATAATAATAATAATATCCAAGACATGTTTGTGGTGCTGTCATCATGGCAGAGCCATTGCAAGAGTTCACCCAGTTCATTTGATGAATGTAGAACGGCGCCAAGTGGCCACTAACCAAAGACCAAGCCAGACGACTTAGGCTGTGAGTCCCCCTGTACACGCTGCCAGCGTCTACACCCACCATCGCCATTTACACTCTGCAGATGAGGACGCTGTTTCGTGGCTGACCAATTATGGTTAAGGACATGCATACGAGAAGAAGAATTGCCATTTATTATTATTACTCAGCCCGAAAGCTGATACTCATTTTACCGTCTCACGGAGGGTAGAAGGCTGAGTCGACCTAGTTGGCTGGTTACATACTGAGATTGTTTACCCGTCCACAGATGGTCACCCTTCCTGGTACTAACCGGGTATGATGTAGCACAACTACGTTGATCGAGGCCAACGCGTTACCACTCTGCCAAACCGCCAACCAATTAATGATGGAACAACACACATGATCTCGCAGGCAGCCAGCTGTATGGGCTGTTTATGATGTTTATGTGATTAGCTCACCTGTGAGTGGCAAATAACATAGGACGTGACTATATTTTCATCCTCACGGCTGGAAAATAACATTTAGGAGTTTTCAGTACAATTGGCTTAGTGTGTCTGTTGGCGATTTAATGGTTAGGTTTTCAGATTCGCGATTGAGAGGTCGCTACTTTGACTCCTGGCCATTCTACGTTTATTAACGACTAGGCAAATTGTTAGTCCCCTCTAAGTGATGGTGCTGTCCTGTTTATTTATGCTAATTGTTTTTTGTCTGTTGCCAACGCGAACTTGTCGGGCAATGGCCAGCAGCACAGTAGTGCTGGTGGCAGTGTGCAGCCAGAGCACTGTGCTGCCTTGCTATGCGGACCACGGGTGTCCTAGATGTTTCTTCCCAATGGAAAACTTCACGCTCCACGTAAAATTTATACTAGTGGTGGAGGTTTACTCAAAAATGTGCCACTCTTGTTTATATATGTAATGTAATGTAAATGTAGATTTATATAGCGCATAATCGCACAGCGCCTCTAATGCGCTCAGTGTGCCGAGTATTGTCGAAACAGGAACGTCTTCAAGTGTGTGCATCTTTCACCAAGCACTGTATAATGTGCTGCAGCTGGGAAAATTAACCGCAGGCCGGGCACAAAATAACAGCAGCCCAATGCTGGGTTTATGACTGTGTGATCTGTGGGCCGAGTGCCTAGAGACTGAGACCAGCTGCAACCCAAGCAATCGTTGTGTAGCTTTACGATTTTTGAAGAAAACTTAGTAGGTCGTGTGAGAGACCACCGCAAAAGTATTTTCTGGAAGTCTAGACTCAGTTAAGCAAGCGCCTCATTAAATCCAGAATTAGACGAGTGTAAAGGAAATAGGTTCTTGTCTTCAGGTTCTTTGTGTTTCTGTTACCTGTGTCTCCCTAGTATTAGACCCTAGAGGTAGATGTCTGGGAGACAAGGTCGAGATTGCTTGTGAGGAATTTGAGGACAATGAAGGTGGTATATTGGGTAAATGTTTCTGTGAGTTCTGGTGCCAGCTCACCTGGGTTGTCGCAGAAAAAAGATGCCATTAAGCAGTTGTTGTGTCTACACACGATTTCAAAAGTTAACTGATTAAAATTTTTAATAATAAATGAGTAGATTAAAAGTAATATTTGCAGCTGTAATTTATTGTGATGCAGCTACGACGTGCTGGCGAAGGAGAAGGACGCATTGGAGTCGGAGTTTCGTGACTATTGTCAGCAGATACAGACATCGACTGACGATGCTGCAGCCAAGGAGCTTCGGATGCTGAGAGATGTGGTACGGAGCTTGGAGGAAGAACTACAGACGTCACGTGCCAAGCATCAACGGCTGATGATAAAGCGCAGTCGTCAATGTCGACTCCTGATGGATGAGGTTAAGAATCCACGTAAACAATAAACTCTTTCAGTGGCCGTTCTTCCAGGACGGCTTTGTGGCACCGGATTTGTCAAAGCTGGTCACATATTGCCTTATTTGCAACTGTCGAATCCTGTCCTCTGACAAAACTGAATGGCGGCTTATGTCGGCTACACTCTGCGGATGAAGACACTGTTTCGTGGCTGACCAATTATGGTTAATGACACGCATACGAGAAGAAGAAGACTTATTGCCAGTCTGGTTTTTGATCACCCGCCACAGGGAGGCTTAATGCAATGGCAATATCCATCTGTTAGTCTGTCTTTCTCTACGTTTATTTGTCTGTAGCCTCGGTTGTGTAGCAGGTTGTGTGGCCGTCACAAAAGGTGTCACAGATGTTTCCACACCCCCGTGAAAATCTTTCCCACTGTTACCCTCCCCTCACCCCCCATGAAATTTGGCAGCGGCTGCTTCGGTCGTATAGCAACCGTCACCAAGGATGTCACATATGTTTCCTGGCTGTGAAGAACTTACTCCGCCATGAAAAATTCCCCTCCCATGGAATGTATGCTTGCGGCAGGGGCTTTCTCATGGCGTCCTTACGGATGCACACCACACTTGCTTTACCTTGCTCCATTTACTGTGCATTGCGAGTTATTTTCAGCTGTGTTGTATTTTATTGTCTTATTTATTTATTTTGACTTGTTTTGCAGTTTTGTGTGTATTTTTCATATTAGCAGCTAGTCTTGATTGGCTGTGTGTCTTTCTATCGTCCATTTAGATAAGCTATGTTGCTGTGAACTTTAACCTGTTACGCATTGTCAGTACATGGTGTATACATAGTATTAAATGATAATTTCCTATTTATAATATATATTGTTAAATAGTAAATATGTGGTACTATTGTGGCTGCAGTTGGATGAAGTGAAAGCACGAGAAAGGAGCCTCGGCGTCAGAGTGAAAAGTCTTACAAATGAACTCGCCCAATTCAGGAGGTTGGCATCAATATCGAGTGAAATTTACACCAGTCTTCATTTGTAACCCGACTAGTCATACTTTTACCTGTACTAAATACTGCTGTTATCAACGGACGTGTTCATAAACTCGAGTGGATCGATCTGTGTGTTCTGTGTTCATGCCTATTTGTTTACACTCTGTTGGCGCCAATATAAGATGGACGGATCTGAAGAAAGTATGCCAAGAATGTATAAGTTATGTGATCGTTCTGTCTGTCTCTCTAGCAATAATATGTTGCATGTACGGGCATCGACCAAACATGGTAGGGACGGGCAAGGGATGACCGTTTAGAAGTGATTGAATTTTGGTGTCGATTCGGAGCCAGATGTGGATCTACGATCATTTATCCAGTTCCAGTAACATTAATAAATGTAAAAAAACTGTTGTTTTATAACAATGTGTAAGGCCCATAGCAAAGTGACACATATAAAACAGCAAATATATTTTTATCACCTCAAGC